>OFFQ01001726.1_pt1 | contig 12200 bp, 12 predicted proteins | sample 1521411 | NCBI WGS metagenome assembly OFFQ01 (sample SAMEA3504110, study PRJEB24116) | mouse gut metagenome | biome: mouse gut; feature: mouse-associated habitat; material: faeces | place: Denmark | collected 2011 | reverse complement strand
TTACACAAACCCGCTGTATCTGTTCGTCTCAAAGTGACTTCATCAACGAACAGATATTATTATACAGAAAAGTGACATTTTGTCAAGGCTTTTTTTCAACTTTCCGGGACAAATTTTTGAGAGCTCTATTTGCCCCTGCCGCCGCCGAAAAATCCCTTGAAAAAGCCGCCCTTTTCCCGCTTCTCAGGCTTGGCGTCCTTGAGGCGCTCCAGGGCTTCCTGCGCCTCCTGGAATCCCTGGTCCGCGGCTGCCCGGTACAGCTCCAGAGCCCTTGCCAGATTCCGTTCCACACCCTTGCCGTTTTCATAGCACCAGGCCAGATTGCACATGGCCCGGGGAAAGCCCTGCTCCGCGGCGGCCTTGTACCAGCGGACGGCCTCGGTCCAGCTCTGCTCCACGCCCCGGCCCACCTCGTAGAGATAGCCCAGGTTGCACTGGCCCGGGGCGTTGCCGAGATCGGCGGCTTTGCGGTACAGCTCCACCGCCTTCTCCCAGCTCTGTTCCACGCCCTCGCCCCGTTCGTAGCACACGCCCAGATCGCACATGGCGGGGGCGTAGCCGGCATCGGCGGCCCTCTGATACCAGCGGCAGGCCTCCGCCTGGTCCTGGGGCTGGCTCAGGCCGTAATCATAGTCCCGGGCCACGTTGAAAAGCCCCCGGGGATAGCCCTGCTTTGCGGCGGCCATATACCAGCGGAAGGCCTCCGCCTGGGACTTCTCCACGCCTTTCCCGTGCTCATGGCACCAGGCCAGATTGCACTGGCCACGGGGCAGACCCAGGTCCGCCGCCTTGCGGTACCAGCTCACCGCCTCAGTCCAGCTCTGCTCCACGCCCTCGCCGGTCCTGGCGGAGATGGCGCAGATGTCCTCCCCGTGGGGCATAATCTCCCCCGGAGGCAGAAGGTCGGATTTATTGAACACGTCGATGCGGGGCAGTTCTCCCGCCCCCAGCTCCAAAATCAGGTCCTCCACCACCCGGGCCTGTCCCTGCCAGTCCTCGCTGGACACGTCGATGACGTGGAGCAGCAAATCCGCGTATTCCAGCTCCTCCAGGGTGGCCTTGAAGGCCTCGACAAGCTGGTGGGGGAGCTTGCGGATAAAGCCCACGGTGTCGCTGAGCACCACGTCGGTGGTGTCGCTGACGTGGAGGAGGCGGCTGGTGGTGTCCAGGGTGTCGAACAGCCGGTTGTTGGCGGGGATGCCCGCCCCGGTGAGCTGATTGAGCAGCGTGGATTTCCCGGCGTTGGTATAGCCCACCAGGGCCGCCACGGGGATTTCGTTCTTCCGCCGCTGGCGGCGCTGGGTGTTCCGCACCCGGCGCACGTCCTCCAGGTCCTCCCGGAGCTTGTCGATCTTCCGGTGGATATGCCGCCGGTCCGTCTCCAGCTGGGTCTCGCCGGGGCCCTTGGAGCCGATGGGCCCCTTGCCGCTGGTGCCCGCCTGGCGCTCCAGGTGGGTCCACATGCCGGTGAGCCGGGGCAGCAGGTACTGGTACTGGGCCAGCTCCACCTGGAGGCGGCCCTCCCGGGTCCGGGCCCGCTGGGCGAAGATGTCCAGAATGAGGGCGCTGCGGTCCAGAACCTGGACCCCCAGCTCGCCGGTGAGCACCCGCAGCTGGGAGGGGCTGAGATCGTTGTCAAAGATGACGGTGGTGGCGGTCTCGTTCTTCACCAGCTCCTTGAGCTCCGCCACCTTGCCCTCGCCGATGAAGGTCCTGGGATCCGGGGCGGCCCGGTTCTGGAGGACCGTGGCGGCGGTCTGACCGCCGGCGGTCTCCACCAGGGCCTCCAGCTCCGCCATGGTCTCCTCGTCGGCGTTGTCGGCGTCGGAGAGCCGGGGACTGTTCAGGCCCGCCAGAATAGCGATATCCCGGGGCTTGGTGATTTCTTCGATTTTTTGCTCTTTCATAGTACCTCGGTTTTTAAGATTTTGCGGGGCGGGCGGGCTCCCAGGCCAGCTGCCCCAAACGCCAAAAATGCGCCGTCCCGCAGACAGCGGCACGGCGCATCTCTTGTAATGCAATCAATGAAGCCCAAACTTCTTGTTGAACTTGGCAACGCGCCCGCCGGTATCGACCAGCTTCTGCTTGCCCGTGAAGAAGGGGTGACACTTAGAGCAGACTTCCACGCGAATGTCCTTCTTCGTGGAACCTGTCTCAATTACATTACCGCAGGCGCATTTGATCGTAGTCTGCTGATAATTGGGATGGATACCTTCCTTCATTGCTCTTGTTCACCTCTTTCCTCTTCAATTAGCCTGGGCCGGCTTTCACCGCAAGGCTGTTTGATAGTATACCACGTCTTTTCCAGGATTGCAAGGATTATTTTTGGCAGGCAGTAATATTAGGGATATAAGGGATAAACTGAATATGGCTTCCCCCAATGATTTCCGCGATCTCGCCGCAGGGATTTCCGGTTGATCCGTATTCCCCTTATATTTTCTCGAGAATTGGCTGACTTTTCCAGAAACAACGGCTCCGAAGGAGAAAAACAGTGGGAGTGAATGGTGCTCTGAACATCTCAAATTGAGACATTTCCCCAGCTGTAATCTTTTTTTCATGAATGAAAACGAGCAAAATGCCAGATCATCTCTGGAGGGATTATCAATTGATAATCTCACTGGGCTATCGTATAATTATTACAACGCAAGGGCGATAAATCATCCGCCTATACTTGCTTTTTAACCAAAAAAGAAAGGATGTTGTAAGCATGGCAACTATTTTTGGAGTCACCTCGCTGGAGCTTACCAATGAGCAGGAAAAAGCTCTGAGCGAGGCTCTGACCAGGGACTTGAGCACGATGTACACCCACGCTCTGAGCTTCTATCTCAGCAAGGTCCCCCAGGAGAATGTCCGCAGCGGCGCGGTGGATCAGATTACGTTTTTTGTCTGTGTCCCGCCCTATATCTCTCTGGAGAAAAAGCGGCAGACCATTGAGCTGCTCAATAACTGCATGGTCCGCGAGGTTGGTTACAAGGGTGAGATGAAGGTGATCGTCCTCTTCCAGTACCATGATGATGAGGGCGTGGGGAAGGACGGCGAACTCTTCGCCGATTTCAAAGCCCGTCAGAATCAGCAGTAACAGCGTCCGGCGGATTCCGCCCCGGGGCGTAATCCTTAACACCTGAACAATATGTGAAATCAGCCGCTGCCAGCGGCGCAGAATAGAAAGGAAGAATGGCTATGGCTACGATTTTTGCTGCAACTTCTCTGGAACTGGAGCCCGCGAAGAAGAAGGAACTGATCGATGCTCTGGGCGAGACCATCGGCACCATGTTCAAGACCTATTCCCTGTACTACACGCCTGTCCCCGCCGCCAATGTGTCCGAGGGCGCGAAGGACCAGATGACGTTCTTTGTCTTTGTCCCTCCCTACATGGATATTGACCGCCGCCGCGAGCTGATTAAGATTCTCAACGACACCATGGTCCGCGTGGTGGGCTACAAGGGTCCCCTGAAGGTGATTGTGATCTTCAAGTACCACGATGACGAGGCCTGCGGCGTGGACGGCGTTCTCCGCGCGGATGCCAAGGCTGCGGCTGAGAAGAAGAGCTGAGGGGCGCGCCATGGAATACATGAAGATCGGCCATACGGACATCAAGGCCTCCGTCATCACGCTGGGCGGGATGCCCATGGGCGGCGGCACATGGTGGAGAAACTCCGATGACGAGGTGTCGATTGACACGGTTCACCGGGCCTATGATCTGGGGATCAACACCATCGACACTGCCCCCATCTATGGTCTGGGCCACAGCGAGGAGGTTGTGGGACGGGCGATTGCGGGAGAGCGGGAGAAGTACATTATCTCCACTAAGGCCACCTTTGACTGGGATACCGGCGTGGGCCGCTTCTGGCATGATGTGGACGGGCACAAGGTCTATGTGGACCACAGCTATCAGAGCATTATCAAGGACTGTGAGAATAGCCTCCGACGGCTGGGAACAGACTATATTGACATCTATTACACCCACAATCCCGCCAAGGATCCGGAGAAGTACCCTGTGGAGGAGACTGTCCGCGCACTGATGGACCTGAAGAAGGCGGGGAAGATCCGCTGCATTGGCTCCTCCAATGTGAAGCCTGAGCATGTGGAGGCCTACCGGGCCTGCGGCTGCGAGATTGATATCATTCAGCGCAAGTACAGCATCATGACCCGCAACGCGGAGGACGACATTCTCCCCGTGTGCGAGAAGTATGGGATGAGCTTCCACGCCTACGCCCCTATTGAGCGGGGCCTGCTCACCGGCACGGTGACCAAGGACCGGGTGGTGCCCCCCGGAGACGCCCGGGAGGACCAGGCCTGGTGGGAGGCTGCCCGCCTGCCTCACGCCATTGACTTTGTGGACGGGCTCAAGGATATCTGTGAGGAATACCACTGCACCCAGACGGATCTGGCAATCGCATTCATTCGCCACAGAGGCCCCTTTATCAATGTCATCTACGGCGCCCGCAAGATTTCCCATCTGGAGGCCGGCGCGGCCACGATCAATGTCACTCTTCGTGACGACACCGTAGCGGAGATCCGCCGCCGCGTGGAGGCGCTGGAGGCGCAGTACGGCGGCTAGAGCTTATCTTAGTTAGATAGAAACAGCGCACCAAGAAGGAGGTTTTCAAATGAAGAAGCTGCTTGCATTGATCCTGAGCGGTACACTGATACTGGGCAGCCTGGCGGGCTGCTCCAAGAACCCTGACCCGACTCCCGGCAACACCTCTGATCCCCCTCCCGCAGCAGCGGACGAGAACAAGCCCGCAGACAGCACGCCGGCCCCCTCTGCTGATCCCGGCGCGCCGGTTTATGGCGGCGAGCTGAAAATCGCCCTCAACCGCACCATCAACGCCGAGGCCCTGGACCCGACCTTGGCCAACAGCACCACCTGTGACCAGGTCTGCCTCCAGTACGGCGACACTCTGGTTCAGGAGACTGCCGATGCGGTGGATTATCTGCCCAGTCTGGCCACCGACTGGACCATCAGCGAGGACGGCAAGGTGTATACCTTCACCATCCGCGAGGGCGTTCACTTCCAGAAGGGAAAGTTCCAGGATGGCCGCGAGCTGACTGCCGAGGATGTGGCATGGTCCCTCAACCGGGCCCATGAGGAGTCCTGGTGGGGCTACCTGCCCTTCTTTGACCACGCTGAGGTTCAGGACGGCAAGGTGGTCTGCTATCTGGAGAACGCCAATGCCACCTTCCTCCACGAGCTGACCAGCACCTCCGGCATCATCGTGCCCAAGGAGGAGGTCGAGGGCTGGGGAGACCAGTTTGGCTCCCATCCCATCAGTACCGGGCCCTTCATTGTCTCCGAGCATGTGCCTGACCAGTACACCAAGCTGGTCAAGAATCCGGACTACTGGGGCGTTGAGCCCTATCTGGACGCTGTTACCTACTATATTGTCACCGACGAGGCCCAGGCCATGAACGCGCTGACCACCGGCGAGGTGGACGTGGTTCTGACGGTCAGCGGCAACTACATCCAGCAGGTCAGGGACAATCCCAATCTTGTTCTGACCCAGACCCCGGAGAGCCGCCTGTCCTTCCTGGGCTTCAACCTCAGCGACTCCGTGCTCTCCGACAAGCGTGTCCGGGACGCCATCTCCATGGCCATTGACCGCAAGCAGATTGCCGACGGCGTATACGCCAACGGTGACGGCGCGGCCTCCTACCTCCCTGTTCCCGTCACCTCCTGGGGCTATGACCCTGCGCTGGAGGAGCTGGTGCCCGCCTATGACGTAGACGCCGCCAAGGCCCTGCTGACAGAGGCTGGCTACGGAAATGGTCTGAACCTGGTGCTGACAGTGGGCACCGCCGACGCCTATGTGCGCGCCGCCACCATCATTCAGGCTATGCTCTCCCAGATCGGCGTCAATGTGGAGATTCAGAGTCTCTCCTCCACCGAGGTTACGGACCGTTATCTGAACAACACGGTACAGCTGTTCATCGGCGGTCAGGGCGGCTCTGCCGATCCGGGGACCTTTGTGGGCAACTTCCTGAGCACCGCCAAGCTGCACACCAATTTCAACGCCTTCTGTTACAGCGATCCTGCCACAGATGAGATCGTCAATCAGGCGGGTGCGGAGACGGACCGCGCCAAGCGCACGGAGCTCTACCACGAGCTGATTAAGGAGGCTCTGGACACCAACATCGGCGTATTCTATGCGACCTCCTACCTCTCCTGGGGTCTGGGGCAGCGTGTCCACGGCTTTGTACAGGAGAACAAGTCCGTCATGCGCGTGTGCGGCCTGGAGGGAACTGGCATCAACATCTGGGTCACTGAATAAATGCTCCCGGCTTGAAATAGCGGCAAAAGAAGCGGCATGAATACACGGAATTCATGCCGCTTCTTTCACCAAATACCTGTCAAAAACGCATACTTTTGGAGGAAAGGTAGGACTGTCCATGCAAAAAGTGATCCTAAAACGTCTCTTGCAGCTTATCCCAACCCTGCTGGTTGTCATCGCGTTCACCTTTGCGGCGACGCGTCTGATCCCGGGCGATCCGGTGGCGGCTATGCTGGGAGAGCAGTACGACGCCACCAAGGTGGACGCCCTGCGGGAGGAGCTGGGGTTGAACGATCCGATTCCCGTCCAGTTCGGGAAATACTTTATGGATATCCTTCAAGGGGATTTTGGCGAATCCTATTACTTTAACACCAGCGCCATCAACATGATTAAGGCCCGGCTGCCAAACACCCTGGTTCTGTCGGTGTCGAGCCTGTGCATTGCTATCATCGTGGGCGTGCTTTTTGGTGTGTTATCCGCAAAAAGGCAATCCAGTCTTCTGGATTATGTCTTAACGGTGGTCTCCCTGTTCGGCGTGTCTGCGCCGGTATTCTGGGTAGCCATCATGATGGTGCTGGTCTTTTCGGTGAATCTGGGGTGGCTGCCCAGCTTCGGTATGGCCACCATCGCCCAGGACGGCCTGGCGGCGTTTCTTCGCCACATTACCCTGCCCTGCGCATGTCTGGCGGTGATCCCTATGGGCACCTTCATGCGCATCACCCGCTCCAGCATGATCGACTCCCTGGGCAGCGATTCCGTCCGAGCCCTGCGGGCCAGAGGCGTAAGTGAGCGGTCCATTGTCTGGAAGCACGCCCTGAAAAATGCCCTTCCTCCCATCCTTACTGTGGTGGGAATGCAGTTTGCGGGCTGCTTCGCCGGCGCGGTGCTGACGGAGAATATCTTCTCCTGGCCCGGCATGGGCACCATGATCTCCTCAGCCATTGATAACCGGGACTACTCCCTGATTCAGGCGACAGTGCTGGTGGTGGCGCTGGCCTTTGTTATCATCAATCTGATTACCGATATCTTGTACATGGTCATCAATCCCAAGGTGGCCATTGACGCAGAGAATGGAGGGATGTAGCGGTATGGAAGAGAAAGTTCTCAGCGGTTCTATCTCCAAGGAGGCCCAGGCGGCCATGATCCGCAAGGAGCGGACGGCCAATAACGCCTGGCACAAGTTCTGCCGGAACAAGTCCGCCGTGGTGGGACTGGTGATTGTCTGCCTGATGATCCTCATGGGGGTGCTGGCCCCTCTGCTGTCCCCCTACGATCCTAACCAGATCAATGTTCTGGAGACATATCTGCCTCCCTTCACCGGCAGCCACCTGCTGGGTACGGACGACCTGGGCCGGGACCTGCTCAGCCGGCTGCTCTACGGCGCTCAGATGAGCATCGTGGTAGCGATCGGCGCCACTGTGCTGGGCGGCGTCATCGGCATTCTGCTGGGCCTGATCTCCGGCTACGCCGGCGGCGTTGTTGACGCGGTAATCATGCGGATTATGGACGGCATGTTCGCCTTCCCCTTTATTCTGCTGTCCATTCTGCTGGTGACCATCCTGGGCTCCGGCGTGTTCAATGTCATCCTGGCCATCGGCATCGGCAATGTTCCCCGGTTTGCCCGCGTGGTGCGCAGCAAGGTCATTGTGACGAAAAACGAGGAATTTTGTAATGCCGAGCGGATTCTGGGGGCGTCCCCTCTGCGGATTATGTTCTCCCATATTCTGCCCAACACAGTCTCCGAGGTGGTGGTATATGCCACGCTCAACATCGGCAGCGCCATTATTTCCGAGGCGAGCCTGAGCTTTTTGGGCCTGGGCATCCTGATTCCCACCCCCTCCTGGGGCAACATTCTCAGAGGCGGGCGGGGCTGCCTGACCACGGCGCCCCACATCGCCGCATTTTCCGGGCTGCTGATCTTTGTGGCAGTTATCGGCTTTAATCTGGTGGGCGACGGAATCCGTGATGTGATGGATCCGAAGATGAAAAAGTAAGGAGAGGGAAATGGACGAACTGATTTTAGAGGTCAACAACCTGAAAACTTACTTTTTCCTGGCCAGCGGCGTAGCCAAGGCTGTGGACGGCGTGAGCTTCCAGCTGCACAAGGGGGAGACCCTGGGTGTGGTAGGGGAGTCTGGATCGGGGAAAAGTGTGATGTCCAAGTGTGTCATTCGCCTGCTGGAAAAGGTGGGGCGCATTGTGGAAGGGGAGATCAAGTTCGACGGACAGGATGTGCTCTCCTTTTCAGAGAAGGAGCTGATGGCGTATCGCGGTCAGGATGTGAGCATGATCTTCCAGGACCCCATGACTTCGCTGGACCCGGTGTTCCGCATCGGGGACCAGATGATGGAGAATCTGCGCATCCACCGGGGGCTGGAGAAGGCGGAGGCGAAGAAGGTGGCCATTGAGGCCCTCCGCTCGGTGGGCATCCCCAATCCGGAGGCCCGCTTTGAGGCGTATCCCTTTGAGCTGTCCGGCGGCATGTGCCAGCGGGTCATCATCGCCATGGCCCTGTGCTGCAACGCCAGGGTGGTGGTGGCCGACGAGCCCACCACGGCGCTGGACGTGACTGTCCAGGCCCAGGTGCTCCGTCTGCTGAAAAAGCTGCAGAAGGAGACCGGCATGGCGCTCATGCTCATCACGCACAACCTGGGCGTGGTCTGGGATATGTGCGATCGGGTCATGGTCATGTACGCGGGCAAGATTGTGGAGACGGCGGCTGTCAAGGATCTGTATGCGAACCCCCTGCATCCCTACACCTGGGGACTGCTGGACTCTATGCCGTCCCTCTCCTCCCAGCGCAAGACGGCCCTGAAAACCATTGCCGGCACGCCGCCGGACCTGCGTCTGACCGGGACCTGCTGCAACTTCTACAACCGCTGTCCCTATGCCCGTCCCATCTGCACAGAGCAGGTGCCGGAGCTGGTGGAGCTGGAGCCGGGACATCTGGTGGCCTGTCACCGGCAGTGCAAGAGCGAGACGCTGAAACGAGGGGAGGATGGGGGAAATGGCTAACCAGGAAATTCTGCTTCAGATCAAGGATCTGTCCAAGAGCTTCAAGGTGGGCTCCCGGAAGCTGGGAGTTCCCGCCCAGCAGCTTCACGCACTCTCCCACGTGGATCTGGAGGTGTATCGGGGAGAGACCCTGGGCATCATCGGCGAGTCCGGCTGCGGCAAGTCCACGCTGGGCCGCTGCATTGTGGGGCTGCACACCCCCACCTCAGGAGAGCTGATGTTTGAAGGCAGTCCTCTCAGCTTCAGCGGGCCCCAGGGCAAGGGGCTGCGCCGGAAAATTCAGATGATCTTTCAGGATCCCTACTCCTCCCTGGACCCCCGCAAGACCTGCGGAAAGATTGTGGAGGAGCCCATGGTTATCCACAAGACAGTGGAAGACCGCGCCCAGCGCGAGGAGCGTGTGCGGGAGCTGATGGGGGTGGTGGGCCTGGACGCCCAGCACGTGCACCGTTTCCCCCACGAGTTCTCCGGCGGGCAGCGGCAGCGCATCAACATTGCCAGGGCCCTGTCGCTGAGCCCGGATCTGCTGGTGTGCGATGAGCCTGTTTCCGCTTTGGATGTTTCCATTCAGGCCCAGGTGCTCAACCTCTTCGGCAAGCTCCAGAAGGAGTTCGGACTGACATATGTGTTTATCTCCCACGATCTGAGCGTCATCCGGCATATCAGTGACCGCATCGCCATCATGTACCTGGGCCAGGTGGTGGAGCTGTGCGGTGCGGAGGGGATCTACGACTCCCCCCTTCACCCCTACACCCAGGCGCTGCTCTCGGCAATTCCGCCGGCGAGCCCCTTTGAGAAGAAAAAGGCCATTGAGCTCTCCGGGGATATTCCCAGCCCCATCGGCGATCAGGTGGGCTGTCCCCTGGCCTCGCGGTGTCCCCACTGCACCGACCGATGCCGCCGGGAGTGCCCCCAGCTGACAGAGCAGACAGACGGCCATCAGGTGGCCTGCTTCCTCTATGACAAGGAGCGTGCGCGATGAGAGTAGAGGAGCGCTTTCTCAAATATGTGGCCGTGAATACCCAATCCTGCGCAGGATTGGAGGAGATCCCCAGTACGGCGTGCCAGTGGGATCTGGCCCGCCTGCTGGTCCAGGAGCTGAAGGAGCTGGGCGTAGAGGACGCCCGGGTGGACGGACACTGCTACGTCATGGGCACGCTGCCGTCCAATCTGCCGGAGGGGAGAACCGCGGCAGCTCTGGGGCTCATCGCCCATATGGATACCGTAAAGGACTACACCGAAGCTCCGATTCAGCCTATCATTACCCCAAACTATGATGGCTGTGATTTTCCGCTTGGTGACAGCGGACGTATCCTTTCCGTCAAAGATTTTCCTCATCTTCCATTATTAAAAGGGCGTACGTTGATTACTTCCGATGGGAATACGATCCTTGGCGTAGATGATAAGGCCGGAGTTGCCACGATTATGACCATGACAGAACGACTGATCAATGAGAATATCCCTCATGGTCAGATTAGCATCGCATTTACTCCGGATGAGGAAATCGGAGCAGGCGCCGACCATTTTGACATTCCTAAATTTGGCGCTGATTTTGCCTACACGGTAGACGGCGGCAAGGAAGGCGATATTCAATACGAAACTTTCAACGCCTGCCGTGCCGATTTTAAAATTAACGGATTTGCCGTACATCCAGGCGATTCCAAAGATACCATGATCAACGCAAGTCTGGTCGCACTGGAAATCAACAACCTCCTTCCGGGATGCGAAACCCCTCGCGGAACCGAAGGTTATGAAGGTTTCTATCATTTAAACAGTATGAAGGGCGATGCCTGCAGCGCTGAACTTCACTATATCGTACGCGATCATGACGCTGCAAGCTTCGATGCCAAGCAAAAAACCTTACGCTTGATTGCTAAGACCATGAATGAAAAATGGGGCGAGGGCACTGTCGAGTTATCGATCGAAGAACAATATCGCAACATGGCAGAAATCATTCAACATCATATGCATTTAATTGAAAATGCAAAAAAAGCCTGCGAAAATGCAGGTGTCAACTGGGACATCCTTCCGGTACGCGGCGGAACCGACGGCTGCCGCCTGTCATACGACGGTCTGCCTTGCCCGAACCTCGGCACCGGCGGCTATGCATTCCATGGACCATATGAACATACTACCGTGGAGGCACTCGATATTACAACAGATATTCTCGTCGAACTTGCACGATAAACGATGGTATATGCTTGACAACAATTCAGGGACGCAGCTTTTTAACTGCGTCCCCAACTTAAAACTTTCCTGCCTTTTTAATGATTCTTAAACCCTTCTCCAAGCACTTCGTTGGATTCCATAATGATCACAAACGCATGCCGGTCTATTTCTTTTACTGCATTTCGAATGGCAAACATCTGCTTGTTATTGCAGGCACACATTACAATATCTTCTCATGGCTAAAACTTCCTTCTGCCTTCACAAAAGTAGCTCCCCTTCCGACAAGCGTATCGATTTTTTCTGCGACCCGTTCCGGAAAATCTGTGATGATCAACGTGAGTTTTCCCGCATCAATGCCATACATTACCTTATCAAGCACGATTGATATCAGATATGTGATAATAATTCCATATATCAGGCTGTCCATGTCGCGCGATACGACTATCGTTCCTATCAAAACTACAATAAAATCCAGTACAAATGTAATTTTCCCCATAGAAATATGAGGTTTCTTCGCTTTCACAGACAACATCACAAAATCAACTCCACCCGTAGATGAATTCCGCATATAAATCAATGCAAAGCCAAGTCCTGACAAGATTCCGGTACAAATCGCCGCCAACAGACGGTCCCCTTCATAAACCGGAAATAACGGTGCGATATAGTCCATGATCACAGAGGTAATCACGATGGTTCGAATGGACCTTAGAAAGAAGCTCCTTCCAAGAATTTTAAAACAGCCAA
>OFFQ01001725.1_pt1 | contig 12200 bp, 6 predicted proteins | sample 1521411 | NCBI WGS metagenome assembly OFFQ01 (sample SAMEA3504110, study PRJEB24116) | mouse gut metagenome | biome: mouse gut; feature: mouse-associated habitat; material: faeces | place: Denmark | collected 2011 | reverse complement strand
AAAAAATCCAAGAATTAGATCATGTGAATGAAGTTAATTATGGAGGAGAATCAACATCTTCTTTAGTAAGTAGTTTAGAATCAATTAGAAATGGTGGAGCTATTTTTGTAGCAGCATTGACAGTGATTGCATTATTTATGATTGCTAATACAATAAAAATTACAATTACATCAAGACAAACAGAAATTAGTATTATGCGTATGGTTGGAGCAAGTAACTGGTTTATTCGTTTGCCTTATATGTTAGAAGGAATATTTATTGGAATTATTGGTGCTATTATACCTGTACTAGTATTATATTTTGGCTATACAACAGTTTTTAATAGTGCAAGAGATATTTTACCAGCAATGATGACATTAAGAGCGCCATTCCCATTTATTTGGCAATGTACAGGCATTCTTGTTGGTTTAGGTAGTGGTGTTGGTTTAATTGGAAGTTTTGTTTCAGTAAGAAAATTTTTAAAATTTTAAAGATAACATAGAAATAAAAACGATAAAAAGAATATATGCTATAATAACTTACCAAAAGAGTATAAAGAAAAAGAAATTCTTTAAATAAAGAGGAACAATGGACAGTAGAATACTGATGACATTGTTCCTTTTAGTATAATGAGATGATGAAAATGAACATACTTGCTTTTATGTGTAATAGTTATTTTAAATTATATATGTCTTTTTAACTATCTTTTTATATCTTCTCAAATGTCCGCAAAGCCTTATTTTATCGGCTCTACGGGCATTTTGCCTTTGTGGTAAACCTCACATATCTAGGCTTATCTTCTTATATTTTCCCTGTCAATCGTGGTTAAAATCGTGGTAAATACTTCTATGCAATTAGACGCTGAACGTCTGATTTTGCGGTATCTATGGACGCATGAGCATACCAGTTCATTGTGATACTGATATTTGAATGCCCCATGATATACTGTAAATCTTTCGAGTTCATGTTCTTGCTTGCCAGTCTTGTGCAGAACGTATGGCGAAGCGTATGCGGTGTGATATGTGGCAAAGGGTTGTCCATGTGGTGCTTGTTGTATTTCTTTATAAATGTCAATCTAAAAATGTACAAATTTGCTCACTTAAGAATGTACAATTTTATAATTAGTCAGAATCTTCATAATAATCTTTAAGTCTATATGATTTCCCAGTTATATGGATCACATGTGCATGATGTAATACTCTATCTAATATCGCATTCGCTATCACTGGATCCATAAATACTTCATCCCAATTATTAAAATTGATATTTGTTGTGATGATTGTGCTTTTATTTTCATATCTTTTATCTATCAATTGAAAGAATAATTTTGAATCTTCTTTCTCTATTGGTAGATATCCTAATTCATCGATGATTAATAAGCTATAACTTGAAAAATGTTTGAGACGATTATCTAATCTATTCTCTAGTTTGGCTTTCTTCAACTGCATAATAAGATCATGACACTTGATGAAATATGTTGACATCCTTTTTTTTGCTACCGATATCCCTATTGAGGTTGCTAGATGTGTCTTTCCTACTCCTGAACTTCCTAAAAAGACTATATTCTCTTTATTGGCTAGAAATCTATGATTTAAAAAATCCATGATTTCCTCCTTGTTTATGTTTTCCTGAAAATCAAAGTCAAATTCCTTTAATTCTTTTAAATGTGGAAACGCTCCTGTTTTCACCATCGCCTTAATGGCTGCCTCTTCTTTATGTTCTATTTCATAGTTAGTCAATCTTATGAGTCCTTCTTCAAATGTCAGCTCATTTCTGTTGATAAAATCAACTGTATCATTCAAATGCAACGCCATTTCTGGAAGCTTTAGATATTCCAGATTATGTAATAGCTGTTCATGTTCTGTTATCATTGTATCTTTCTCCAATCTTGCTTAAATTTTCCTTTGCGATATTTTCTATGTCTTCATTATCAAATGGTAAAGTCAGTTTCAGTATTTCTACATAATGTTCTTTCAAATAATTCATTTTTTTATTGCTTATCAGATGAACCGCTACAAGATTTGTGTTAAAATACATATGTATTTGATTATCATAAACTTGTAACTGCAGTCTTTTATCTATATATTCTGGTGGTAGAGAATACTGATTCCCTTTATAGGTGATCATGGATGACTGATTGACTTTTACTGTTTTGGTAATGATTTGATATGGATCTCTTATTTTTTCATGTGGCAGTGGATTTAAGAGATCTTTTTCTTTGTCAAGATATAATAACGGTATGGATTGATAGCCTTTATGAAATCTTGAGTTTTCCCTGTTATTGATTTCTTCAAGTTTTTTGACAAGCTGATCATAATTCAAATCACCATTATATGCTTTTAGTTCATCCAGTATTCTCATAGGAGATTCCACCTTGGCTTTTGTATTTGGTCTTCCTGCAATACATGGATGAACCTTGAATCCATAGTCATCGGCGAACTGCTGGAACTTGTTGTTGACTTTCCCTTTAGAGTATTCAGTTCTTGGGATATCCATAACTGTTTTCATATTGTCAGTTAATATTTCTTGAGGAACTCCACCAAATATTGAAAATGATTCATCAAGATAATGAAATAATATATCCTGGGTTTTTGTAAGGGATAATCTATATATTCTATATCTTGAATAGGAGAGAATCAGCACAAATATATTGATTGTGATAACCTCACCAGTGTTGAGGGTAAAATCAATTGATTCTTTCCAGTCAAGCTGAGCCTGTTGACCTGGAGATGTTTCGAATCTTGAATGAGCGGGTGTTTTAACACTCGCACACTTTTTTTCTTTGAAATACTGATCAAATTCATCAATAGAAGAGATATATCTTCTAAAACTCGATGAAGCACCAGGCATACCATAATTATCCTTAAGGTATTGAAACAGGACTCTTTTATAGGCAAACAATTTATTGGCATCGTTCAGTAATTCTTTGATAAGAGGATAATACGTATCAAACTGAGATTGTCTTTGACGCTTATTTGTTTTTACATATCCATCAATATATTTCTTGACAGTTCTTCTATCTTTTCCTAATTCTCTGGCTAATCGAGAAATATTAACCTTAAGATTATTGTTTTCTATTAAACTTTTTAACTTGTTTAAATCTTCCAAAACATTAATATGAATATTTGTATTTAATTGACAGGCTAATATCATTTTTATCTACTCCTTTATTTTTGATATTGTCTATCAATTATATATTCACTTTGTACATTTTTAAATGATCATTTCTGTACATTCTTATGTTAGCATTTATAGGGGTATTTTCATGGCACGAAAAAGCAGAAAACATAAATATAAAGAAGAACTGAAATTTCTTTCCCCTGTTGCGGTAGGATATATTCGACTTTCAGTTGCAAATAAAGAAGAATCCAGTTCAATAGAAAACCAGAAATTTATCATTGAATGCTGGGGCGAACAGCAACAAATTCCTATGTCACATTACTATATTGATAATGGTTTTAGCGGTAAATTTTATGATCGTCCAGCGTTTCAAGAAATGATTCAGGACATCCCTTCAGGCAATATTAATTGTGTCGTTGTAAAAGACCTTTCTCGTTTAGGAAGAAACTATATCTCAACTGGTTATTATATTGAAGTCCTTTTCCCATCCAATGGAGTACGTTTTGTATCTGTAAACGACCAATTTGACACCATTGATGGTATTACCAATCAGAAAAATCCTTACAGTTCCAAGATTCGGATGCCAATAACAAACGCATTTAATGAACAAGTATCTATTGAAATTAAAAAGAAAATGGAGGCGACTTTAGATATGAAAGCACAGCACGGTATATTTATTGGACCAAGAGCCCCTTTTGGTTATCAAAAAGCAGAAGACAACCATGACCAACTTATACCTGACCCAAAGGCAGCTATTATTGTCCGAAAAATTTTTGAGTTAGCAGCGAATGGCATCGGCATGACCACCATAGTTCGCTACTTAAATGAAAAAGAAATCCCAACACCAATTCAATATGCTAGATCAAACGGTTTATCCGGAAATTATGATAACGGTAACGGAAACTGGAATAGTAGATCCGTCAAATATATCCTGACCAATCGAACTTATACCGGTATGCTTGTACAAGGGAAAGAAAGGCGAGTTGTATCCGCAACACATGAAGCTCTGGTAGATACAAATACTTTTGATGCCATTCAAAAATCATTTCAGGAAAAAGCATTTAATATCGCCAAGCACGGTCAATCAACGGAGAATATTTTAAAGGGCAAAGTCATTTGTGGGTGTTGCGGGGGAAAAATGCAGCGTAAACGCGGCACCAATCATGCTGATTGGTATTTTTTCACCTGTATTACCAAAAACTGTTTAGGTGTAGACAAATGTACCGGCATGTATGTACGGGAAGAAGATGTTTTGCGTGCTATCTACTACCAATTAAAATTGCATGTAAAGGAGCATTTCATTTCAGATTCGCAGTACCAGCAAGAACTATTGCACCTTAATAACGGGATTAACCAATCCGACAGTCAATATCAAGAAATTTTTAGAAATGCTATTCACCATTATGAGATGTTTGTTGACGGAAAGATCAGCAAAGATGAATTTCGAGCAGTCCAAGATGCAGCGAACGAAAAGAAAGCAATTTGGAATGATATTCTCACCAGCAAAACAGCTTATGAAAAACAGTATCATGTATTCCGCAAATTATTGAAAGCGAGTTATAAAGAAATCGCTCTCAGCGAGATTATAGACTGTATTGATGAAATTACCATATGTCAAAACAAAAACATTACTGTGAAATGGGCAATTGCCCAGTAATTATTGGTCTCTGCCGAATCGCCATATCTATGTATTATTCAGAAAAAATATACCTTCTATAGGTATAGGAACGTTGAAAAGACATCACAAATTATATATAATATTCGTGACATCTAATGAGAGGTGTTTTTTGAACAGTGGGCATATGAAGCAAATATTGTATCTAAATTGTTTCATTCGTTATAAGGCTTTGAAATTGCTGAATACTATGAACTTTCCTACAGAAATAGAATTTTTCGATATTCTGAACTGGAAAACTAGCTGAGTGCTGATTAGCATCACTTGTAGAGATAATAAAAAAATGAAAGGTGAGAAATATGAGAAAGGGCACAAAGAAGAAAAACAAAAAAGTTGCAGCGTCAAAAGCAACTATCCAGGAATTAAGTGTTTCTAGAGACGGTGGACAAATCGCACTCAGAGGGTACTCGTATCAATTCTTATATTCGTGCTATTTAATTCTTTCGTCATCAAGTCCGGAAATTTCTTTTCAACTCGAGGGAATTGAAGATATTGATTGTATTAAGCAGAAAGATGACCGCAGTGATGTCACTCATATACAGCTGAAATATTCTGCCAACAAACAGGATGCCAGTTTTTTGTCTGATGTGCTTGAAAACTTCCTTGAAACATATTTGCTGGATCAAAATAGATCTTTTAAGCTGGTTTACGATTTTCCTGTTGCTAAAGGTCATCTAAGTAAGATGTTTGCATCTAATCTGGATGAAAAGTCACGCACTCATTGGAGGAGTGTGATTTCAAATATTAAGCAAAACAATCCTTCCTGGAATTGGTCTGTATATGATTTTGATAAATTTATTTCACATTTGACATTTGAGAAGATTGAAAAATCTATACTTGTTGCTGAAATTGAAAAAGCCTTAATTGGAACTTATGAGATTAACACGGACAATGTTTCTTTATATGCAAACAGCATAAAAATTCTTTGCTTTGAAAAAATGGAGCAGCGGGCCTATGTGACCAAAGCGGAATTAGATTCTCAAATCCAATCTGTCAAAATAGATATCAGTAAGGGTCCTCAAAATCCAGCTCATAGTTGGATTCGTAAACTGGACTACTCTAAGCCTAGTCTTGATGAAAGTCGTAGTTTTTATGAGGGGAAAAAAGCAACACCAGCAGATATAGCAAGTGGGCTTCCAATCAAACGACCGAGCTTAGAAAAAGATGTTATTAATTCTATTTGCGAAAACACGGTTACTGTAATTAAAGCTTCTAGCGGGCAAGGAAAAACCACGCTGGCTTTGCAGGCAGCTTATATCCTCCAAAATGAATATATACCATATCAATTACTATGGTGCGATGAGATCAAAGAGATTGGGAATATTGTCCAATATTTCAAAGCAAGAATTCAGTTTGGTGAAAAGATTCTTATCTTAATTGACAATCTGGATAACTATCTCAGCAAATGGAATTATCTTGTTCAGCTCTTACAATTCGAATTGCATTGTCACTATAAGTTGCTCATCACATCGCGAGAGATTGATTGGTATAATTATAGCGGCGATTTGAGCAATATTCAGTCTCTGAAAGTAATTAAGCCGGCTTTAGAAGAAAAGGAAGCAATAGAGATATTCAATCTATTCAGAGAGGCTAAGCAGCTTCACCCAAGCATAGCAAACTGGCAAAGAGCATGGAATAAGATTGCAGAAAGGCAACTACTTATAGAGTATGTCTACTTGCTTACCCATGGCGAGATGTTATCAGAAAGAATAGCCTCACAAATATCCGAAATAGGACAATCATCTTCTGGCAAAGCAAAATGTGAAGTCCTACGCAAAGTATGTTTTGCAGATCTTTGCGGAGTCCGGCTTTCTATTGTCAACCTTTATGCGAGTCAATCAGAAGACTCTGGCTTGGATTTTGGGGAGCTCTTAAAAAGTATGGAATCTGAGTTCCTTGTACATGTGAATGCTGAAAGTGGGTATATTGAGGGGCTTCACCCCATCAGATCTAAACATGTTGTTGATAGATTGCATGAATTTTTTCCTGTTGACAATACAGCAATTTCCGTTATTAAAATTGCAGGAAAAGCAGATCTTCCTGTATTGTTTTCTCATCTACCAGAGTTTAATCTCAACAGAGATGAATTCTTCAGAAATATTGTAGAGGTATTGTGGGATAAAAATGATTTATCGAACTATATTCCTGCAATACAGGGGCTTTTTTCAGGGAGCGTGATGCAGTATTATCTTTCAAATCAGCCTGCGTTTGACGATGCAAATGCCCATGGTGGACTATTCATCATATCGACCGAAATGTGTCCTTTTGCAACATTTACAGAGTTTGGCGTGTCGATAGATACTCTTGATAAGATGCAAGAAACGTTTCCAGATAATAAGAATATAGAATATCTTTGTGAATTGCGAGATGGTATTCCTACCTGTAATTTACAAAAAACATTTGTCTATGCTTTTTGCAATTGTTTATATAGAAAATTACTTCCTTTTAGTTTTTCCGAGATAAAAGATATTGCATCTTATGTCTCCATTTCCGAATGGATTTACAACATAAATTCTAAATTTAATTTGTCTACAACCATCTCCTTGGACAATATTTGGATTGAGCCGGAAAAATTAACTTTGGAGTGCATGTCAGCTCTAATGTATATCTCCTACTGTGGTAACAAAGATATATATAGAGAGTTTGTTGAAAGGAATCTTAAGCGTATCCTTACATACCTCAAGCAGCAAACAAAATCACACAAGATATTTATTGATTCCGAAAAAAATGCGATTCATGTTGAGTATATACTTCGATTGCGCAATATCAAAACCGGGAATGAGCAAAGTGTTTCGAGGTTGAAATATGTCTGTAGGACATTACCCATATTTGATTTGTACTGTGCAGATGCGTTAAAACCAACTTTAAGTTTATTATCTGCTTATACTGTACCTGATGATGCACATAAAGAAATGCCCATCAGAAATATTGTAATCATGTTCCATCAGAATCTTACGTCGCTATGGAATAAAACTATTATGAGCAATTATGAATTTGATACCGTGACAGAATGGTTAAATTACTGGTTTGATGTGAGAGAACATATATGTTTGCTTGCAAATAAGTGCTGTGCATGTATTTACAAACTCCTTGGTGGAAAACCACTAGGGAGTTTGGCCAGGGAAACAGATAAACTTCGTGAAGAATTTGCCCTAATTACTACTGGTGAAAAGCGATATCCTAAGGAAGATCGTCCTTTTGAAGAAAAAGCTACAGTGCCCGAGAGGTTAGGAAAAATAAAGAATAAATACTTTCAAAGCATACAAAATTTTACGAATCAATTTGCAGGGTTTCTCGTTAAGGATGAACAAAAACAAAGATTGGCTATGGTTAATCTCACAACAGCCCAAAGTGCTCTTGTGACAATGCAGAATTACTTTGCAGAAATCATAATTGATTTTGGCTTCCAGGAAAGGCAGATGGCTCTTTGTGTTATGGAAACAGAAAGCATAGAACGACTAATAATGTGCTGTAGCTACTACCAAACACATTCGCCAAATAAGTATTTTAATAAATATCAAATTAGGAATTGGTATGACAGACATTGTCGAGATGAGAGAAAGATAGCAGAAGACGGATTGTCAGAATTAGCATCCAATTATTCGATTCATTTTCCTAATCAGATTTACACCATTGACATGTTGAGCTATTATCCTATCATAGTTGATGGGTTAGATTTTACATCAGAAAGCAATTTAATCGAATGGCTTTATGGTTGCATCTCATTTGCAGATACTTCCTTTGATTACTTGATCATATTATCTGCAAATGAGGTTGGGAAAATACATCCTGCTGCCTTACAGTTCCCGCGAAGGATGCTTGTTGATCTTAAAAAGGCAATTGAATCAGACGACTATTCCTTATTTGATAAATTGACACCTCCATATCCTGTGGATGTAACGCGGCAAATGCTTAGTTGCTTCATTAAAAAATATGATTTGCCTGAATCAGACGATATTGATTTGGATGCACTTCCTATAGGAGATATTGCAGAAGAATTATGGGTATATTCAAAATCTGTAGAGTTGTTGACAGAACCAGAAGATGACAGCTATCTTGTATCTGAAATACAGGGTATACGGACTAACATTGATAGAATGCTTTGTTTATTGAAGGACAAGCTGCTCCCGAACGATTTTGATTGGTTAGTTAATATCTGCAATGATGTTTTCTTAGGTAAAAGGTTTGATGATGCTTTATTCAATGATACTATTGAGCATTTTGCACAGAGGAATGTTGAAAAGTAACACTCTCGTTTGTTAATTGATTTAACCGGCAGTGTCTGTAAAATTAAATCAATACCAATATTGAAAATGCTAAATAATGACTAGCAATTCCCAACTAAACCTAATGGCATAGGAATAATACACGAAAAAAGAATCCCCCAGACTATCAAATTTTACCTGATAGTTTGGGATTTCTGCTTTTACAAAGATATATTTTTTGTCGTGGGCTTGACATACGGGTGTCTAAAATCATGTATTCTTATCTCATGAAGATTAGCCTTTTTTTGTGCTACTTTTAATCATCCTCGTATTTTTACATAATGGTGCATAAATAGATAGGTTTCATCATTTACACCATATATAGAGCCTATATAGTCTTGTATGATATGTATCAAGAATGTTGGTATTTCAATCTTACGTACACTTTTAGGGGTCTTAGGTGATGTGATAACGTCTTTAGCATTAATTCTTTGATATGACTTGTTTATGTCTATGATACCATTAGTTAAATCTATATCTTTCTTCTGTAATGCAAACAACTCACCTTTACGCATACCTGTATAATAAAGTGTATAAAATATAGTTGTATCAGTTAGATCATCAATATTGGCCATAAGTTGATTGAATTCGTGTAAAGTATAAAAAGCCATTTCTTTGTTTTTATGAGAGCCAATGCAACCAGCCTTTATACAAGGGTTATTTTTTAAATCATAATAATTAGTGGCATAGTTGAATATAGCATTTATTTGGGCGCTTATTTTCTTCAAATAGGCCTGTGAGAAGTCGTTTTCACTAAGTATAGTATTTTGCCATTGTCTAATATCTATGGCCGTTATATCGTTTATATTCTTGTTTTTGAAGTATGAGAGTATATGCTTGTTGGTTACTGGTATTTTTACTGATAATGTCTTAGGTTTTAATCTATGGCTCATATCTTCCAAATATAACTCTACAAAGTCATTAAATGACATATTGAGGTCTTTTGTCTGTTTCTCTAAGAATGATCGTTCCCACTCTTTGGTCTCACGCTGTAGCTTAACCCTCTCTTTCTTTTTTGTTTTATTGTTCCTGTATAATCTGTATAACGAAATTGACAAAATCATGTTTTTGTCTTGTCATCATAGTATGTTGGCTTTTTTTTGCTCCTTTCATGATAAAATGGAGCATGGAAAAAGGCTTTACTGTGGTGGATAAATTTTTTTCTGTACTCTTACACTCTAGTTGGTGCTAGAGTGTTTTTTTGTATATAATAAAACCCACAGATAGTCTGTGGGTCAAGAAAAAGCTTTAGCGAAGTGATAATGGAAAATCCCTCCTGTATAATAGAATTGCGGCCTGAGAAACTGCAAGACAAAAACAGGAGGAAAATCAAATGAATGAAAAAAATCAAACAAATGACTTACATAGTTTATCACATACGAAATGGAGTTGTAAATATCATGTCGTATTCGCACCAAAATACAGGAGGCAAGCCTTCTACGAAAGTAGAAGGGTTGAAATAGGTAAGATATTAAGGGAATTATGTGAATGGAAAGAAGTGAATATATTAGAAGCGGAAGTATGTAAAGATCACATACATATGTTATTGGAAATACCACCAAAAATGAGTGTATCAGGATTCATGGGATTTTTAAAAGGGAAGAGCAGTCAAATCATATATGATAGATGGACGGATTTAAGATATAAGTATCGAGGGAGAAGTTTCTGGTGTAGAGGATATTATGTAGATACAGCAGGAAAGAATACAAAGAAGATACAAGAGTATATAAGGAATCAATTAAAGGAAGATCAAGCGGCAGAGCAACTTGTGCTTGATTTAAAGGATCCATTTAATAAGAAATAGTGCAAGAGGCAGGGACAGGTCGCATGAAATGAAGGGGCTTCAGCCTTAGCTCTGGGAGCAGGGCTATGCCCGCACAAGCAAAACCTCTGGCTAAGCCAGAGGATATTTATTCCAAGTGATGTCAGTTATTAATTTTCCATTTTTTGTTTTTTTTGCTCCTCTTCATCTTGACGATATTCACTATCATCCCAGTTATAGATATACTCACCTTGTGTGTAGCTATAGCCATCTTTATCGATATCTTCATATTTACCAAAATCATAATTCAAACATCATTTAGACATCTCTCTTATTCTTCCTCGCTTAACACATATTTGAGCATTTCAAATGCGGCAGACTTTTTTGCCTTTTTTTTAGATGATGATTGTACCTTAAAATAAGTATCATACTCTTCTATATGACATTCACATTTCCATATTGGATTGCCATCATTATCATAAGTTTGATTGAAATTATATGTAGGAATAGAAAAATATCCTCGATGTGCAAGTATCTCTAATTGATTTATTGCATCAGATTCATTAGGGTTTTCTATTTCATCTTGGATAGAAAACAACAGATCATGTTTTTGTAAGTATTCATATGCTAGTTTACACACATTCATCCTTGCTTCACTTTTAGAGGAACCAAATCCACGAAATATAGGAAGTGAATCTAGTAATTTAAGTTTACATTGAAAATTAAACTTAGAATAATCATGACTTGAGGGAACATGCTGTGAAATTCCATCAAACTGGTCATACCATGTTGATTGATAGGATTGTTCTTTAAACCAATACAAAGGGATAATACCATTTTTTTGCATCTCCCATTCTTGAATAAGATGAACATAATTAGTTTCTGTATCATGTTGGAAAAATTCTTCAGAAACAAGCATAGCTTCAACTACCGATGTGATAATAGAGAAATCCCATCCACAATCTAATGTTACAGCACCAACAATAGCTTCAAATAAATCCTCTTTAACTGACATTTCTTTTTGGACATTGTTATAAATATCACTGTTTCCCATTATTAGATGTTCAGCAAATTCTAACTCATCCATTCTTCGAGCCAAATTTCTTTTTTCTACTATTCTGCTTTTAAGCTTTGTAAGCTCTCCCTCGTTGTGATCACAAATAAATTCATTGGCACTAACATTATTTTGCATGCACCATCTGTATTTCCAGCCAGAAGAGTTTATTCCGTCAATTGGCTCACCATTTACCATATGACCGAATTTCTGTGTAAGCAATCGGACTACTGCGAAATCAAGTGCCTTATCTCCAATAAACTCCAACACCTCATTGTTTTCACCACCATTTTCTTTGGTAGGATGATATTTGTTGATCCAGTCAGACCAAAAGCAGCAAGGTAC
>OFFQ01001718.1_pt1 | contig 12242 bp, 9 predicted proteins | sample 1521411 | NCBI WGS metagenome assembly OFFQ01 (sample SAMEA3504110, study PRJEB24116) | mouse gut metagenome | biome: mouse gut; feature: mouse-associated habitat; material: faeces | place: Denmark | collected 2011 | reverse complement strand
GATGCGACTGCATCGGCGTGGGTGTGACCCAGTACGACGGCATCACCTACTGCTACATGTTTGTCGGAATCCCCAACAGCGTCAACTTCTATGCTTAGCCCAAAAGCAACCAAGAAAGGCCGTCCAGTTACTTGGACGGCCTTTTCTCGTGGTAGCAGAAAACAGAGTGCTGACAGGAAGATATAACGCCAGAGAGCACAGATTTACTGCTCAAATATTACGTACCAGAAAACAAAGAATTAAACCCTGCTATTACAAGTCCCACACGGCGTCTAATGCCAATGCTACGCTTTCCGCAAGTCTCACCGGCACCGCATTCCCGATCTGCTTAAAGGCAGTTGTTCGTGATGGTACACCTGTAACAGATTCAAAATAATAGTCATCCGGAAATGTCTGAAGACGTGCAGCCTCCCTGGGTGTCAGTGAGCGATTTTGGGTTGGATGGATATAGTAGTGGCCATCTTTACTCATATGGGCAACAACAGTTTGAGAATACGGGAGATCTTGTGCAACCACTTTAAAACGATCCAAGAAAGCTTTCGTATTTTTATGCGTCTGGAGCCGTATCGGTAAATCACAATATCTTATACGCCTGTGATTGCGGACCCATTCGTTTGCAACAATTTGATAAATTTCGAGATCCTGCTCAGTATTTGGCCGAGCCCAATGCAGTGTCACAGGTTGTCCAGCCATCTCTTTAATGTGCGCATCATATAGATAATGTCCATGGTAAGGGAGCGTATCTACAAGAGCAGGTTCACCTCCGCCTGCAGTAATGGCAGGTAAATCTGACAACAGGTCACTAACCATACACTCAGGATGAATTTCCACAATTTCAGGATAGAAATTATGGTAGTCACCATGTTTTCCAATCAAAATAATGCGCTTTCGGTTTTGCAAAACGCCATAGTCTCTTGCATTTAATACCTTGTACTCCACGGAATACCCGCACTCCGCAAAACGCTCTCGCATCTTGTCAAAGTGAAGTCGACCATCCTGGTCTTTTGCTGAGAGCAACCCCAAAACATTTTCAAAGACAAAATATTCAGGTTCATATCTTTCCAGGAATTCAGCATAAAGAGTGTACAGATAATTTCTTCTGTCACCAACCATTCCTGTCGCTGAACGAGCTCGACCAACAACAGAATACGCTTGGCAGGGAGGTCCACCCACAATCAAATTCAGATGTTCTCCATTCAAACAACGATCCACATCCGCAAAAACATCTTCCAAGTTGTCCTGTGATATTTCATAATTCAGCACAGAATTCAGCACATCATCAGGAATTTGGGCATAAAATTCATCCCTGGTGATTTCCTGGGCGAGATAGCGATTATAAATTTCGGGATGCCTTTGTTCCCGCAACCATTTATACGCCATTCGTGTTTTTAGTGTATAGCATGCTGCCATGTCCATCTCGATATGGGCCACCGGATCAAAACCAGCACGCAAAAATCCCTCAGACAAGCCGCCGGCCCCGGCAAACAAATCCAGATAGTTTGGCATGGCACTCACCTCTTTGTAATATTGATTACTCTGTTATTATACCAGGTTATCCTTCTGATTTCAACCTTAAACGTCCCCTTTGTTTATTGATCGAGAGGTGCTATAATCAGATTGAGAGGTGCTGTAATATGGCTGACAAACTGTCCCGTGAAAAACGAAGCTGGAATATGTCACGAATCCGCGGAAAAGACACAGAAATCGAAATCAAGGTGCGAAAATACCTGTTTTCACAGGGGTTTCGTTTTCGCAAAAATGTTGCTGACATGCCTGGAAAGCCAGATATCGTACTTCCCAAATATAAAACTGTTATCTTTATACATGGCTGCTACTGGCATCGGCATACAGGTTGTAAAAATTGTACTACACCCAATACCAATCGGGAATTTTGGCTCAAGAAGTTTGAGAAAAATATCCAGAACGACTCAAAGCACAAGCAGGAGCTGGAGGCTGCCGGATGGAAAGTCCTCATCCTGTGGGAATGCGAAATTGAAAATGATTTTGAACGCTTGATGGATAACCTTGTTGTGGAGTTACATTGCACTGCTCAACCGGGATAACTCTCTATTCTGGCTTTTTCCAGAATCTGTATGATTTTTGTGCACTGCTTCTCTGAGGGAAACTTTCCCTGTTCCATCGCAATAGCCGCCTTCACAAAGGAAATATCCATTGGTGTCAGCACACGGTTCTCCACGCCCCATTTCAGCAAGGCTTTCCAGTTCTCTGTCCCATACTCTGCTACTGTCACCATAGCAGACACCTTGTTGTCTTGTTTTTGAACCTCTCTGGCCATTTTTTCATCTTCTTTCAGGACAGAAAAAGGAACCAATTCTTTAACGAAATCATCCCTCAGTGTGATCGGGAGCGCTTTGACGCCGTTCCAGCACGATTCACGTTTGGCCCACTCTGTAACATTCTGAACCTCACGCCTCGGGTCAGTCAGGTATTCATAAACTCTCTGCGCTATTTCTGCCATCTGCAATTCTGTGGCATGGGTAATATTCTGACGGTTCCACACACTGCGGAAATCAAAAGCCATGTCCGAATAATCCCTTTGAATTACATAGAGAACCATCGACAGTGTATAGGCTACTACCTGCGCTTTGTAGCCCAACTCATACCAAGGAGCATTCTTCACAATGCTATCTGTCTTTTTAAACAGGATATTGAGAGCAACAATGCGTTTAAAAAAGTCCTCATTGAAGATGGTATTGCGTTTTTCCCACTCCTCTGTTGCCCAATTTGCAAATTTCATGAAGTTCTTTTGGGCTCCAGTCGAAACCTGATGAGGAAGCATTCTGTACAACTCATGATATTTTGCAAGATCTGTCTTGGTAAACATTTGTGACTTCGGGTTTCTGGCAAGGAACCTGTTTTTTTCGGCCTTTGTCATGTGTGCCTGTTCCTGGCGATACTGACCACGCGCTCGCTCATAGTACCAAACTGTACCATACTGGTTGCCCATAACCGCTGGTGCGATCAGACGCCTGGAGAACTCCTCCATACGAATGTGGAACGCATGATTGGAAAAGAAGTCTGCATCGCTGACCTTGTTTTGAGCATTTGCGTATTTGGCGATATTCGGAATCAGACCAATTGCCTTTTCGGGCGTGACCACCGACAGTTTCATGGGAACAAAAATGTTCTTCAAATCATCTGCGCGATCTTTATCATCTAAAAGCGCAGTTGCTAATGACACCGTAGTTTGACCACCGTTTACGATTTGAAGACCCGTAATTCCCACAATTGAAGTTCCGGACTGAGATTTCTCCAGTTCCACTTCCGACGCTGTGGCGGCAATACCATTATTGTAGGCAAAAAACATACTCGGCTCATTCAGAATCGTATTGCGGATGCCTTTGTTTATTTTCCCTTTCACCGTCAAAAAGGAGCGGACATTTCCCTCCAGGAGACGACCTCCATATGTATTATAAAGGTCAGCAAGTACCTTCCCTGGAATATTGCAAAGGTAGGCGGTATATTCGCTGGTACTCCCCGCCTCCAGGCAGGGAATACCGTTTTCAGAAAAGTCTTTCAAACAAATAACAATGTCCTCTTTCCCGGATTTGGATGCCTGCAACGCCTGTAACCGCGCAATATCCCAAATGTGGTACTCCACCGGGATACCATCTATCTCCGCGCCAGCAATTTCACTGATACGACTGCTCATTACCATATCTGTCAGAATGAAAAATTTGAAACGGGATACATGGGCATAACGGTTTTTGATATCCACCGCAAGTCCATAGCCGGGAGAACTTTCCTCCGCATTTTTCAGGAGAAAGCCAGAACGTGATTCCTCCACAAACGCCTGGGCTCGTCGAAACCAAGTATTTGCTCCTGTAGCTGTAAGTGTCTCTATATCAACACTGTCAGAAAACGGACTGATTACAATCTTCAGGCAGTTGTCCAATTCATCAAAACAGTAACCATCAATCTGAATATTTCGTCTACTGGGACCAACACCTTCAAACGCAACCTGCTCAAAATCCCCAAATTCCTCCGCATCAGTCAGAGCAGAGACGTACAACGCCAGAAATTCCTCGTGCGGAGTAGTTCCATTCATGGTGGCATTCAGGTGGACTTCTTCCAGCAGGTCAGCCCGGAATGTATTTACATCCATATAGAAGTCACTCCTTCAGCCATCTTTCTATCGCAGAGAGCGACAGGAACCAAGTAGCGTTCACCACGCTGGTCTGTACGCTTGCTCGCCTCAAGCATGGAAAATCCCTGCCAACGCGATACTGGCGAATCCCGTTCAAACGGTAGACGTACTCTTCATATTCAGGCCGAGGGTAGAACCCCATCTTCAGCAACAGGTTGCTGAAAGCGGCCTTGAGCACATCTGTTCCCATGCTGCCCATCAATTCCCAGAAAAGGCTGTTTGCAGTGAGTCGTTGTTTATCTATCGCGCTGGTCTGATCAAGCGCCAGAACGACCAGTGTACCCTCTGCAGCACAATCCAACTGCTCAATCGAAGATATCCGTATCTGCTCCGCATCGCTTGTAGTTGCCTTGACCTCGTACCAAGTATCCGGGAACACAAAATCCTGGTCCGCCATTTTTGGCCCCATCCACGCCTGTAAAGACATCTCTTTCCCGCACCGCGGAATCAGCACATCCCGAAGGAAAACCATCTCACCAATCAATCCTTTGATTTCTGATTTAGAGAGAAGATCGCCTCTGGATGCCGAAAGCATCTCCTGCCAGCCGATGTAACGCATGCATATAAACTCCGGGCCATTGGCCGGATCCTTGAGCACCTGTGATGCCATAATCATGTCATCACAAAATTGCAGGAACAGATTCTTAAACTTATTGTCCACCAGCGAAAAGGAAAGCGCCCATTTGCCGTCTGTGGTCCGCCTTCCCACAGTAACCTCTATCACTTTGGATGAAATCAGGCTTTTGGGCTCCACCGAACTGATCAACAACAGCGTATAACGGTGCATCTGGTCGTAGCCGCAATACAAATCCAGCAAATGGCCGGGGTCTACGCGTTGGAAAGAGTCTATTGCAGAAAGGCTGTCAAACAGTTCCCGGGAACTTTTCATGTGGCATCCTCCGTTAAGGTTTCATCAATTTCTTCAAAATCGTCACCATCCACGCCAAACAGTTCTCGAGATTTGACGACATTGATTTTATAGGTGAATGTCTGCGGTTCTTTCCCATCAATAATCGGGATTCCAATGCTCAACCCGATAACAGGTACCGGAGTTGTATGAATCACAGCCGGTTTGCGGGTATCTGGATCATCCTGTTTTGCAGCCAATTCCACAGGGTATATGACCAATAATGGATTTCTGTTAATGCCGCTTTTGAAATAAGCGCCTTGTGACAACTCTTTATCTGTACCGACACGGGTACGCTCTCTTGCCCCAATTTCCTTTGCTGTATCTTCGGTCAAACCTCCCTTGGCATGGTCTCGGCTGCCCAACCTGGAATTCTTTCCGGACATTTGCAATGCTCCGCCTTTTTCATCCCGTATAGCAAAGCCTCTGGTGACAGCGTTTACCTTGAAACCCGGAAACTCAACCTCTCTTCCTTTACCACCGGCAATCGTGACATCCCACAACTCCATAGTGCCATCTGTATTTTTCTCCATGAGATGTATAAGTTCGTCAGTATGGAAATCTGTATTCATACCGTGGCTGGAATACATACTCAGGAAATCCAGAATATCCTCTTTCTTAACATCCAAATACTGGGGAGCTTTAAGCGCAAGCTCCGGATCATCCTTGTGTAAAGTATAGCTGTCCTTCAGTTTTTCGAGAAACTCCACAGTAAGCTCTGCATTCCTTTGAAGCGTGGCGGCATCTTTATGCAGATATGGTGTTTCCACCACACGTCCGCTCAAACTGACTGTCATACGATAGTCCTGTGCGCTCTTCATCTTGTTTCGGGCAGTTACCAGAAGTGCTGTAATATCAGAGCGGACACAAAGCCCAAAGTCCTCCGGGGTACGGTTTGCCTGTTGCATACGGCGTACTTCACGTCGCAGTTCGTCTGTAGCTTCTGATATGTAGCTGTACCATGTAATTGCCGAATCTGGCATCCAGACTTGGCAGATGTCATCGTATCCTCCACGATAACCAAACCAGCGTCCCATCTGCATCAACGTGTCATACATCATGGAATTGCGGTAGAAATAACTGACGCAAAGGCCCTCCAATGTTAACCCGCGGGAGAGGCTTTGCCCACCCACTGCAATCAGGCGCAGGCCGTCTTCAACCTCATCATAGTTGAGATTTTTCGGAGCATTGCCACCGTTGATGACACGTACTGTAATGGGCATAACGGCATCCTTCAATGCACGTTGAATCTCATCCCACGAAAACTCAAAGCCAGGGATTATCGTGAAGTGCTTGTCGAAGACCTCTTTCAACAACTTGAATGTATCGTATCCCAGAGCAACATTGCCAAGAAGATAGTAGTTCTGGATTTCCCGCTGGGCATTCCGCACGAATGCGTCCACCGAATTAGCAATTTGATTCTGAACACTGATAAATCGGGAAATATTAACCATCATGGTGCGATGGGTTTTCTCATGACCGCGCAAATCACGCACTGCATTCGCAATAAAGAATGAAGCGATTGCCTCAAGGAGGCTTGGCGAAAATGCGCTCATGACTGAGCCGTTTTTGTGTTTGATAGGCAAATACTGTTCACAGTCATCATTGGGCTTCAACAGGTATGCGTATGGAGCATTCTCCTGGAAAATATCCCTTGCGCCGATATAGTTGGACGGTGCCTCTAATGCGTAAATGAAATTTTTGGGGAACAAGTCACTCTCCAGCATCTCAGTCTCAGAGTCTGGATCAATAAAGATATTGGCATAAGGCGTCGCTGTAAATCCCACATAGTCTGCCTTTACAAACAGGCGAAGCAACTTACGAATCGCCGCGTTAATTGCCGTGGGATCACCAGCATCTCTGGTGTTGACCGAGGCATTATCTGCCTCATCGTCTATGAGCAGCATAGAAAGGTCAATCGTCTTTGTTGCATTGTTGGCATTGTAGAAACGAAGCCACTGCTCCAGCTTTTCCAGTACACTTTTGTTCTTTTTCAAAACGAAAATAACGGGAGCGCTGATATTACTTAACCGACCTACAATTTTGTTGGCAGTAGCAGCATTGAAGTCACCGGATGTGGATGTAACCGCCCAGCCACTGACGCTGGGATCAATGCACCCGACACCAACCCATACATCGTTCTTGTTGTCACGGGTAAAGGCAGTGCTGTCCAAACCAATGAAGCCTGTGTCAATGCGTCCCTGCGTCTGGCGGCGGAGTTTCTCAATAACACCGGTCAGCAGGATGATGACCCGGTATCCGGCATCTGCCGCTTTATTGATCAGCCCAATATAATTTGACGTTTTTCCGGACTGCACATCCCCTATACAAAGCCCTCGACGCTGAAAACCCTCTGTCTGTTTTGGATTCCCCAGAAGATCCATGATTTCATCCGAGGAGCGATCCAATTCATCCAGAAGTTTGCCATTCCATCCCTGTTCCTTCTGAAGATAAAGGCGATAGCGATTCCAAAAAGAGGGCGTAATGGATGCTTTTGCCGCATTGTACCAGGGGATGTGGTTCTTTTCCCGGACACAGGCTCCCCGGTCAATCCGAACAGCCAGTCTGGATTGCAGTTCCCGAATGACCTCTTCTTTCTCTGCATCCGTCAACGGGCTTATCATCGAAAAAACATTGACACAGTTGATGAGTGCCTCCTCTGTAACTGTGGCATCTGCGCTGAACTGCATCAGGGTTTGTCCAATTACCTTTTGCTGGTTTTCAGTCATCTGCATATACCTCCCGGATTTTTGAAACTACTTCTGGATATTTTACGAAGAAGTCCACCTGATCCATTGTTTTCAGAAATTGAGGCAAGTCTCCGCCCCCTGAAATAATTTGCTGAACCATTTGATCTGCAATCTCATAGGCAGCATCAAATTCCATAGTATGGCCAGTTATGTCGGACTCATTCTTTGCGAGATGATAGTAAACGTCTGCGTAGGGAAAAGAATCCTCCAGCATCCTGGAAAAGGCGTCCAGTAAAGACAGCCCGCCCTCATCCATGTGGTCTTCCAGCATTTTATAGATGGGGACATCCCTGTTGATCCTGTAACGGAAAACTCCTCTTTGATCGAAAGGTTCCCAGATATGTGTCAATGCATCTGTTTGAATGTTTCTTCCCCGATAACGATACACCCGTTCGCTGCGACCAACTGCATTACGAACAATATCAGCTAAATTCTTTTTAATAAATGATGGCAACGCAGCTGTAGATTTTTTGATGTCGATCTTCCAGATGGAATCCAGTGAGTTGGGAATATCTACCCTAACTCGAGCCAACTTGCCCAACTCGTTCTGCCGTATCAGGCGGAACCATGTGCCCCAGATAATCAATCGCCGGTTTCGATATATGTAAAAGCCCTGTTGCTGACGCAGATCATCAGTGCCGCCAATGCTTCGAATATCCTTTGCACTCAACTTGCTGGCGAAAGGAAGAATGTAAGGCTTAACTCGAATTTCCTCTCCGTTTACTCTCAAAAGTTGCTCTGTCATAGGCTGTGTAGCCGGGTGACGAGTCAGGAAGGGATCAGCTCCTGTTATCGCATCACCATTAAAGGTAATGCTGATGCGGTTACCAACACCTTCTCCGTTCAAGAACCGGTGAAATACCAAAGCAATATGTTTCCTTGTCAGATCAATTTTTTCATCGAAAGTCTGTTGGACATTTACAGACTCTTGTTGGAGACGATCAAATTTCTGCCACAGGACCACTGTACCAGACTCATTAGTTTCCAGAAACAAATGACCGGGCAAGTTTTTGACCTCTTCACCGGACCATAATTGCAAGGACCACTCCCCGGTCTGAATGATATAATCCAGATCCCAACAGGCAGCTGCGATTTGTCCATCCCGTTTGCTTATAACAGTGACCTTCCTGCACCGGGACAGGGAGGCTGTTTTCAGGCCAAGGCCAAAACGTCCCAAGTCATCCTTGCTTCTGACGTCGCTGGGACTATGGCTTCCGTAGCGCATAGCTGTCTCTAATTCAGATTCAGACATTCCACACCCGTTGTCTTCGATACACAGCCATTGCGGATCTTTAGACATGAAACATACGCGGATATCTGTGGCACCCGCACTGATGCTGTTGTCGATAATATCTGCTACAGCAGTCTCAAAGGAGTAGCCAATTGAACGTGTAGATTCGACGAGAACAGGAGCATACGGTATAATGATCTTGTCTTTCATGGCAACACCCCCAAGGCACTCTCGATGTTATTTGTGTTATTTTACCATAAACACGCTGGAGTGTCTATGCTGATATTACAAAGTTCCCTATAATCTCTCAGAAAGATTACTTGCTTTCGTCCCCTCCTGCACACTCTGTTGCCCGGTACACTTCTGCCTTTTGCCATACAGCACGCCATCTGGTCAATTATTCTACGATTGCACATCTGATACTAATCACCAATAAAAGCATTTAAAATCCAAATTCTCCCTGTAATGTGAGAGATGAGCTCAGGCAGGAGGGAGCAAATGGTAAGGCAGAGACGATCCACAACCTTATCCAAAGAAGGAAAGACTTCGTTTTTAAAGCCTCGTTTCCTAATTTCTTTCCAAATCTGTTCAATGGGATTCATTTCCGGCGTATAGGGAGGAATGTAAAAAAGGACAATATTTTCTGGGATGTCCATCATTTTCGATTTGTGCCAGGCAGCACCATCACAGCAAAGCAGAACGATATCGTCAGGGAATTGGTTGGACAATTCCCTCAAAAACAGATTCATACACACCGTATTACAGTAGGGCATGATCAGGAAGCAGGATTCCCCTGTCAGAGGCTCCACCGCTCCATAGGCGTATCGGTACTCCCGTATGTGGTGGCAGGGCACACTGGGACGGCCCCCTTTTTCACACCAGCAGTATTTGGGCTTGTTGATCCTTCCGAAACCAGCTTCATCCTGGAACATCAGGCGCACTTTTCCACTATTTCCACGGCGATTGTGGATTTCTGTTTGCAATTCCTTCACTTTTTCTTTAATTTTTTTGAGGTCACCATAACCTCCTCGCTGGCTTTTTTCGGATGTTTGCTCCGCAGCATCACTTTCCTCCAGCCATGCCGGCGCAACACATAATAAATCTGGCTGCCTCCTGTTCTGTGCCCCACCGCCTGCTCGTAGCTGGCTTTGATCTCCGATACTTCTACGATCTGTCCCTTTTCCGCTTTCTCCCGAAACGGCTTCAGCAGTGACGCCTCTTCTTCCTCGCTCATGTTCCGGCGGTTTCCGCCGTAATGGTTCCCGGATATGGCTCCTATTCCACCTGCTCGGTACTTTGCGGTGAGTTGAGTGATATAGGCACTATGGAACCCTGTTGCCGCTGACACTTCCGCCAAGCTCTTTCCCTCTGCCCGCAGTTCCAGCGCATACAATCGCTTTTCTGCTCGCTTATTTTTATTCTTTTTTCGTGCTGCTGCTATGAGCTGTCTGTCTGCTTCACTGTATCGGTACATTTTATCACCCCGTTTCAGTATACCATTTCCTGTCCCAATTTTAAAACAATTTATGAGTGATTAGTATGAGATGTTGATAGAGTATCCCTTTCCATACAAGGAGTATCATTTTCTATATGAAACAGGGCAGATTATAGAATCAGCAGAAGTAAAGCTAGGAGCAGGCCGTTTTCAGCCTGCTCCTGGCTTTCAGATCTTGCGTCTCCATATCCAAAGAGGTCTGCAAAGATTTTTTAGACAAATTTTGATAGTTTATAGCCGTTTCTACTCCTTTTCATTTACTCTCCGGCACTCTTTGAAAACAGTGTTTCCACGTGTTCCACATCTGTCTGTGGCTGTTTATGTGGTCAGGAGGATCGACGCTCCGGAAGAGGCACCCTACAAACACAACGAAACGCTGTGTAATCCGCTCGATTTTTACCTCTGTATTTCTCCGTTTTAGATTGCAATTTTCTATCGACTTTCGCCTCCTATTTCGGTATTGTGTTGCTTGCAAAAGCCCCACAAAATACTGAAATCAGGAGGAAAGGCAAATGACCAGTACGAAAAAGCGCATCGCCGCCGCACTGACAGCAACTATTCTCTTAGCCACCCTTCCTCGTATCGGCAGGATCAAACTTAGCAAGCTGACCTCCCGTGATCTGCAAAAGCTCTATAAGGACCTGATGGAACACGGCAGAATCCAGACACGTAGCGGCAAGGGAAACCCTGGCTTAAGCAGTACCACGGTCAGAAGCGTCCACCTCACCCTCCACTGCGCCTTTGAGAGAGCGGTCAAGGAGCGGTTGATCTCCCGCAATCCCACCGATGGATATCAAGGCCCTGTCCACCATCATCGGCCACGTCTCCAGCAGCACCACGCTGAACATCTACGCTCACGTTACCGATGAAATGCGTCGTACAGCGGCAGTGAAGATCGACCAGGGCATCGGAAAAACTGAGCTACAAGCAGAGACTCAGTTAGCACCTCGAAAGCCTGTTCCCAGTACATTCCAGGCCCACAAAGGACAGCGGCGTAAAGCGGGGACCGGGTGCGTCACCCAGATCAACGAAAAACTCTGGGAAGGCCGCTATTCCCCAATCTGGCCGGATGGCAAAAAACACCCCAGAAATATCTATGCCCACAACAAGGAAGAGTGTGAAAAACTGCTGGCAGAGATGATAGTAGAAATGAAAACGGAAATTGCCGCCGAAAGAAAACGTCTGAAAGTAGGGTGACGAAAATCTATGGCTCACCGAGTGAGATATCCCCCTCGACGAGCCGTTTTTTCTCTGACTGTGGCTGTTTGTGTGGTCAAACCAAAATCCGAAGATTCAAACCAGCTGAAAAAGTGCTGAAATAAAAGAAAAATCCAGCCTTTCCGAAAGAAAAAGCTGGACTTTATGGAGCTGCTACCCAGATTTGAACTGGGGACCTCATCCTTACCAACTGCCATGGCAATATTTTTTACATATTTTCCGCTTGTTTATAACCCTTTTTGCTTTATTTCATTTGCTTTCCAACACTCTTTGAAAACAGCATTTCCACGTGTTCCACACCTGTCTGTGGCTGGTTATGTGGTCAAGAAAATTGTCTTACCGAAAGAGGCCGTCCACAAACACAACGAAGCACTGTGTAATTCGCTTGCTTTTCACCTCTGTATTTCTCCGTTTATCCCTATCGACTTTCGCCTCCTATTTCGGTATTGTGTTGCTTGCAAAAGCCCCACAAA
>OFFQ01001716.1_pt1 | contig 12259 bp, 6 predicted proteins | sample 1521411 | NCBI WGS metagenome assembly OFFQ01 (sample SAMEA3504110, study PRJEB24116) | mouse gut metagenome | biome: mouse gut; feature: mouse-associated habitat; material: faeces | place: Denmark | collected 2011 | reverse complement strand
AACGCATATCCTTTCATCCATCAATCCATCAAGCGGGCAATCTCTGTCTGTCTTAGTTCCATCTCAAACCGCCAATACAGTAAACGGCGCTCCTCAACAGACAGATTTGATAGGGCGATGGCAAGTCGATGATGTAGGTCCTTCTTCTCCAAAATGTACTCTGGCTGTGATTCCTGTGGGCTGCCTACAAAGTCTGAAATGCTATCCAGCGATGTTTCAAACCTCACGTTGCGGCTGCGCAGATATTCAGCGCGGCTATCAAGGCGATATAGAATATCGTCCTCCGGGACATCTACTAATACCCGTCTGCCGTCCAAAATGACGAGCTGTTTTCTCTTGCGTTTCAACAATATCTCTCCTTTTTGTTGGTATTCCTACATGTGTGTCTCAGGGATAGCGCGCAATGTAGGCCTGCCAAGAAAAAAGGAGTTTGTCAATGATTAGAGTGTGGAGCAGTGCTGCAGACACGAAATAGCTCAAAACTTCGACAAAATAGGCATTGGCGTTTATGATGTCTCTATCAAGAGCAAGGAGGCATTACATATGACCAATCTACAAAAGTGGGCCGAGCAGTACCTAGTAGCCTGCAAGTACCAAAAGGGATTAGATGCGAAAACGATCAAGGCGTATCGCATCGACTTGTCCCAATTTAACATGTTTATGGGACAGGGGGAAGCTGACCTGACCCGAAGCAGTATGATGGAATATATTTCTGATCTGCACCAGAAATATAAGCCGAGGACGATCCGACGCAAAATTGCCAGTGTGAAAGCGTTCTGTGGTTATCTGGAGTATGAGGAGCTGATTACTGAAAGCCCGTTTGCAAAGCTGCCGTTGAAGCTGAACGCTCCGCTGATCCTGCCGAGAGTCATCCCCTTTTCGGTGATTGAAGCAATTCTCTCGACAGCCTATCAGCGCGGGAAGATGGAGGGGCTGTCAGAAAAGCAGAAAAGGGTAGCGTTGCGGGACATTGCGGTTCTGGAGCTGCTATTCGCTACTGGAATTCGAGTTTCAGAACTCTGTTCATTAAAATGCGGCGATATTAATTTGGTTGAGGGTGAGGTGAAAATCTATGGCAAAGGTGCCAAAGAGCGTATGGTACAGATTGGAAACCCAGCAGTATTGGCAGCACTTCAGGCATACCAGGCTTTGAATTGTCTGGCCATCGAACACTCAGGTATGTTCTTTGTGAACAGGTTGGATAAGCCTCTATCAGATCAGTCAGTTCGAAATATTGTGGCAAAATACACTCGACTGGCCGGAGAGAATATGCACATTACCCCGCACATGTTTCGCCACTCGTTTGCGACCCTGCTGTTGGAAGAAGATGTAGACATCCGATATATCCAACGTCTGCTTGGCCATAGTTCCATAGTTACAACCCAAATTTATACTTACGTCTCCGGGCGGAAGCAGCGAGACATTCTGTCAATCAAACATCCCAGAAACAAGATTCGAGTATAGCAACAGAAGTTTGCTGTGCTGACATTCAGAACGGGCAGTGCCATGTAAACACTGCCGTTTTCGGATATCTGCCAATTTTTTTGTGATGTATCTGATGGCTAAAATAGGCAAGTCATCCAAGCAACCAGCCCATTCACCAAAGGAGCCAGCCTCTACTGGGGCTGGCTCCTTTTTCCTCAAATGGATACAGGATAATTAGTGATTATCCTGTAAAAGGTGTTGTGCTATTTCTTCAATTTGGGGTGAGTACTAATGAATGCAATTATTTTGGCGGCAGGAAAAAGCTCTAGAATGAAAAAAGATGGTTATGACTGTCCGAAGCCTTTGTTGCCAATTTTGGGGACACCTAATATTGAACGAACTATTTTAATGCTTCATCAATTTGGTATTCAGGAAATCTATGTTGTATGCGGCAGTGAAGATTTCGATGCCTATTGCTATTTGCAACGGGAATACGGATGTTGTATCATCCAGAGCATATTTCATTTTAATACACTACACTCAATGAGTCTCGTATTGGAAAAACTGGATGATTCATTTGTAATTGAAGGAGATGTTGTATTAGCAAAAAATATTTTCATTAAATCTAATACCAGCTTTTACTACACAACAAGATATGAAAGTTGTGAAGTTGATGCATGGTGTCCGACTATAAAAGCCGGCAAAATTGCTGAATTTAATATTGGTTCAACTTCGTTACCTTGTATATTCGGAATTTCTTTTTGGGCCCATAAAGACTGCCCCACAATAATATCCGAGCTAAAGCAATTCTATACAGACGAGCATTTCAAGGATAAAAATCTTTTTTGGGATGATCATATATCAACCATGCTGGACAAATTATGCCTTGGCGTCTATGAGATATCCTCCAGAGATGCTTGTGAAATGAATACAGGGGAAGAATACCAAACCGCTCAGAAAATGTGTGCGCAATATTATCAAAACTGCGAGCAGTTCATTTTAGATTTTAATGGCAGGCCAGAGGATCAACCCAAGAAAATGGAATTAACTTTCGTCCGCGATCTAGTGAGTTGTCAGAAATGGCAACTGCGGTTGCTAGAATATGTCGATGGACCTACTGAACATCTCTTTGATAGCCCTGAATCATGTGTTTTCCATAACGGAGAATACCCTTTTATGGTAAAGAACGTTCAAAGCGGGGAGTATATTGCTTATTTCGATGTGGCCGAAAGTTCCGACTATATATTGCTTAGGCGCCTATTCATTGATGAAAGATATCGCAGGCAAGGGATTGGCAGCAGTATAGTTAACTATATTAAATTGTACGCAATGCTTTCCAACAAAGAAATGCGAGTAAATATATATGAAAAGGAAGCTGAACATTTCTATACAGCACTTGGAATGAAACTTTTCTTTAAGACATTCCGATTTCTCAGGGGGGACAGCTTATGAATGGAGCACAAAAAATTTCAGAAATATTGGAGCTCTACAAAAAGGAATTTATTGACTTTGATGTGTACATAGTTGCTGATGCTCAAGCACAGACGATACGGGAAAGTGATGCTCGCATCATTCATGCGGATGAAAGCGAATTCTTTTCTCGATCTGAGTTTGCGGGAATCGCATCTGCAATATTTAATGTATTTGGGTTTGTGAAAGTGTTCTATAATGAGATTTCTTTTATTGAGTATTTTATCCAGAAAAAAATAGATCCAGAAGGATGTATTGTCTATAACCTATCCAGAGATGGTATGCATCAAGGCAAAAAATCTCTGATTCCAGCCTTTTGCGATCTCTATAACATTAGATATACTGGCAGCGATGCGTTTGTTATATCACTGTTAAGAAATAAGGCAATATATAGTGACGTATTGTTCTTGCATGGAGTAAATGTCCCCATAACGGTACCATTTTATCATAAAAGGACAAACTATGATGATATAATGGATCTTCTAAACAATAAAGAAATCATCATAAAAAACATCAGCGAATCTGCAAGCATTGGCCTATATCCGCAGTGTAAAATGTTGCTCACGGCCAAAACCTATCAAGAATTTTGTGATGTTGCTGCCAGTGTTAATTCAATGCGTGTGCTAGTTCAAGAATTTATCCATGGCAGTGAATGCGAGGTGTTGGTAATCCAACAGCAAGGAGCGTACTTCGCTCTTGATCCCATTGAGATATCTTTTCCTATGGATAAAGATTTTATGGACTCACAAGTGTCTAACAACTATACATATAGCTTCAAGATGCTCACAGGACCAATATGTGCCAAAGTGCGCCAATCAGCGGTACAAGCGGCAACATTGCTCGGAATAAAAGATTATGCTCGTTTTGATTTCAGAATTCAAAACGAAATACCTTATTTGATTGATATAGCGGGCACACCATATACAACACACCATAGTTCCATTGCCTATTTGTTTGATCAATATGGTTTGCAATATGAAGATATTTACAAGACTATAGTAACCTGTATGCTTACGAACTATAAAAGCGATTGTACCTATCGTGTTTAGTCGCTGTACCACAAAATATTTGACAAAGCAACAGCAATAAAAATGAACCTCTCAATCCCTTGTACCCTGTTGACTTATCAAGATAACCAAAAAAGTAATTAGGCATATGAGGTGTATTGAATATCCGACAGCATAAGTCCTCTAAAAAAGAATTGAGATAAAATGGTTTCTCTGCGAGAGGTCTGGACCAGATTATTACAGAAATCATATGGACTCAACTGGGTGTGTGTTTTGATTAATTGAAGGAGCGCCTCATTTTTTCTCTCCCAAAACACTTCTTGTTTTTGGAAAAGTGAAGGAACAAAGCCATTAAGAGTATTGTATATTGCTTCCGCCTGCTCCCACATTCCATCTCTAATCATCCGATATGCCTCAAACCAAGCAAAGTAATAGCGATAAAAGTCATCTACATCTTCATCCTCAATATTTGAGATTTCTGAACAAGGTATCATGCGCTGAAGCTTATCCTTGTATTTCAAGTAGTTACCATCATCTCCACAATACAAAAAGAGTGAGCATAAATTAGTCAGAACCACATATTCAGTTGCACATGGGATTTTAGATAGTTGCTTTTTTAGTAATTTGATTGCTCTTTTTGCTGCTGCAACGCTTTTTCGTTCGCTTTTTGTCTGTTGCTCAACGTCCATGAATTCTGCGATTAACATATTATTATGCAATTTGGCTGGTTGAGGAATCGTAATACCATAAGTGCTAGCAATAGATAAAGCCTGCTTGCAGAGACGTTGGGCTTCACTAAACTTTTGAATGACGATATCTGTTCCAGCTTGGCACACCAAAGTGATACAATATTCATCCCACATTTGACTGCTTTGAAAATACCTCTTTGCCCGCTCATAGTAAATGCCACATTGAGTCTGATTAACAAAAAGGAACGCTTTTCGATTGAATACATTTTCAATATATTGCGCAAGGCCTCGTGCACCTTTCACCTTGCTATTCTGTGAGATGTTGCAACTAAGTTGATAAAGTTCGGTAAATCGCTTGAGTTCATTTCGTGCATCCAAAAGATATGGAGCAACACTGTAAATAATATTAAGGCGAATAATAGTTTCGTCTGTTTCTTTTAACCCTATAGGATTCGTAAATGGAGATAGCGAAACCTCTGTCCGCGCAAATTGGATACATTCCTCCAGAAGCAAACTGAGAGTAGAGTCAAATGGTGGACGGTTGCGATACAAAAAAAGAAAATATGCTCTTGTAATTTCTCCTTGAAGGGGAATTTCATGTCCTACTGATTTAATTGCCTGATAGATGCTTTCAAGTAAATTAAAATCCATTTGCTCCTGGCTATCTTCCAACATTTTATAGAAGTTTTCAATTTGCTCATAGTCCGACTTCTGCTTGGCAGTAGAGTAATCTTTCATCAAGCGTTCAATTTTAGCAAAGGCATCATAGTCAGACAGACGATTGGCATATGCAAAAGAGAGACCTAATAATGCAAATGCCTGCGACGTAATCTTATTAGCATATTTAATTAAATAAAAGGCTCTAAAATAATATTCATCCTGCTCATTTTCAGTATAATATTGGTAGTAATAAAGCAACCTCTCTTTTCGCTTTTCGATGCTTTGTTTCCAAAGAGCATTCTTAATCTCCACACAATGGAATTCATAAAAGCATTCAGCATCTTTGTCAACAAATACCTCGTCTTTTGCTATGTCCAAGCTATTGGCAACGGTATTGTCATCTCGGTGGGTAATTTGTGAAATTTCACTCGTTGTAAATCTATCCAAAGATAATGCAGAAGAAAGAATAATGTCTTCCATTTCTGGCTCGGCAACGTGCTTGGCCCTACCAATTTCTTTTAGGTGCAAAAGTCGATAATTTACAATTTCCTCTAATGCTCTAAAATAATCAGTGTTTTGAACAGCTATATCAACGAATAGAAAATCGACAAGAGATAAATTTCCATTACTTATTTTTTGCATGGCTATTATATTTTCTCGGATCTTATCCGTTATTGAGACAGTCAAATGCTGATCTTCAAGATATTGACAGATGTCTTCTGTATCATATGGACACAGAGAAAAATGCACTACTGATGTGCTATGTCCTAGTATTAGGTTAAAGCAGGAGTCGCAATCCGCATCTGAGATTAGGAAATATATTTTGATCGATAAGCTTCTTTCAAGTTCATCCAAATGAGATAACACAAGCTTTGCAATAGCTTTTACAGCACTATCAGATGCAGATAAACTATCAATGCAAATAAGCACATTTGTTTTGAAGTGTGTATGAAGCATATATTTAAGCCGATTATATTGGGTCTCTTCGCTTTGCACTCCTATACCAGCCCCAAAAGATAAAACAGGGGTACCAACAGACATTGATATATCACTAATTTTTTGACCTTTATAACGAGCATTAGCCAAAAGAAAGGCATCACCATAGTTTATAATAGGTCTAATTGGGGATGCCGCAGTGAATTTTGTTTTGCAACCCAAAATAATTTTATTTGTAACGTAGCTTTTTCCAGAACCAGATGGACCTGTCAAAAGCGTAATTTGTGGTGCAGTTTTTGTTTTATATGATTGAACGAGTCGTTCTGCAAGAATGTTACGACTATTAAGGCCAGAAATGGTTTCTCTTGTCATTTGTCTTCCCAACCTATAACTTTTTAATTTATTAGGATAATCACTAATTATCTATTGTACCATAGTTTGCTCTGCTTTTCTACCTGTTTTGCAACAAAGTACCTTAAAAATCTCACGGCATTTTGAAGGTACAGAATCCGAAACAGTTATGTGTTAATAATTTGGGAAATAGGCCGAGAAATTCCGACTCATTTTTGAAATGGGCCGGAATTTCTCACCTGTAGGCAAAAGCTGTTGCATTTTTCGGGGAAGGGAATGAAAAGGCATGAAAAGCCTTTGGGAAGGCATCATCTGCACCTTGACAAACAGGCCTATAGGTCTTATAGAGTCAACGGGTACGTTAAGTATATGGCCCAGCCGTATGGACAGACCAGAGCCACGATCTCGCCCAGAAAGGAGGATCAGAGAGAGCCGGATGTCGCATACAAGCAAGCTATGGCAGCTTGAGGCCATGACCCATATACCGAATCATGATACACTGCCTTGGCTATGGTCCGAGCGGTAATCAATCCGTCGCAGGCTGTAGGAGGCACCGAGTAAAGCTGCGGAGGTAAGTCCTGTGGAGCGGTTTAGCCAGCCGCCGCCCGTTGCTTAGTTCTTAACAAACTCTAATTATTTTGAGAGGAGAGTAGTGAAGACTGCTTGCAGCGGGGCAGCTTCACTATATTATTATGAAAGAAAGTCAACGGATACCTTTTTGGGAGCGGTACACATTAACTATCGAGGAAGCCGCCCAGTATTTTCGGATTGGCGAACACAAGTTGAGACAGATCATCAGTGAGAACAAAGATGCTGAATTTGTCCTTTGGAATGGGAATAGAGTACAAATTAAAAGGAAATTGTTTGAAAAATATATAGATCAGAGCAACAGTATCTGATATCTAGAGTACCTAATCAGCATGACTTGAAACTTGCAAAAGTGAATCTAATGTGGTAAAATAAAATGCTATGTCAGATTCCTTTTCTCTGCCAGAAAAGGAGCAATTATGTCAGAAAAACGCAGAGACAACAAAGGCAGAGTACTCCGGAATGGAGAGAGCCAGCGGCCAGACGGAAAATATATGTTCCGATACACTGACAGCACTGGGGAAAGACATACAGTGTATAGTTGGAAGTTGGTGAGCACAGATAAACTAAAGGAGGGACAGCGTAATTCCCAGGCACTGCGGGATATTGAGAAACGCATTTTAAGGGACATTGATGACAGTATCAAGACCAAGGATGCTGAGCACACAACGGTAGACGATCTATTCGAGCAGTTTATGGATATCCGGAAGGATTTGAGAGAGAGTTCTCGTTGTTGCTACAATGACATTTACAGGAAACACATTAAGCCTATTATTGGGCACAGGCCAATTGGACGGATAAAGCCGACAGAGATTCAGAAACTGTACCAAATCATGGTTAGTGAATCTGGCGTCAATCCGACTACCGCTCAAAAAGCACACTCTATTATCTATCAGCTATTTGAGAATGCAGTGATGGATAACATCATCAGGGTCAACCCTTCCTCGAACGCATTCCGAAATTTCCGAAAGACGGCGGAATTGAATCCTGCAAGCAGAGAACCACTTACTGTTGAGCAGCAGGCGAAATTCATTGACTATATCTATAGTTCGGAAAAATACGAAAGAATGGCAAATCTATTTACAGTGCTTCTTGGTACGGGAATGAGGATTGGAGAGGCACTTGGGCTGAGGTGGTGTGACTGTGATTTTGAGGAAGGCATCATCCACGTGACACACGCTTTGTTATATAAGCAAGGAGAAGATGGTAACTATCGTTACAGAGTTTCTGCCCCCAAGACAGAAGCTGGCTACCGGGAAATTCCGATGTTTGATGATGTAAAGGCAGCTTTGCAGAGAGAGCGTGAAAAGCGGCAGCCCAATAGAAAAAAGTTTGTTGTGGATGGATATAGCGGTTTCATCTTTTTAAACAACAACGGGCAAGTCTACACGCAGTCGTTCATTTACGATACGATCCAAGGCATCACTACCTCGTATAACAAAGAAGAATACGCTCGGGCACGTGAAGAGAATCGGCAGCCGTGTTATCTTCCCAAAATCAGTGCCCATATACTTCGGCACACCTTCTGCACACGTATGTGTGAGAGTGAGATTAACATTAAGGTGCTTCAAGACGTGATGGGGCATCGAAATATCCGCACTACGATGGAAACTTACGCAAAGGCATTTCGAGATAAAAAGGTTGAAGCAGTGAGGGCGCTTAATGGTGCGTTTAAAATCTCTTAGCCTTACGGGCCCAACGGTTTCCGGGCTTTGGTGGTGTAAAATAAGTGTTGTACCGATTTTACACCAATTTTTACACCATTCAAGCGAGAAAGTATGCCGAGATATGAAAAGGCAACGGAAATAAACGGAGTGCGAAACTGTTGCAGCGCAACGCTTTGACAGGTTTTGCGAAGAAAGAGGTGGTTCTGTGTATCTAAGAGCGCTGAAGGTGCAAAGGAGAGCCGCCAAGGACATAAAAGGCCAGTGTTTCCAACGGTTTGAAGCCCAGTCCCAATTTGTACGAATGAGAAATTACACCACTTTTACACCATTTAAGCAATTTGAGCATTTATGGGAGTGTCAGTGAGTTGCATCTTACGTTTCCAGTAAAGAAAATCAGATAGCCATGAGTAGATGCTGGAGTTTTTCCCAAAGATGTGAGCCAGTCTTTTTACTGCAAAGCATGGTACCTGTGCCGATGTAGTGTGGCATTCGGCAAAACGTAGCATAAGCTCTCAAAGCCACGCAAATCGTCCCGTTCAAAACCGCGCAACCCTACAGCCCCAACGGTTTCCGGGTTTTCGTGGTGTAAAATGAAAGGGCAATCGGTTTTACACCAATTTTTACACCACTTGAGCGAGAAAATACGCCAGGAAATGAGAAGATATGAAAAATGTGAAAATCTCGAAACCGTTGCAGCGCAAGGATTTGAGAAGTTTTGAGAAGAAAGGGGTGGTTATGTGTACCTAAAAGCATTAGAAATCCAGGGTTTCAAGTCCTTCCCGGACAAGACGGTGCTCACCTTTGGCGAGGACATCACCGCCATTGTGGGCCCCAACGGGTCGGGCAAGTCCAACATCTCCGACGCCATCCGCTGGGTGATGGGGGAGCAGTCCACCCGGGCCCTCCGGGGGGGCAAGATGGAGGACGTGATCTTCGGCGGCACCGCCAAGCGCAAGCAGACGGGCTACGCCGAGGTCTCCCTGGTGCTGGACAACACTACCCACCTGTTCGACCGGGAGGAGTCCGAGGTGATGGTCACCCGGCGGTACTACCGCTCCGGCGAGAGCGAGTACTATATCAACCGCCGTTCCGTCCGCCTGAAGGACGTGAACGAGCTGTTCATGGACACCGGCCTGGGCCGGGAGGGCTACTCCATCATCGGCCAGGGCCGCATTGACGAGATCCTCTCCCAGCGCAGCGCGGACCGCCGGGAGATCTTCGAGGAGGCGGCGGGTATCTCCAAGTACCGCCACCGCAAAGAGGAGACCGAGCGGCGGCTCCAGCGCACGGAGGAGAATCTGGTACGCATCGGCGACAAGATCTCCGAGCTGGAGCTCCAGGTGTTCCCCCTCCAGGAGCAGGCGGAGACCGCCCGGCGGTTCCTTCTCCTGCGGGACGAGCTGCGCACCCTGGAGATCTCCCTGTGGATGGACCGGCTGGAGGAGATCAAGACCGCGAAAAACCGGCTCCAGGCCGAGTGCGCCGCCGCCAAGGCCCGCCAGGAGGAGGCCAGAACCCGCCAGGACGCCCTCTACGAGGCCAACGACCGCTTCTCCCTGCACATGCAGGAAAACGACACCCGGCAGGAGCAGGCCCGCCAGGAGGCGGAGCGGTACGCCTCCCAGGCCAGGGACGAGGAGAGCGCCGTGGCCCTGCTGCGTACGCATATTGAGAACAGAAACGCCGCCATCTCCGACCTCTCCCAGGAATTGGCGGTTCAGGACAGCCGCAGCCAGTCCGCCCAGGCGGAGCTGGCCGCCCAGGAGACACGCCTCGCGGAGCTGGAGAGCCAGTCCGCCGCCCTGGAGGCGGAGCTGGAGGGGCTCCGGGAGGAGGCCCGCCAGACCGCCGACAGCGCCGGCAGCGTGGAGGGCGAGATCACGGCCCTCCAGTCCCAGGAGGCTCTGGCCGCCGACGCCGCGGCACGGGGCCGGGAGCGGCTGAGCGCCCTGAGCGCCGGCCTGGAGCAGATGGAGCGGCGGCACGGGGACGTGCTCCGGGAGCTGGAGAGCGTGGAGAGCCAGCTGGAGGCCACCCGGCAGGAGGCCAGAACCGCCCGCCGGGCCCTGGAGGACGCCCAGGACGAGGCCGCCAGCGCGGCCAACGTCATCGGCGGCCACACCCTGCGCATGGAGAGCCGGGAGAAGCGGGAGAAGGCTTCGGCTGACGCGCATCTCCAGCTGACCATGGAGCAGTCCAGCCTCACCTCCCGCATCCGGATGCTCACGGAAATGGAGCGGGAGTACGAGGGCTTCAGCCGGGCCGTCCGGGTGGTGATGCAGACCGCCCAGGGGGGCTCCCTGCGGGGGGTCCACGGTCCGGTGGCCAGCCTCATGCGCACCGAGGCCCGCTATGCCGTGGCCCTGGAGGTGGCCCTGGGGGGCGGCCTCCAGAATATCGTGGTGGACCGGGAGGAGGACGCCAAGAGCGCCATCAACCTCCTCAAGCAGCGGGACGGCGGCCGGGCCACCTTCCTGCCCCTGTCCGCCATCCGGGGCGAGGAGCTGCGGGAGCGAGGCGTGGACCAGGAGGAGGGCTTTGTGGGCATCGCCTCCCGCCTCCTCACCTGCGACAGCCGCTACGGCGATATCTTCCGCAATCTCCTGGGCCGCACAGTGGTGGCCGAGGACCTGGACCGGGGCATCGCCATGGCCAGAAAATACCAGCATCGGTTCCGCATTGTCACCCTGGACGGTCAGATCATCAACCGGGGCGGCGCCATGACCGGCGGAAGCGTGTCCAAGAGCGCCGGGGTCCTCTCCCGGGCCAACGAGCTGGAGCGGCTCCACGGCCGGGCAAGGGTTCTGGCCGGAGAGCTGGCCCAGGCCCAGAAGGAGCGGGAGGAGGCCGCCCGGGAGGTCCAGGGAGCCCGCTATGAATTGCAGGTGGCTGAGGCCCAGCGCCGGGCCGCCGAGGACGCGGCGCTCCAGCGCCAGGGCGAGGTCCGCCAGTACGAGGCCCTGCTGGAGAGCGTCCGGGCCAGCGTGGAGAATCTGGAGGGCGAAAAGACCTCTCTGGAGCAGCGGATCCGGGACGGCCGGGACCAGCGGGCCGCCGCCCAGGCGGACATTGACCGGCAGGAGGCGGAGGCCCTCCGCCTGCGTACTGCGGTCCGGGAGAAGCTGGCTGGCCAGACGGACCTCCGCGGCCAGGCCAGCCGTCTGAGTGTGGAGATGGCGGAGCGGAAGGAGCGGCTGGCGGCCCTGGAGGCTCTGGAGCACGAGACCACCGCCCTGAAGCTGGTCCACGAGATCCTCAGCTCCGGCATGTGGACGATGGACTTCGACCAGCAGGGCCAGATGGTCAGCGTCTTCTGGAGCCAGGATTTCCGCGCCATGATCGGCTACCGGGACGAGGAGGATTTCCCCAACGTGCTCTCCTCCTGGTCCGACCTGCTCCACCCCGACGACCGCGACCGGGTGCTGAAGCAGTATTACGCCACCATCGACGACTACACCGGAAAGAC
>OFFQ01001711.1_pt1 | contig 12296 bp, 8 predicted proteins | sample 1521411 | NCBI WGS metagenome assembly OFFQ01 (sample SAMEA3504110, study PRJEB24116) | mouse gut metagenome | biome: mouse gut; feature: mouse-associated habitat; material: faeces | place: Denmark | collected 2011 | reverse complement strand
AGCCCTCCGACATGCCCACCAAGCAGGCCGCCGCCGCGGTGGGCCAGTGCGAGCTGATGTACGCCTACGACAGGCTGTTCGCCCAGTATAACCACACCGTGGCCCAGCTCCTGCTCACCGGGGAGGACGTGCGCTTCCCCCACCGGCGGCAGAACTTTGTCAACGCCATGGAACGGCTGCTGGAGCTGAACGCCCTGCCCATTGTCAACGAGAACGACGCGGTAGCCACCGACGAGGTGGGGGAGTCCACCACCATCGGGGAGAACGACACCCTGGCCGCCATCGTAGCGGAGTGCGTGGGGGCGGATCTGCTCATCCTCCTCAGCGACATCGACGGACTGTACACCGCCGACCCCAGGAAGGACGAGCACGCCGCCCTGATCCCCGAGGTGGGGGAGATCACGCCGGAGCTGTGGGAGCGGGCGGGCGATCCCGGCTCCGCCCTGGGCACCGGGGGAATGCACACCAAATTAAAGGCGGCGGAGATCGCCATGGCCTGCGGCTGTGACATGATCATCGCCAACGGACGGCGGCCGGAGCTGCTGTACGACATCTCGGCGGGCAGGCCCGCGGGCACCCGCTTTGTGGGAGGGAGGGGGCAGGCATGACCACTATGGAGCTGCTGCGGCGGGCCAGGCAGGCCAAAACCGCCCTGGCCCTGGCGGACGGGGACGCCAAAAACCGCGCGCTGAACGCCATGGCGGACGCCCTCTTGGACAACGCCCAGGCCATCCTCACCGCCAACGGCCTGGATCTCATCGAGGCCAAGGGCACCGTATCCCCCGTCATGCTGGACCGGCTGGCCCTGAACGAGGAGCGGATCTTCGGCATGGCCCGGGGCGTGCGGGAGGTAGCCGCCCTCCCCGACCCGGTGGGGCAGGTGCTCACCCGCCGCAAGCGTCCCAACGGCCTGGTCATCGACAAAACCGCCGTCCCCATGGGGGTGATCGCCATCATCTACGAGAGCCGGCCCAACGTCACCTCCGACGCCGCCGCTCTGGCCCTGAAGGCCGGCTCCGCCTGCGTGCTGCGGGGGGGCAAGGAGGCCCACCGCTCCGCCGCCGCCATCGTGTCCGCCCTGCGGGAGGGCCTGTCCGCCGGGGGACTGCCCCAGGACGCCCTGGGGCTGGTGGAGGACGTGTCCCGGCAGTCCGCCCGGGATCTGATGCAGGCGTCCGGGCTGGTGGACCTGCTCATACCCCGGGGGGGCGCGGGGCTCATCCGGGCCTGCGTGGACAACGCCGCCGTCCCCGTGCTGGAGACGGGCACCGGCATCTGCCACATCTACGTGGACCGGGACGCCGACCTGGACATGGCCCTGTCTATTGTGGAGAACGCCAAATGCTCCCGGCCCAGCGTGTGCAACGCCGCCGAGGTCTGCCTGGTCCACCGGGACGTGGCCGGGGAATTTCTGCCCAAGCTGAAGGACCGGCTGGAGCACAACCGCTTCGGCCACCCGGTCCAGCTGCGGCTGGACCCGGAAGCGGCCAAAATCATCGACGGCACCCCCGCCGGGCCCGCCGACTTTGACACCGAATTTCTGGACTACATCCTGGCCGTCAGGGTGGTGGACAGCCTGGAGGAGGCCGTGGGCCACATCGCTGCCCACTCCACCGGACACTCCGAGGCCATTGTCACCGGCGACGAGAGAGCGGCCCACGCCTTCCTGACCCGGGTGGACAGCGCCGCCGTCTACTGGAACGCCTCCACCCGCTTCACCGACGGCGGGGAGTTCGGCCTGGGCTGCGAGATGGGCATCTCCACCCAGAAGCTCCACGCCCGGGGGCCCATGGGCCTGGAGGAGCTGTGTACCTATCAATATGTCATCACCGGGGACGGACAGGTCCGCTGACCCGGCGGTATCCCGCAGCTGTGCGCGGTCCCGGAGGCCACGGGACCGCGCAGGTTTTTCTTGACATATATCGAGCATCTATGTATAATGTCATATAGATGCTCGATATATAAAGGAGGACGATATATGGCGATGGACAAGAGCCTGTGGCCGGGCAGCGCGGCCGTCCTTGTGCTGAAGCTGCTGGAGGAGCGGGATATGTACGGCTACGAGATGATCGAGACCCTCGCCCGGCGGTCCGATCACACCTTTGACCTGAAGGCCGGCACCCTCTATCCCATTCTCCACGGCCTGGAGCGGGAGGGCGCTCTGACATCCTGTGAGCGGCGGGCGGACACGGACCGGACCCGCAAGTACTACCACCTGACCGAGAAGGGGAGGAAGCTGCTGGAGGAGAAGCAGCGGGAGTGGACCGTCTACGCCGAGGCGGTCAACAGGATTTTGAGAGGAGGGGTCAGCTATGGGGCCGTCTGAGCGGCTGCGGGGCTACTGCCGGGAGGTGAGCGGTTACATACGATGGAAGAGGATCCGGCCGGCGGTGGAGGCGGAGATTGAGAACCATCTCCAGGACCAGCGGGATGCGTACATGGCGGCCGGGGACGACGAGGAGACCGCCGCCGGAAGGGCCATCGCCCAGATGGGGGACCCGGCGCTGGTGGGCCGGGCCCTGGATCAGACCCACCGGCCCAGGCCCCAGTGGCTCCTGGCCGGGCTGACGGGGCTTCTTATGCTGCTGGGTCTGGCGGTGAACTGCTTTGTCCTGCGCCCCGCCCCGGGCCTGCTGGTGGCGCCCTATTTTCTCCCCTATGCCCTGGCCTTTGGGGTGTTTCTGTGCTTCTATTTCATGGATTTCTCCCTGCTGGGCAGGCATGGGTGGACGCTGTACGGCTTGGTTCTGGCCTTTGCCGCCCTGGGAATCCTGCTGGGGGAGTGGGGACCGGGAAGTCTGGTCCTGACTGTGGGGAGGCTGCGCATCCGGCTGTCCTATCTGGCGCTGGTTTTCCCGGCTGCCTACGCGCTGGCGGTGTACCGCATGAGGAGCATGGGCCTGCCGGGGATTCTCCTCAGCGGGGCCGCCTGTCTGCCGCCGGCTGTGGTTCTGCTGTTGGTGTCCAATCTGTCGGGTCTGATCCTGTACGCCGTCGCGGCCCTGGGGACGCTGTGCTCCCGTGCCGTCGAGTTCGGCGTCTGTACCTTCTTTGTCCTGGTCATAGACAGGAAGCTCTGCTACCGGCCCACCCGGCTGCTCCGGCGGCCAGAGAAGCCCCTCCTCCGGGAATTTATCCGCTTGGGGCTCCCCGCGATCATCAGTGATACGATCCTCGCCTTCGCGTCCAGCGCCATCGGCATGATCCTGGGCCACATGGGCAGGGAATTTGTCAGCGCGTACTCCATCGTATCGGTGGTGGATCGGATGTGTACCCTTGCCACCAGCGGCGTGGGGAGCGCGGCGGGGATCATGGTGGGCCAGTCTGTCGGCGCGGGGGAGGCTGCGGAGGCGAAGCGGCGCGGATTTTCCTTCCTGATGCTGACGGCGGTGCTGGGCGTTATCGGCGCGATCCTTGTCGTTATCGTCGGCGATTGGTCCATCAGCCTGTACGATATTACGCCGGACACCATAGCGATCACCAGGACCATGATGATCGCCAGCGCGCTCGTGGTGCCCTTCCAGAACATATCCTCTACCCTGGGCAAAGGAGTCCTGCGGGGAGGCGGCGATACCCAGTTCCTGATGGTTGCCGACGTTATTTTTCAATGGGTCGCCTCCATTCCTTTGGGATATCTTGCGGGCCTGGTGCTGAACCTGTCCCCCTTCGCCGTCCTGCTGATCGTTCGTATCGACTACGTTATCAAAGGGATCTGGTTTATCCAGCGTCTCACTACCGATAAGTGGATCCATCAGGTCAAGCGGTCGGAGCGTGCATCCTGACAAACATTATGCAGCCGGAAAAGCGGACACACATTCGCTTTTCTGGTTGCATTTCTCTATGAGCGGGTATACTATTTCCTTAACGGAGGATCAGGCCGCCACAGCGTGCATCTGTATGTGCAAAAATGTGGTCACAGAAAGAGGGCGTTTGCTGCAAATTATACAAGAAAGTCTGAAAAACGACATGGCGAGTCAGAAATGGAGTGGTAAGGCGCGGATCATTTTTGATAACATAGCAGCAGGAGTCAGGAGCTCCAGAAGGAGGAATTATTATGAAAAGAATCGCGACTTTCTTGCTGGCAGCTGTTATGCTGCTCTCCCTGGCCGCGTGCGGCGGCAAGGACGACATCCCCAATGAGCCGGCAGATCAAACGCCCCCTGCTGCCGCAGATAACAAGCAGCCGGATACCGCCGTACCGGTGGACGAGATGCCTGTGGTCCGCCTGTGCATCAACAAGCCCGGCACCGGAGAAGGCGAGCTGGTGGTTGAGGAGGCTGTGAACAAGCTCCTTGCGGAGCGCTACGGGATACAGGTCGATATTGTTCTGAAGCAGGACAATACCCAGCTGAACCTGATGCTGACGGGCGGTGAAGATACAGTGGATATTTTCACATCGTTCTGGTTCATGTCCCAGAGCACGCTATACAATAACGGTCAGCTGCTGAACCTGGACCCGTACATGGAGAAGGAAGGAAAGGGCATCCTTGAGCTGTATAAGGACTATCCCGAGGTCCTCAACTGCGGCAAGATCGGCGGCAGCCTGTACGGTATCCCTGCCTACACCGCATGGTCCACCCCGAACATTTACACCGTGAAAGAGGATATCTCCAACGCGGCGAACATCGACTGGTCCAAGGTCAAGACGCTTGCCGATGCCACGGAGGCCATGGTCGCCATGAAGCAGGCTACCCCCTCCACCTATCTGGTGCCCGGCGCGACCCAGACATACTGGGTGCCCAAGGATCTGGACGATCTGGGCGATACAAAGTATCTGGGGGTCATCATCGATCCGGATACTTCGACGACCGTTGAGAACTACTATGAATCCGCGCAGTTCGTGGACTTCCTGGAGCAGGTGAAGGTTTGGAAGGCCAACAATATCATCAGCCCCGACCCGATGAGCAACGATCAGGCGACTCTGTATAATCTGATGTATGGCATCGTTGACGGAACGCCGGGTTACTCCTGGTCCATCGATGAATTTTGCTACGAGGCTAACGAGCAGCAGAACTTCAACGGCAACATGGTCGGCGCGCAGATCGGTGAGCGTTACATCACCACGGGAACGGTCCAGACCTACATGTGGCATATCTCTTCCTTCACCAAGGTTCCCGAGGCTGCGGTCACGCTGCTGAACGCCCTGTATACTGACGATGATGTGGCGTTTCTTGTTGCTTTCGGCCTGGAGAATGAGCACTATGTGCTGGATGAGAACGGGCAGCTCCGCTATCCCAATGATATCGGCGCGTTTGATGACGCTTGGTGCGGCATCCCAATGGATTATTGGCCCAACATCACCGGCTGTCCCACCTTCTACTATCAGCCCGTAAATAAGTATGAGATGATGATGGCAACCAACGATGAGGCGAAGATCTCCCGCGCGCTGGGCTTCGTTTTCGACTCCTCTTCCGTAGCCGATGAGATGGCGGCCTGCTCCAGCGTGGTCGATCAGTACTATCTGCCGCTTATCAACGGAGAAGTGGATATCGATTCAACGCTGGCGGCCTTCCAGCAGGCGCTGAAGGGCGCGGGCATCGATACGATCGTTGCCGAAAAGCAGGCGCAGCTGGATGCCTGGCTGGCGGCTCAATAACAGGTCCTGTTTTCCTTGAAAGAGGGGCATCTTCGGATGTCTCTCTTCAAGGCGTTTTTCAGAGTGGAGCGGAGAATGTGTATGAAAATAAACCGTCAGGAGAAGCATCGGAGCAAGCTCAACTCGATCAAGGCGCCGCTGTACCGCGTGGTGATCACGGCTGCGGCGATCTGCTTGGGGGTGAGCGCCATTTTCATGGCGCAGACAAGCGCCATATACAGCCGTTTTCTAAATGAACGGAATCAGAAGGCCCTGGCGTCCTACGCGGAGAGGCTGGACCGGTCTCTGACGGAGCTGCGGGACTTCAGCAGGTCTCTGACGATAAACAACATTCAGTTCCGCACCTTGAGCCAGTCCAACTGCTCGGACCATCAGCGGATCGTGGCGGAGTTCTACCTGCGGGAACTGATCGAGAGCCGGACGCCCCACTACGGCATATCGCTCCTGTATCACGCGGATACCGCGAGAGCGCTGTTCTATTATGGGGATGACGTGCAGAATGATGCTGCCTTTCTGGAAAATGCCGCCTTTATGCACTATTTGGGTGAACTGATCTCTAACACTACCGATTATGTTTACGACCAGTGGTTTTTTTACAGTGAGGGCGGCCATCAGATGCTGCTTCTGGTCAACAAATACCGAACCATGTATTTCTGCGCCGTAGTGGACCTGAACTGCTATTTTGAGGTATATCCCGTAGAGAGCTATTCGGAGATGGATGAAACCGTAGTTTATTCGGAGGAGGGCCCCTTCATCGTACCGGATAATTTGAAGACGCAGGTCGTCTCAAATACCGTGATTGAAAACGGAGGAAGGTCTGGGATGCTCAACTATGCGGTAAACTATGCTGCGCTGGACTCCTGCCAGCTTTGGATCGCGCTGTTTACTCCGATCCAAGTGTTTCTTACCAACCAGACCTCCAGTATCGTGCTTTTCCTGCTGGTGTTGGCGATCCTTGCTGTGTTCTTCAAAAAGATACTGCGTTCCTTGGATGAGTCCCTCCTGTTCCCCTTGCAGGAGATCGCGGTCCAGATGGCCCAGCTGACAGGGAAGGAGGCGCCGCCTCCGATGATCGCCAAAAGCGATTTTGAGGAATACGATGCGATCCGGCAGGCCCTGACGGAGCTTGTCCAGCAGAAAAATGAGCTTGAACGCCTGAATTATGCAAATCAGGCCCAAAAGGAACATGCGCTACTCCAGTACTATCAGCTGCAGACCAGGTCGCATTTTTTCCTCAACTGCCTGAAAAGCCTGTACAGTATGGCGGAGAAATCCAACCGTGTGCAGATGCAGGCGATGATCATTGCGTTTTCCAACCATCTGCGCTACATTTTTCATGATAACCTGCATCTTGTTACGCTGCAGGAGGAGCTGAAAGAAGTCATGGACTACCATCGAATCATTACTATGGACTTTCCCATGCCCTTCCTGCTCTCCTCCAACGTGCCAAAAGAACTGATGGATGTCAGTGTTCCTCCGCTGATCATTCAAACCTTTCTGGAGAATACGTACAAGTACGCCGGACGTTCCCAGGGCGTGATCACGTTTCAGATCGACGTGTCCGAAGCGGACTTTCACGACAGGATGTATCTGCGCATCCACTTGTCTGACAATGGCGGCGGCTATACGGAAGAGGTGTTAGAAAGCATCAACAACAGTCAGGCGGACCTGTTCGCCGATCAGCATGTGGGGATCAACAATCTGCGGCACCGCGTTTCCATATTGTACGGCGGAGAGTGCCATATGGCGTTCTATAATGAAAATGAAGGAAAGGGCGGGGCCCATTCCGTTATCTATATTCCACTCATACGGGGAGAGAACGGGCGGGAGCCCGGAAGCTCTCCGGAACAGATGGATTCGGGGGGATAGGGCATGAATATTCTGATCGTAGATGACCAGATCAACGTCATCCATGGACTCATGACCAGCATCGACTTCCAGAAGCTGGGCTACCAGCGGGTAGCCAGCGCTCTGAACGCGGACGACGCGCTGCGCATTTTGGAGAGCGAGCCCATCCACGTTCTGGTATCGGATATTGAGATGCCGGGGAAGTGCGGTCTGGAGCTCAATGCCATCGTGAAGGAACGGTATCCGGAGGTCCTCCGTATCCTCCTTACCTCTCATGCCAATTTTTCCTACGCCAAGGAGGGCCTGCGGCTTGGGTGCTTCGATTATCTGGTCCAGCCTGCGCCTTATCTGGAGATCGAAGAGGCTTTGGCGCGGGCTGCCATGCAGGTGCAGCTGAATGACCGGCGCAAGCAGATGTACAGCCTGGGAAATCTGTTTGACTCCAACCGGACCGAGTTTTTAAACTCAGTTATGCTCAAACTTTTCACCACGCAGATGGAGAGCAGGGAAGAGAGTCTTCGGCTGCTGCGAGAGGCCGGCTACCGGCTGGAGCCGCGCTCCTATGTCAAGCTGCTGCTGGTAGACGTCATGACCTTTTCCGGACGCAGGCCGGAGGCCCTGTCGATGAACGACACGATCATGACGATCAAAATGACCATCCGCGGGCTGGATCTGCCGGATCATATCGACTATATCATAGGAAAGAACCGCTATAACCAGTTTGTCGTTTTATTTTTCTCCCACAAGGTATTCGATCTGTCCGCCCAGCATCTGGAGACCTTGTATACCCGCATGGGGGCGAATCTCCACTCTCCGATCGCCTGCTATGTTGGCTGGAGCGCGAAGCTGTCAGGGATCCGTCCGGTAGTCACAAAGCTTCACGAGATGTTCAAGGACAATATCTCCAGAGAGCCGGAGCTGGTATACGTCCACCGGGGCGCTGCGCCGGAACGTGTTCCCACCTCTCTCAGCGGCTTTCTCAGCCGGTGGGAGGCGCTGCTGAAGGCAGGACGAAAAAATCTGCTTCAAAAGGATATATTTTCCTATCTGGACAGAAATCTGACCAATTCTACCAATGGATTTTATGACCTGTGCGTGCTGCACCAAAGCCTTACGCAAATGTTTTTCAACTATTTCTACTCGAAAAATATTGATATAGTCGCGCTGTTCAACCACGAAATGTCGTATGAAGCCTATATGGACAGCTGCAGCACCATTGATTCTGTAAAGCGGGCGGTGGAATTTCTGATCTTTGCCGCCAACCAGCAGGAGAAACAGGAGTCGGAACTGGGGTATGTGGAGCGGGCGAAGACCTATATTCTGGAGAACTCCGACAAGCTGCTTACGGTCAGGGATGTCTCCGAGTATATCAGCCTGAATCCGGAGTACTTTACCCGGCTGTTCAAAAAAGAGACCGGTTATAATATCAAGGACTATATCATCCAGTGCAAGCTGTCCATCGCCAAGGACCTCCTGGTGAACTCCGATCTGCCGATCAGCATGGTGGCGCTGGAGCTTGGGTATAGTAATTTCTCCCATTTTACGCAAATGTTCAAGCGGGCGGAGGGGATCACGCCAAAGGAATATCGTATCCAGCAGCGGGGACAGCGCGCATAATACGATTTCCTGATAAGAAACTTGTGAAGTCCTTTATTGAAAATGCGTATAAGCCTGCCCGCGCAGGAGATTTGATACCGGCACAGCGGATAAATCGCTGTGCCGGTATTTTTCTTGCCGCGCCTATCAGAAAAGTGATATACCAGGTCAGATTACAGGTGGAATGGCAGGTGAAACTGAATTATCCTTTACTTATAGTCGAAGCGGTTGAAAAGAAGCAGAATCACTTTTCAACGCTGCGGCGCTTACGCCGCAGGCCCGTTGAACGAAACCGCGCTGACTGTATATCACACATGCTGCTGGAGGACTGAATATGGCGTATGTCGAATTTAACGCGCTTTCCACGGTACTGGGCGGCTCCTTTACGGCAAGGGCCTTCCTGCCGGGCCTTGACAGGCTCGATCTGGAGGACGCAAGGCACCAAAAAAGATATCCTGTTCTTTGGCTCCTGCATACGGACGGAGAGACCTCGCTGGAATTTTTGAAGACTCCCGTCGAGGGCCTTGCAGAGCGGTACGGCTTCATTGCCATAGCGCCGGATCTGCACCATTCCATGGGGGTCGATATGAAGTGGGGCCCGAACGTGGAGAAATTTTTGACGCATGAGCTCCGGGGGATATTCAGGCATATCCTGCCTGTCAGTGCGCTCCGGGAGGAAAATTTCATTGGCGGCACGGATACAGGCGGCTATGCCGCGCTGAAATGCGCCTGCAAGCATCCCAGTCTCTTCAGCAAGGCGTTTTCTTTGAATGGGATCCTCGACATGGAACGTCTTATTGCGAGAACCTCCGCCGGGGAGGTGACCGGAGTCCCGCAGACGGCGGAGGCGCTGGAGGCCGTCTTTGGCGGCGCGGCGGAATTTGCGGGGGGTCCCGACGATCTGTTCTCGCTGGCAGAGCGAAGCCAAGAGGCTGCGTTTTATCTTTGCGCCGAGAAGGATTTCGACTACTACGAGGACAGCCGCGCGTTGGCCGCGCTGCTGGGCGAGAAGGCCGCGTTCGTTTCCCTGGACGCCGGGGCGGACTGCGAGAGCTGCCAGGCGAGTATGCGCGGCGCGGTCACGTGGCTGTTTCAGTAAGGGAGGGATAGCATGGCGAACGTAAGATTGTACTATGATTCCAGGACGCTGAATATGCAGGTCGGCGTCAATGTCATCATCCCGGAAAACACATGGGGCCATTCCCTGGCGGACCGGCCGGAGGGATACCGGTATCCAGTGCTCTGGCTTCAGACGGGCGGAGGCTTCGATCACACAGACTGGGCGCGGTATACGGCGATCGAGCTGTATGCCGCCGAGGCGGGCGTTGCGGTCGTCTGCAGCGGTACGTTCTGCTCGGCGTATATGGATACGGCGCATGGCGATTTCAAATACTTCTCCACCCTTTCCGTGGAGACCCCCAAAGTTGTGCGGCACCTGTTCCCCCTCTCGGAGGACCCGAAGGACAATTTCCTGGCAGGATTCTCCATGGGCGGGTATGGCTCGCTGAAATGGTGGGTGCGGGACCCGGAACAGTTCGCCGCGATAGGGTTGTTTTCCGGTGTAAAAAATATCGTGGAATTGGGCCCCTCCCTGGGACAGTCTCCCAATAAGGCCGCTATTACCGATACGGAGGTAAAGCGGGTGGAAGAGGACAATTACATGTTCCCTGCGTCCGTTGGCGATACGAAGCCTCTGAAGCGGACAGAGAACGATATCAGCTACATGATCACCAGGCAGCTGCAGGCGGGGAAGCGCTTTCCAAAGGCATATATGGCTACAGGGGTAGAGGACACCCACTATTTGGACAACCTGTATTTCATTGAGAAGTATCAGAAGCTGGGGATCGACGTATTCCGGGTCGTTGACCACGGCGCCCACAATTGGGAGTACTGCGATAAGCATGTGAAAAACTTTCTGGACTGGCTCGTAGCCGAGGGAAAGCTCCGGCCGGTTTTTTCCAGAAATGAAGAGTAGAAGGGAGTGAGCCATATGGTATATCTGCGGCCCGGCACACCTGACGATGAAAACCGGGAGTATCTGCCGGAAGCGATCAAGGGAAGCGACATCGTGGTAAACGAGAACGGCAACAATTCCATCCCCTATCCCCTGGGACTGGAGGAGCACCACGGAGTACTGGTCGATGACGGCGAACCGGACACCTGGTATGTCTATGTCCCGCACAGCTACGACCCGCAGCGGAAGTCACCCCTTGTTTTTGGGATGCACGGAGGACTGATGACCGGCTGGGGCCATTCCATTTATACCTCCTGGACCATGGTCGCGGACCGGGAGGGGCTGCTCTGCGTCTTCCCGGATGCACACGCGAGGAGGATGTGGCAGGTGGAGGGCGTCAGGCGCGAGGGGGATCGATCCACGTTCCTGCCGCTGGGAGCGGAGGATGTTGGCAAGACCCATGACACGAAGCTGGTTTTCGCGCTGCTGGATTGGATGAAGGAGCGGTACAACGTCGACGAGGGCCGCATCTTCATGCAGGGGATGTCCATGGGGAACTTCATGACCGGCCAATTTGCCCGGTATTACGGACAAGTGCTGGCGGGAGCGGCCGGTTCGGGCGGTCCCTGCCGGCTGCGGCTCCTGTTCGAGGAGGACGGCGCCGTCCGGAACCAGGCGGGCCCTCTGGCGATCTGGCAGTCCCGCCCGGAGAAGAACGGCCTTCCTCCGGGGGCGGAATACGACGAGGCCCTGATCAACAAGTACAACCGCTTTTACTGGATGCTGGTCAACGAATGTGATCCGATCCCGGAGATCCGGATCGTTGGGGAGGACAATATTGCCTTCTATACGGGCAGGCGGGCGCACTTGACCTACGTTGACATCAAGAACCGCGATCATGGACAGGCTCTGGACGAGGCGTTCTTGTATTGGGACTATATGTTCTCCGGCGTGTATCGAAAGCCGGACGGAACGGTCGTGCAGGGGGAGACCAGACTGCCCCGAAAGGGTGACGCATGTGCCGCCGCTTTCACACCGGGCACCGCGAAGGTTTGGTGGAGAAACAAGGTGGAGCCGCTCTCTACCGCTCCGGTCCTGTGGCAGAAGCTGAAATACCACGGGCTCGACGGCGGGCAGAAGGTCCGCGGCGAATATCTGTGCGTGCCGCTGTCCTTCTTGGCAGACATGGCGGAAGCGGAGTATCTGCCGTCCCAGGATACGCTGACCGCCGTGCTGATTCTGCCGGATGGAAGGAAGCTTCAATTCGCCCGGGGCAGCATCGGCTGCGTGATAGACGACAAC
>OFFQ01001707.1_pt1 | contig 12315 bp, 10 predicted proteins | sample 1521411 | NCBI WGS metagenome assembly OFFQ01 (sample SAMEA3504110, study PRJEB24116) | mouse gut metagenome | biome: mouse gut; feature: mouse-associated habitat; material: faeces | place: Denmark | collected 2011 | reverse complement strand
GGTCCCGCCGCTGGATACGCTGTTGCTGCCGTTGCGGACAATGATGGTCCGGGGCGTGGGGTCCAGGACATAATTGGAGGGAACCCTGGTTTCCACCACTACGACGGTGGAGTTAGGCATGAGGCCGGTGACGGTCACAGTCCCATCGCTCCCGGTTGTGTAGCGGCCCAGGACCGTCCCGTTGCCGTCCTTTAAAGTGAACTCAGTGTTGGGTACGGGCTTCCCGGTGACAGCGTCCAGTTTTCGGAGCGTCAGGGAGCAGAGGGGCTCATTGTACACCACTATCGTCTGTGTGTCGGCGGGATTCACCTTGACTGTCTGAATCTGAGTTGCCGTGTCGATGACATGGGTGGGGAGTGTCTTGACCTCCTTGACCACAATAGTGCCCACCACAGGGACCCGAATTTCCCCGGCGTCACTGGTCTTAAATCGGCCCTTGCTGGACAGGTGCCCAAAAGCGTCGTCCACGTAACTGCCGTCGGCGTAGGTCAATTCAAATTCAACTCCGCTTAGCGGCTCCTTGCTGATTTTGTCCAGTTTCCGGACCACAAGGTATCCTGTTTTCTTATTGTAGAAGCGCAGGATGTTGGCCCTATCATCACTAATTTTGATGCTCTTGGGTGTGCCGTCCAGCACCACGCCTTCTGGAACCTTGACCTCCCGTGCGGTGATGGTGGACCCAGGCTCCAAGTCGGGTATCACCACACGACCGTCCTCGCCGGAAATGAACTCGCCGTTGCTGTTCCCGACGACGACACCGCTAGAATCGGTCACGAGGAAGGTGACACCTTTCAGTGGCTTGTGCTCACTGCCCTCCTCTTCGATGTACTTCTCGATGATAAGGGCGTTCTTGGGAGAATTGTAAAAATAGGCATGCTGTACGTCGTCGGGATTGACTACTATCGTCTGGCTTCTGGTCTCCGGGTCGATGGTATAGCCAGGGATTGTGGCCTGCTCCGTGATGACCACCGTGCCCACGATCCCGTTGATGGTGATGGTCCCATCCGGTCCGGTATAATAGATACCGTTGGAGGACACGCTGCCGTTTTCATTGTCCACGACACAGCCGGGGGCGTAGGTCACTTTGAACTGGACTCCGGCCAGGGGCGTCTTGCGGTCCAGACTGCTGTACTTGTGGATCACCAGGGACCCCAGAGGCTGGTTGAACAGCTCGATATTGTAGGTGCCGGGACCCTTGACCTCAATGGTTTTCGGCGTACCATCCAACAAAAATCCGGGTTTGCTTTTTACCTCCTGCACGATGTAAGCGCCGGGTTCCACAGGAATTTTGATGAAGCCCGCCTCATCCGTTCGGAACTCGCCGTTGGATGCTCCCACCACAGTGCCGTCCGCCCGAGTGACGCGAATCACCACATCACTCAGCGGTTCTTTGGTGGTGGAGGACATCTTCTTGATCACGAGATTTCCGACAGGCTGATTATAGAAGTAGACACTCTGATGGTCATCCGGGTTAACCACGATAGTCTGGCTCTTTCGATTTTCGTCGATCAAGTAGCCCGGAATACTGGAAACTTCCGTAAATACCAGTGTCCCGGTCACCCCGGAAATGTTGATCTGGCCCTCGGCATCCGTATAATAGATGCCATTGGAAGACAGCTTGCCGCCGATGTTGTCCACGACCTGCCCATTCGCAAAGGTGATTTTGAAGCCCACGCCCTCCAGGGGAGTCCGGCGGTCCAGACTGCTGAATTTATAGAGCGTGACAGCCCCCTTGGGCTGATTGCGGAACTCCAGGGTAACGGCCTGGCCCGCCTTGATGGTGGCGGTTTGGGGCACGTCGTCCAGAATATAATTGGGCTTTGCCCTGGTTTCGCGAGCCACAATGGTGGTGCCGGGGTTGATATTGGAGATAAGGATGGTTCCGGCGCTGTCCGTCACAAACTTGCCATTGGCGTCTCCAATCATGGTCCCGTGGCTGTCGGTGATAAAAAATTCGCAGTCACTCAACGGCTCGTGGGTGCTGGCGTCAATTTTCTTGATCAGGAGGGAGCCTTTGGGACTATTACCGAAATAGAGTTGCACCACGTCTTGCTCCTTACCCGAGATATATGCGGTTTGAGGTGCGGTGTCCATCACGTGATCCCCATCGCTGGCTAGTTCCTCCACCAGATAGGCTCCCGCTTTCAACCGGTTGACGGTAAAGGACCCTCCAGGACCGGTTTTAAAGGTGCCGATCACCGTGCCGCCGGTGCCGCTGGTCCCGGACATATATTTCACTTGGAAAATGGCTCCCTCAACTGGTGCGGAAGTGACGGAATCATATTTCCAGACGACCAACGCACTGAGGGGAGTGTTCTGGAAACGGACGGTTTTGCTCTCATTTCCGTGGATAATGACTGTCTGCGTAAGCGGCTCTTTGAGCTGGAAACCGTCCGCCGGTTCCACCTCGGTGATGGTGAACTCACCGGGGTACAGCCGCTTGCCCAGCTCATGGACTTTGATCTCGCCTCGGGCGTCCGTAAACGCTGTACCGTAGTCGATGGTAGCGGGGGCCTCCGCCGCCTCGCCGTTGCTGGTATAGGTGATGTGGAATTTGGCGTGTTCAATGGCCTCGCCGGTGATGCTGTTTTCCTTGAAAATGGTCAGCTCAGGCGCTTTCCGATTTCGGAAAACCAGCGTTTTTTCATCGCCAGGGCTGAGTGTGATGGTCTGGGTGCGGTCCGCATCCTTGTCCGGGACATAGTAAGGCGAGGGCACGGACTTTTCCGTTACCTCATACACGCCGGGCTCCACCCGAAGGGAAACGGTCCCATACGGTCCGGTTTTCCAGTCGTCCTGATAGGTTCCGTCCAGGGCCTTGACGGTCAGGACTGTGTTGGGGATGGGCTCCTGACTGTCTGCGTCAATTTTCGAGAGGGTGAGCAGAGGCTTCTTGGCGTTCTTAAAAATCAGCTCCTTGCTGTCGCCGGGGTTGAGGCTGACGGTCTGTACGCAGTCGCTCTCATTCCCGGGCAGGCAATAAGGCTCCGGCACAAATTTTTCCAAAATCCTGTAGCTGCCGGGGGCCACCCGCAGGGTGACGGTCCCATTCACCCCGGTGGTGACATCGTGACGATAGTCACTGTCAATGCCGCTGACGCTGAAAACGGTGCCAGGGATTCCTATCCCGCTGCCAAGCTCTACCTTGGAGATGGTAATCTCGGGCCGTTTCAGGTTATCAAAGACCAGCTCTCGGTTATCACCGGGGCCCAGGTAGATCGTCTGGGTTGTCACCTCCCCCAAGGTATAGGGGTCCGGCACGGACTTTTCAGTTACCTCGAAGCTGCCCACGGGGACATGTGAGAGTGTGGCCTTTCCGCCTACCCCGGTGACTACATCGTTGTGATAGCTGCCGTCAATAGCCTTGACCTCAAAGGTGGTACCTGGAATGACGTTCCCGCTCTGCCCATCTTTTTTTAGGATGGTGAGGCTGGGCAGTTGTTTATCAGTAGCCGTCACAGTGACAGTACCGCCGCCGTTGATGGTGGCCTGATCCACGTAGGCCAGGACGGGCTCGGTCAGGCGGGCGAAGGGCTCCGGTGCCGACACCTCCAAAAATGCGTACAACCCCTCCGTTACGTCGGTGACCGTGATGGAGCCGTCCGCCTGAGTGGCTTCCGTGCCGATGATTTGGCCGTCCTTAAAAACGTTGAACACAGCGCCGGGGAGGGGATTGCCGCTATCGTCCAGCTTGATAAGCTTGACCTTTACCTTGGCGTCGTTTTCAAAGACCAGAGCCACGTCGGTCTTGCCATCCCACTCGAAGGTCTGTTTGACCTTGCTGGTGTCGGGGCTCTTGGTGTACCCCTCCGGTGGGGTGACCTCCTCGGCGGTGTAGCTGCCCTTGGGGAGCTTATCCCAGGGGACATCAGTGAGGTATCCGCCGTCCCCGGTGGTGTACGTGCCGACAAAATCGTTGTCCACACCGGTGATTTTGATAACTGCTCCGGGCAATCCCTTGGTGGGGTTGTCTGCGTCCACCTTGCGGATGGTGCCCTCACCGGGGTCCTCCGGCACATCCATAAAGGTAACCGTCACGGTGTTGCTGGCACCGGGCAGGGTCACATACTGAGGCGTGGGGTCGATCTCGTACCCTTCCGGTGCGCTGGTTTCAAAAATGGTATAAATTCCTGCGTCCAAGTTTTCCAGTGTATAAGTTCCATCATTGCCAATCACAATATCCCGAGAAATGCCTGTGTCAGAGGTCACCCGGAACGCAGCTCCAGGCAAAGCTTTGCTGGGATCAGTGGCATCTACTTTTTTGACGATAAGGCTGTAGTGCTCCTCGGTGGTGGGAGGCGGCACAGTCAGCTCACCGATAATGATCCCTTGGACATTTCCGGCCTGCTGATAATCGGTGCTAACGCCAGCATAGCGGTATTCATAGACCTCGCAATTACCCCACAATCCCTGAGTACCCATATCCAGGTTGTACTGAACCCGACTGCGGAAAGAAGAACCATCCACAACATCGTCAATATTGGTATAATGAAACCCGCCGATATTGTTGTAGGCGTACATCATCTCTTCGGCGCAAGCGGTGATAGGGTCGGAAAACTGCCCGGTCTTGTAGCGCCAAATCACGGCCTGGACCCAGGCGTTCATATAGCCTGCCATGCTGCTGTCCCACTGGACGGCACCGGCGTTTATGGCTGCGTCAGTAAATGTCCCTGTGGTAAAAGCGTAGTAGTAGGCCATGAGGCTTTTGATTGTAGGGTCATTGATTGGCTGGGGACTGTCCCAAGGCTGGCCTTCCAGAGACCAGCCCATACCCTTGCCGTGATCGGCGCAGAACCCCACCTGTGACTTCCCATTATAGTGGAAGGTCAGCGTGTGCAGGCGGCAGCTTCCCAGGGCTGGTGAGGTGTACGACTCCTTGGTCTGGTTACACTTGGTCAGGGTAATCGTACCCGGAGCGGCCGCAAGAGCCGCCGTAGGCAGTAAACCCAACAGGCAGATCAGGGCCAGCAGGGCCGCGATTATGCGGTTTACAGATGATTGAATTTTTTTCATATCGTTCTCCTTTGTCCGTTGGCAAAAGAGAAGGCCTCTCAGCTTACGCTGAAAGACCTTCCTCACCATTATTTTATTGTGTTGTTATCCATACATGGTAGAGCTGTTCGGAACCCCGGCAAACATGTAGCAGTAGGCGGTGTTCCCAGATACTGTGATGCCAACACCAATGCAGTCGCATTTGGGGTCGATCATAGCCTGGAAATGACCGGGTGAGTTGACCCAATTCCTGACCGCAGTCTGTGCAATATAGGCTGGGGCCGCACCGGTGAATACTGCCAGATTGCTCTTGAAGCCGTAGGGATAGCCGAAGTTCCTGGCGGTCAGGACCTCCTCTTGGCTATGATGGGTAGTATACAGCTTGTTGGAGATCGCCTGGGCGGCATCCATCAAGCTTGCATTTACAGGTAGCTCCGGCACACTGTTTTCCCGGCGGACCTCATTGATGAGCCGGATCATCTCCATGCGGACCTCCATGTTGTCCGTCAGGGTGATACTAGAGTGTTCAGCTCCTCCAGGAGCTACACCGGTGTAGGGAGCGTCGCTGTCTATCTGAACGGACTGACCATTCCAATAGACGTTGAAGCCCACCGCCTGCCCGATATCCCGGAGCTTCACGTAGTTGTAGCCTCCGATGTTGTATGCCTCCAGTTGGACCGGAGCGCCGTCCACATAGGCCGTCTGAGGGGCGTGCTCCGCCAGGATTCCGGCGGCATACGCCGCTGTTCCGCCAAATAGTACCGCGCCAGTCAACACTCCCATTGCGAAAGAAAAATACTTGACTTTCATAAAGGTACCTCCATCTCTGTATTCCTTTTAGTTAGTTATATCTAACCTCAATTATACTATACCAGAAATGGCAATATTTGTCAAGTGTTTTTTCGAGGTTTTTTGCCCTTTTTTAAATTTCAACCCCCTTCACACACCAGCGGTAATCCGGCTCGTTTTTGACGCATGTGTAGAGTGTAATCCGGTTCTCGCTGGTCGCGGCGGTGCCGGAGATGTCGTTCTCGCTGACCTTCTCCACGCTGGCGACAGAATAGGTACGGGCCCCCTCCTTGGTGGTGAGGGTAATGCTGTCTCCAACATCCAGCGTGTGAATTTTTCCGAAATAGGAGTTCGTCCCTCTGTTATGCGCCGCAAGACAGACATTTCCATTCCAGATGCTGGTATCGGGGAAGTGTCCCGCCCCTTTGGCTAACGCGGCGTTGTCCGTACCCTGAACGACCTTGACGGACAGGCCGATTGCGGGGATACTCAGCATACCCAGGTGCCCCCCGGCATAGTAGTGGCTGGAGGTCACCTCCGTGAAGGTGACAGCCCGCATGTTCCTCTGGATGGAGGTATTCATGAAATTGCTGTCCGGGCTTGCGTCGGGGAGCTGGGGATTGTAGCTGTTGGGTGGGACGGAGTTCCCCACCTGGTTGACCAGACCGCCGTCCAGCGCGCCGGGGACAAGGTTGGGGGTCAGGTACTCGCCACTGTTGGGAAGGTAGCTGGTGGGTGTTCCGAAACCGGGCGGGACCAGGGCCACATTTTTGCTTCGATCCACGTTGGGGTCTTCCCACGCATGGGGAATATCCTGGCTGGTAGGCTTGCTGAACAGATAGTCAGCGGGAGGGTCATAGCTGAACTCCAGCGCGCTGGCCTGGGTGGTAAGCAGGGCGGCGAGCGCCACTATCGTAAGTAGGCGTTTTATGCGCAGCGCCTCCTTTCATTCCACTTTGCTGCCGCCCACAGTCCTGCCGCTGTGAGCGCCGCTCCGCCGCCAGCACAGCCCAACATAGTGAGCCAGTCCGGGCCGTTGTCAGCGGGGTGGTCCGGCTGTTCATCTGGGACCTCCGGTGCGGGCGTCTCCTCTCCGGCGAAAATAGCGGTGTAGGTGACGACTTCACAGCCAGTCTTGGACACCTCGCCAGCATAGGTGGCCGTTACGGTGTAGCCGGTGGCATAGCGGCTGCTGGAGGTGCCGGTATAAGTAGCGGAAGCGGTGTAATGCTCCCCGTCACTGGACCACTGGACATCTGCCAGGGATAGGGTCTTACCTTTGTCCTCAACGGTCTTAGGGACCAGGGACAGGTCGGCATCAGACAGGTTGGGGTAGGAACGGGTTGCGGACAGGTTGCGGCTCTTGGTCTTGTAGCCCTTGACCTCCACCTTAACGGAGGTATGGTCCAAAAACAGGGTCCCAGCATAACCATCCTCGGTGGCCGTTTCCATCTGGCCGTCTAACAGCTTCAGCACCTCAGACAGCTCCCCGGTGCCGCTGTCCATGGTGATCGTCTTGGTAAAGGGCTGGGTGTCTACCCCAACCTCATCCTTCCGGGTCATGTCCAAGAAGTGATATAAACGGCCATCCCGTTCAAAGTCTCCGGTCGGAATGGAGGCCGGGTCTTCGGACAGGGCAAGCTGGTACACTTTTCGGACATAGGGGGTATCGCCGTCCGCATACGCCTCCACGGAGACAGGGTACTGCTGCCCCGCTGCCAGCGATGGCAGGGCTGTGAAGCTCAACATCAGGATAGCGGCACACATCAGTGCCGCAAGTTTCTTTTTCATACAGATTCCTCCTTGTTTTTTTGTTTGAGCAGAGCGATCACCGCTAAGGTGGGACCAACAGACGGCGGAGCAGATGTGTCACTCCTTATCGCCTCCCTCCGGGCCGGACGTGGCGAAATAGGCTTCAAATTCCCGCTGCTGGGCAGGGGTCAGGGAGGTAAAGTGTTCCCCCTCAAAGCCGCACAGCAGGAACGTCCCGGCGATAAAGTCCCCGCTGTCCGTGGGATTCTCCCGGTTGGGCATGAGTTTCATGTTCTTGCCCTCACCGTTGCAGATCAGCATGACCCGCTGGGGCAGATAGCACCCGGCCTCGATGGGTCCGCCCACAATCTGCTGAAAGGCTTCCAGCGTATCCTCCACCTGGATGGGGCGGGGAGCCTCGCAGGGTTCTACCACCAGAATGTCGATTTTGTTTGCCATACAGAAAATCCTCCTTCGTTTCTCCGGTTGTTATATTCCAGCGGCGTCCTGGGCCAGATCGTGACTGACCAGGGATGCGTAATACTGGCTGATGGTTGTGGGCGCGTTGTAGAGCGCCGCCAGGGTGTATGCCTTGATGTTCTTTACCAGCGTGGTGTTCTGGCTCAGACTGTCCAGAACGTAGGCGATATGCTCATGGTTCAGCTTCAGGAACCGGCTCTTGACCACGCCGGTGGGCATTTCCTCTCCGGCGATACGGATGAAGTCCCGCCGGGAACAGCAGACCTCCACCATAAGCTCCACATAGCCCTCCAGCGTTTCCTCATCGTAGGGATGCTCGGTCAGGAGCAGGTCATAGTCGATATTTTCCTGAATCAGCTCTCTGTATCTGTCCATCTCATCCATCCTCATCCGGCTCTTGGCCCGACCAGAAGGGGGAGAGGTGGACGGCGCGGGGGTAGGGGGAAGGATGGATGGGTCAGTATCGTTCAGATCAGTATTTTTCTTTTCAGTCTTATTAGGAGCGGAAAAATCGCAGTCAAGACCGCGTGTTTCCAGCGGTGCAGACTGCGGAATTTCCGCAGTCAAGAGTGCGGCGCTGTCCAGCGGTCTTGACCGCTGATTTTCCGCAGTCTGGGGAGCCGGAGGCGGCGGGGTCTGTCCCGGCTTCTGGGGCTGGCCGGGTTCCGGGGGCAGGACGAAGTTCTTGACGTAAATCCGCGTGGGCCGTCCCTGGCCCTGCTTCTTCCGCTCGATCAGGCCAATGCCGTCCTTGTCCAGCTCTCGGAACAGCTTTGTGGCCTTGTCCTTGCCGCAGCCCATGAGGTTCATAGCGTCCTCCTGGGTGAAGTAGATGTAGACGCGCTTATCGCTGTCCATCCAGCCGTTTTTGACGGACAGCCCCATCCGGTCCAGCAGGAGGCCGTAGAGAACCTTGGCCTCGATGGAAACACTCTTATACCGGGGGTCCGTCAGCAGGGTCTTGGGGATACGGTAAAAGCTGTACTGGTCCGCTTCGGTGCCGTAGTAGTAGTCCAGATTCAGATTTGACGGCATGGTGATTGCCTCCTTTGCAATGTGCGGAAAAACAAAAAAACGCCCCGGTGACCATAATAGTCACCGGGGCGCTCATGCTCCTGCCGCTTGTAGATTTGTCCGTAAATGCAAAAAAGCCCGCCCCCAACTGATAATTAGTCAGTTGAGGGTGGGTTTTGGAATATTGTTACCACTTTTCGCCTAAAATGCTTCTCTTACCTCGGATGTAATCGGTCAGAAATACACTGTGACAGGTCTGATAGGTGAAAAACTGCCACGCGACGAGTTTTCCCGTATCCAGTTTAACTTGGAAGAAAGGGAACAGCAGATTGGTCCAATTATCGTTCTGAAAAACCATGACCTTCTGAAATTCTTTCCTCTCCAGCAGGATGCCGCCATGGATGAATGTCTCATTAACCACATTTGCCGCTTCATAGGGGTTCATATCACAGTCCTGGATGATAAGCCCCTCTCCGTACTGCCGCGCCATTCCCGGCAGGTCATCCACGGTGATTTCGCTAACTGTAACAGCCATGTGCCGCCTCCTTCAAGGTTTGCTGGACAGCCCGGATATGGGCCAGCCACCGCTGGCGGGTATCATCACCGATCCAGCATTGATATAACTCACACTCCGGGTTCTGGACGCTTTGCAGCTCGTCCAAAAGGATTTTGAAATCAGCCGGAGTGACAACAAACTCCTTAATATGATGGTCTACCGGATCATAGTTTTCGCCAACATACTCGGTGACGATCAGCTCCCCGGTTCGATAGTAGTCCGCCAGACACTCCGCGATCAGGAGTGCCGCATGGGTAAAGTCTCGCGGGAAGTTGGCGTTGATGTAGCAGTCCAGCCCCTCCGGGGGACAGCCCCGGTTGGTCCGCTTGATGTCCTCCATAATATCCTGCCGCAGCAGCTCAATGGCCTCTGCTGTATTGAAGATGGCGAAGTCCACTGCTTTCAGTTGTGTGCCTACGATAGTCCCCAGCAGGTCCAGTCCGTAGTCACTTTGACGTTCTCTAATGCCCCAGGCTCCCATTTTTAACCTCCTTCGTGGTCTGAAAAAATTTGTCCTTTAAGTGCAGCCTTGGTTTTTCACCCCCTCCCGTAGACCCCGTTTGAGGGCCGTTTTTGGTGGAAAAAGAATAAGGACAAACCGCCAACCCGTTGCAACACAAGGGTTTTCCGATTTGTCCTTATTATGCCATAAGGGCACACCTTCGCTACCATGTCCCTGGAGAACGGTATGGATGTGAAAACCCTGTCCACCATCATCGGGCATGTCTCCTCCGCCACCACGCTGAACATCTATACCCATATCACCGGCGAGATGCAGCGGAACGCGGCTCGAAATATTGACCAGGGCATCGCCGGGGTGGAGGTACAGGAACAGGGCGAAGTGGAACAGGAGGAAGCCGTTCCTCCTGTGGAGTTTACGCCGTACCGTCCCCCTCACCGCAGACCGGGGACGGGTTGCATCAGCCAAATCAATGACCACCTGTGGGAGGGCCGCTATTCCCCCAAATGGATTGACGGAAAAAAGCACGCCCGCAACATCTACGCCCATACCCGTGAGGAGTGCGAGGAAAAACTGGCGGTGCTGATCGTTCAGATGAAGCGGGAACTGGCAGAGTTAAAAGCGGCACAGGCGGCAGGGGCACCCTTCAGACATTGAGCCGCCAAATACAAAGATAGGACAGTGAACCGAAAACGATTCGCTGTCCTCCTATAAAAGGAGCTTATGCAGACAATTCTAACAGAGCACAGAGAGATTTTGATTCTGTCATTATAATTTTATTTTCCTATTTTCTCTTCTGAAATTATGGTGTATACTAAGAGGCAGAAGGGGGTGCTGGTATGCCTCAAAGCTTAACGGATATACAGATGGTGCTTGCGCCTGTTTTCGCCGCTTATGGCATCTCGCGCGCCGTCCTGTTCGGTTCTGTAGCCAAAGGAACTGCTACAGAGAAGAGCGACCTGGACTTATTGGTGGACAGCAAATTACAGGGGCTGAAGTTTGTGGGCTTTATGGAGGCCGTCCGGCAAGCGGTGGGGATGCCTGTGGACATTTTTGATGTGCGGCATATTGAGAAGGACTCAAAAATCGACCGTGAGATTTGTTCTACTGGGGTAACAATTTATGAGAAATGAAGTCATCCTCCAAAAGCTGTATAGTTATTCCGAAAAGCTGATGAACTATTGCCAGGGCTATACCTATGAGAGCTTTTCTGAGGATACAAAGCTGGTGGAGGCCTGTGTGTTTAATCTCAGTCAGATGGGAGAATTGTGCCGGATTGTGGATGCTGCTTTTGCAGAGTGTCGTCCTGAAATACCTTGGCGTGAAATGAACGGCCTTCGAAATCGCATCGTCCACGATTATGAGGGAGTAAACCTTCGACTTGTGTGGGAGATTATCAGTGGAGATATTCCGGGTCTGAGGAACATCTTGAAGGCATTGCTGTAAGATGTGAAAGCAAGCAATTTGCTAGACCGCATATCTCATTTTTTGACTGGAGGAATGAGGTCTTGCAGGAACAACGGTTTACAAAACGGGATTGGACACTTTTCCGCAGTAAAATTGGCGACTGGCAGGAGGCCTACATGGGCAGACTATGCGGTGAATACATAGAACTGCTGAGCGGCGATGGTGATCCGTCAGAAAAATTCTGGCAGTTGGAAAAGCGGATAAGAAGTGACAAAAGAAATCCAGGCGTCCAGCTAGAAATGACCCGGACAAATTTTATCTACAACATCATTGCGCTTATCAACAATAACGTAATCAGCATAGAAGATCTGGAAGATTTCAGAAGACTTGGGAATATTTTTGAGGAGATAGCAGGGTATGAACTGAAGCGGGCGGCTGATGATCTGGAAGGGAGCATCGCATGGAAAGAGATCTCCAGGGATAAGAAGTGTGCAGTGCTTGTCCGGGATCTGAACCAGGTATTGCAGAAGTCCATACAAAGCCTGGAAGACCTGGAAAAAATTCTGACCATTTTAGAGGAACTTCCGACGGAGCTGGACGGCCTGCAGTTTACGCCAAAGAGCGTCAACCGGCTGCTGACCGTACTTCCGCTCAACCCGGGGACTTCTTCCATGGCGGAGCTGTATGCCGGACTTGGGGGTACCGGCCTTACGATGTTGGACCGGCGGTCCGGGGATGACGGGATCCGGGACATGGTCTGTGAGGAGCAGAGAAAATTATACTGCGATATTGTACAGATCCGCATGTTCTGTCATGGAATCAACAATCCGAAGGTATTTCAGCATGACATTTTAGAGACGGGGGC
>OFFQ01001706.1_pt1 | contig 12317 bp, 9 predicted proteins | sample 1521411 | NCBI WGS metagenome assembly OFFQ01 (sample SAMEA3504110, study PRJEB24116) | mouse gut metagenome | biome: mouse gut; feature: mouse-associated habitat; material: faeces | place: Denmark | collected 2011 | reverse complement strand
TTCTCATCGCAATCTCTCCCTTTCTTAATTGGTTTTAGACAGTCAAAAAAATCTGGCTGTCTCCTGACAAAAAATCATAAAGCTAGTCTGTCTTTTCTTATTTTAACAATTCGTCAATGGAATAGCAAGCCAAAATATGCCTAATTTGGACATATCCGGTAATTTCGTGCAATCTGTCCATCTGCCCTATTCCGCCTGCGGCAACTTGCACAAACGGACATCTTCTGACGGACAAGTGAATATCAAGCTTGCCGTGCTGTCGATTTCCCTTGATTAATCAGGCGTTTTGTGTATAATGATAAGGGTAAGAAAAACCTGCGTTCTTTTAAAATAAGAAGCTAATTTCAGGAAATGAGGATTTAAAATGATCAGTGTAAACAATGTAACCTTGCGGATCGGCAAAAAAGCATTATTCGAGGATGTGAACATCAAATTTACGGAAGGCAACTGCTACGGCGTCATCGGCGCCAACGGCGCAGGGAAATCCACCTTCCTGCGGATTCTCTCCGGCGACCTGGAGACCACCAGCGGAACCATCGTCATCACCCCCGGGCAGCGCCTCTCCGTGCTGGAGCAGGACCACTTCAAATACGACGATTATTCCGTCATGGACACGGTCATCATGGGCAACGCCCGCCTGTATGAGATCATGAAGGAGAAGGATGCCATCTATGCCAAGGAGGATTTCTCCGATGAGGACGGCATCCGGGTCAGTGACCTGGAGGCGGAGTTCGCGGAGATGGACGGCTGGGAGGCGGAGTCCAATGCCGCCATGCTGCTCAACGGCCTGGGGATAGACACAGACTTCCACTACTCCACCATGAAGGATCTGGACGGCAGCCTGAAGGTGAAGGTGCTGCTGGCCAAGGCCCTGTTCGGCAATCCGGACATCTTGCTCCTGGACGAGCCCACCAACCACCTGGATCTGGACGCCATCGCCTGGCTGGAGGACTTCCTGATCGACTTTGAGAATACGGTCATCGTGGTGTCCCATGACCGGTATTTCCTGAACAAGGTGTGCACCCACACCGCAGACATCGACTACAACAAGATACAGCTCTACGCCGGCAACTACGACTTCTGGTACGAGTCCAGCCAGCTGCTGGTGCGCCAGATGAAGGAGGCCAACAAGAAGAAGGAGGAGAAAATCAAGGAACTGCAGGAATTCATCTCCCGCTTCTCCGCCAACGCCTCCAAGTCCAAACAGGCCACTTCCCGGAAGCGCGCCCTGGAGAAGATCGAGCTGGACGACATCAGGCCCTCCAGCCGCAAATACCCCTATATCGACTTCCGCCCCGACCGGGAGATTGGGAACGAAGTCCTTACGGTGGAGCATCTGTCCAAGACCGTGAACGGCGAAAAGGTCCTGGACGACATCTCCTTCGTGGCAGGGCACGACGACAAGATTGCCTTCGTGGGCAGCCAGGAGCTGGCCAAGACCACCCTGTTCCAGATTCTCATGGGCGAGCTGGAGCCGGACGAGGGACATTATAAATGGGGCGTGACCACCTCCCAGGCCTATTTCCCCAAGGACAGCACCGCGGAATTCGACAATGACCTGACCATCGCGGAATGGCTCACGGGCTACTCTCCCGTGAAGGACGTGACCTATGTGCGGGGCTTCCTGGGCCGGATGCTCTTCGCAGGGGAGGACGGGGTGAAAAAGGTGAAGGTGCTCTCCGGCGGCGAGAAGGTGCGGTGCATGCTGTCCCGGATGATGCTGTCCGGGGCCAACGTCCTCATGCTGGACCAGCCCACCAACCACCTGGACCTGGAGTCCATCGCCGCCCTGAACAAGGGGCTGGAGGCCGTCAAGTGCAACGTGCTGGTGGCCTCCCACGACCACCAGCTCATCCAGACGGTGTGCAACCGGGTCTTTGACTTCACCGCCGAGGGCAGGCTCATCGACCGGAAAATGAGCTATGACGAGTATCTGGAGAGCCAGAAGGAGCAGTAAACCGCGGTGGGCAGGGAAAGGCAATCAAGAAAAGTCTGATAAGATTCTATGAAACAATACAGGGGAATAGGTATGAGTAAGGTATCAGTTATCATCCCTTTGTATAACAGAGAGGAATTTATCGCCCCATGTCTCCAATCGGTTGTCAACCAGACCTACCGGGACATGGAAATAGTGGTGATTGATGACGGCTCTACAGACCGCAGCCCGGAGATATGTATGGAGTGGAGCCGGACAGATCGCCGGATTAAGCTTTGGCGGCAGAAAAACAGCGGCGTCTCCGCAGCCAGGAACCGGGGCCTTGAGCTGGCAGAGGGAGAGTACCTCTTTTTTCTGGACAGTGACGACAAAATCCATCCCCTGCTGTTAGAGTCGTGTATTCGTCAGATGGAGATACATCAGGCCCAGATAGCTTCCTGCGGCCATATGAGAACGGAGGAGGACATATCGTCCTTTCCCACGGGCGAACCGGCGCAGTGGCAGAGTACGGAGGGGTACGCAAGCGAGGCGTGGTTTCATACAAACCGGAAGGCAGCTGCGGCAATCGGCGGAAAAATGATCCGCAGAGACCTGATTGGGAGCCTGCGCTTTGACGAGACCCTGCGCAACGGCGAGGATACGATGTTTCTCTACGAGCTGATGTGCCGGCAGCCGCGCATCGTCTTCACAACTGAAAAATGGTATTATTATAGAATCCATCCCAACAGCCTTACCAATAGTGACTCACTGACCAGCAATATACGGTATTTTGAATGCAGCAGAAGGATGCGGGACGGCGAATGGCAGAGGGGACACGCTGAATTTGCCCTGATATGGGAAAAGATAACCATTATGCAGATGGAGCGGAGTTTTTTGTCGCTGAAAAAGCTGGGGGACCGGGAGGGGTGCGACCAGGTGAAGCGCCTGGCGTCCGCCGAGCTCAGGCATCCGCTGTACCGCCGGGTGCGGCTTTATATGCGGCTGTCATTTATGAGCTGTATGTTCTGCCCACCCCTGTATGAGCTGAAGACGCTGCTGCGCCGGGCTTATTACAAGTGTTTGAATACGATAAAACCACAGAAATCCCCCGGATAGGAGGTGAAGGAGATGAAGCAGTCGGATACGAGCCCCAAAAAAGACGCGGAAATCAGCATGATGGAGATGTTCCGCTATCTCACAGGGATTTTGGAGCCCAGGGAGCGTCGGGGCTGGAAAATTTTAGCGGTGCTGAACCTGATGAGTCCGGTTTTGGATCTGTTCAGTCTCTCCGCAGTTATTGTGGTAATCAACCAGGCGATCCAGGAAAATCGGACAACGCCTGTGCTGACTGCGTTTGTCTTGTGCATGGTGGGGCTGACGGTGTTCAAATGTTTCCTGAAGCTGTACAGCAGCAAAGCTTCCGCACATTTTATCTACCACGGAGCCCAAAAGCTCTCCATTAAAATGTATGAGACCCTGATTAAGGAGGATTTAGTCGCCCACAGTCAAAAAAGCATAATGCAGGCCTTAGATATGGTTCGCCATGACACGACAAACTGTGTACAGACCATCCTCACCTGTGTGGATATATGGATCAGCAGTATTACCATGGCTGGCTTCGCGGTTATGTTAATCTGGTCCTCAAAATGGGTGGGGGCGGTCAGCATTGTGGTGCTGGTGGCGCTGATTACCGCTGTCCATCGAAAGACCCGGATGCAGATGAGGGCTTACGGGGAGAAGACCAGGAGCTACTCCATTCGGACAAACTCCCAAATCAACATTGCCTTCGGCTCTTTTAAAGAGATGAAGATTGATGACCGCATTAAATCTGTCCTGAATAATTATCAAAAGGCCAGTGCCGGTTTTGCCCAGGCCCAGGGAGAATATCAGTATAAATCCAGAAGCACAGGAATCATGATACAGAATATCATTATGTGTGCCGTACTCCTGATGATGGCTGGGATTTTGATCGCCGGCACCAACCTGGCCGCTATCTTTACGCCCATGCTGGTCTATGCTATGGCACTGACTCAGATCCTTCAAAAGGCATTCAGAATTGTCGATGACATTAACCGAGTGGAATTTGCAAAAAAGCCGTTTTTTATTCTGAGGGAAGCGATGGCTCAGTATGAAAAGGTCAAAGTGGATGAAAAGCGGTGGGAAGGGGTCCGCCGGAAGGAGCTGACGTTCCGCCAGGGTCTCTCCGTCCGTAATCTGACCTTTGGATACAATGAGCGGCACAGGATATTTGAAAACGCGGCCATCGACATCCCTGTGGGCGCTTCTGTGGCGATTATCGGATTCTCCGGCTCGGGAAAGACCACTTTTCTGGACCTGATTCTGGGCCTGTTGACGCCCCAGGAGGGCAGTATCCGCTATGACGATTACGACATCGTCTCCCACACGGACGGGGCAGGGTTCTGCAAGGCCAACATAGGGCAGCTGGTCAGCTATATCCCGCAGACGGTCTATTTGAATGGAGAGACCATCCGGCATAATGTGGCCTTTTTTGAGGAGGAGGACTCCATCGACGATGCAAAGGTGGAGGAATGCCTTAAATGCGTACAAATCTGGGACGACATCCAGCGGCTCCCGGAGGGGGTCGATACCCTGATCGGAGAGAACGGTACGACCATCTCGGGAGGACAGCGGCAGAGAGTTGCGCTGGCCAGGGCGCTGTATAAAGACTTTGAGCTGCTGATTATGGACGAAGCCACCGCGGCGCTGGATATGGATACCGAGCGGGCGGTGATTGATTCCATCCGAAATCTCCGGGCGGGGAAAACGCTGCTTATGGTGACCCACCACATGACTCTGGCCGACGAATGCGATATTATATACAAGATTGAGAATAAAGGGTTCCAATTGGTCAAAGGGAAAGCTTAAACCGCTCCAGGACACAGCCTGGAGCGGCTTAATTTTTGCCGGTTTATTTCACTATGATGATGCGGATGCGTCCGCCTTCGGACTCGGCTTTGTCAAAGTATCCGGTGACGGTTCCGCCGCCCTCGGCCCGGGCCAGGCTGGACAGGTAGTACCGTCCGTCCCGGTACTCGTAGACCACCACACCGTCAGAAAGGGTGTAGCGCTGGCTGCCTGTGACAAGCTGATTGCCCGAGACCTGCCCCGCCTTTGTGGCGGTAAGGCCATACAGCTTTTCCGGGTTGGCCGGGTCGCCCAGGATGCGGATGGGCCCGCCGGTGACCAGGAACCTGGTGGAGCCGGAGAGGGTGTAGCTCACGCCGCCCACGTCGTACTGATAGGTGCAGTAGCGGCCCATTCCCTCGCCCTGCTCATCAAAGCGGGTGATGATGCCGTAGTGGTAGGCGTCGCCGGTGACGTCATTGAGAATGAGAGTTTCGATCTCCCCCTGGGGGTTGAGGGAGTAGTATTTCACCTTGCCGCTGCCCAGGTTCAGTCCGGCCAGACGGCTGGGGTAGATCACAGTTCCCCGGTTTTCGCTCACGTCCAGAATCTCCGCCCCCTGAGCAAAGGCGTATTTGTCCAGCTTCGTGCCCTCCCGGTCCACCTTGCCGGACAGGGATGCGTTGCCCAGGCCACGGAGGGTGACCTCGCCCCCGCTGCCGGCCACCATGGCACGGACCACGCTGCCCACCTGGTAGCTGCCCCGGGACTGATACTGGTAGGTCTGGCCGTCGGTGGCCAGCAGGGTGACGCTCTGGGCGGTGTAGCTGCCGCCGGAGCCGTCGGGGTAGGAGACCCTCTCAACGGCGGTCACCACCCCCACCTTTTCGCCGGCGCTGGCCGACACATCGGCCACGGCGGCCACGCCGCCGCTGCGGCCCAGCAGAAGGGTGACGGTATTTCCCAGGTGATACTGCCCCAGGTCAGACAGGGCGTAGGCCGCCGCCGAGCTCTCGATGGAATAGGTCCGCCCCGCCACCGTCACCGAGGTGGGCTCCGCGCCGGAGGGCTCCAGAGCCTGGATGGTTCCGGTGGCCTTTTTGGCGTAGGCCCACACGGTATTCATGGCGGCATTCCAATACACCACGTCGTAGTCCTGGATGTTGCTCAGAGTGGCCGCGCTGCCATTGCGGTACACCTTGCCGGGGGTGAAGCCCAGGGAGGACTGCCAGCCGTAGCCCTGGACCACTACCGGGCCCTCCATCTGGCCGTTGATGAGGGCCACCACGTCGGGCTTGCCCGAGGGGTCCAGGCTGTGGCCCAGCTGCTGGATGTAGGGCGCGCCCTCCTTGGTTTTGGCGGAGAGGAGGTTATAGAAGAGGTACACCGCGTCCTGCCGGGTGAGGGGGGAGGAGGCCTGTAGGGCGGTTACCCCCCGGTCCAGCTTCAGGCTGTGATACATGGCCAGCTGGCCGGTGGGGAAGGCACCGGAGAAGTCCTCCGGCCCGTAGCCCAGCAGGGCGAGCACCATGGAGACCGCTTCGGCCAGCTTAATCTCCTGGTTGGGACGGAAGGTACCGTCGCTGAAGCCGGAGATCAGCCCCCGGGTCACCGCCGCTTCCACATAGCCGCTGGCCCAGTGGCTGCGGGGGACGTCGGGGTAGGGGGAGGTGGCCGCCTGGCCCACACCGTCCCCGCCAGGGGTGGCTTTTACCGCCATGGCGACAAACTCCGCCCGGGTCACCCTGGCGGACAGATTCAGGTTGCCGCTGCTGTCCCCGCTCATAATGCCCAGGGCGGTCACCGCCTGGACGGCTTCGTCCAGTGAAGCTGCGTTCCCCGCCGCCGAGACGGGCAGAATCAGGGTGAGGGTCAGGCAGAGCGCCAAAAGGGCGGAGAAAAGGCGTTTTGTTTTCATGAGACATGTTCCTTTCTGTATGAGGAGTGTAGGGACGCTTCATGAAGCGTCCGATATGGGAAAATCGCGGACGCATGGTGATGCGTCCCTACGTCACGTTTCGTCTTGCCCTCGGGGCGGTGGGGATTGTATTTCGCCGCAGGCGAAAGGTGCGGAGCAACAAGGTTTTTGCAGACCGGATTTACCGCGTATGGTTTGCCGTGGCGAAATGAAGGCTGCTCAGTCGTACCGCAGCGCGTCGATGGGGTTCAATTTCGCCGCCTTGTTGGCGGGCAGGTAGCCGAACAGCACCCCGATGCCCACCGACACGCCAAAGCTCAGTCCAATGGCCCCCAGGGTGGGGGTGGCGTTGAAGGTGATGCCGCTGGTGCCCATGCTCTCCACCAGCATGCCGCCCAGGAGCATCCCCAGGCCCTTGGCCAGCAGCCAGCCGAAGCCGATGCCCAGCAGTCCGCCGATGGCGGAGGTGGTGCCCGCCTCGATGACGAACTGGCTGCGGATATCCCGCCGCTTGGCCCCCAGGGACTTGCGCACGCCGATCTCCCGGGTGCGCTCGGTGACGGACACCAGCATGATGTTCATAATCCCGATGCCGCCCACCAGCAGGGAGATGGCGGCGATGGCCACCAGCACGCCCATGGCCACCCCCATCATGCCGTTGATCTGGTTGGCCTGCTCGGCCATGGTGGTGATATAAAAATAATTCCACATGCCGTCGTCCGTCCGGTAGAACTTGTTGAGGTAGGCCTCAATGACCCCTTTGGCGGCGTTTGCAGTCTCGCCGGAAGTGCTGGTGAAGATGTACAGGCCCACCCACCGGTCACCGATAATCTCCATGACGGTGGTATAAGGCATGTAAATTTGATCGTCCTGACTGCCGGGGAGCATTTCAAATTCAGCGTTGCGCTTGAGCACGCCTACCACAGTGAGAGTCCGGCCGTTAATGGACAGATGTTTTCCCAGCGCGTCGCCGCCGAAGGCCTCCTGCTCCAGATAGGCCCCGATGACGCAGACGGCCTCCCGGCGCTCCACATCCATGTAGCTGATAAAGCGGCCCTTGGCCAGCTGTTCGCCGTCCATGGTGTAGTTGGTGGCGGCGTTGTACATGATCTCGCTGACGCCGTAGAGGCTGGTACGGTCGAATTTGTCGCTGCCGTGGCGGACCACGGCATTGACCCCCAGATAGGGGGATACGCCGGTGAGAATGTCCGCGTTTGCCTCCACCATGTCATACATATCCTCCGGGTCGGGCAGCCTATCCGCTGTGCCGCCGAAGAACTGGGCCTGGATCATGTTGATGCCCAGCTTATCCACCTGCTGCTGGACCATGCCGGTGAGGCCGTTGCCCAGGGAGAGAATCACAATCACCGCCCCCACGCCGATGATGATGCCCAGCATGGTGAGCAGGGCCCGCATCTTGCTGGTGGTGAGGGACTTTATCGCCAGGCGGAAGGATTGGGTGAAGTTCATGCGCCCACCCCCTCTTCCTCGTCCTCCCCGTGGGGCTGGACCACCGCCCGGGGATCGCGGGAGTCGCCGTCGTAGATGATTTTGCCGTCCTGAAGGCGGACAATCCGCTCGGCCTTCACGGCGATGGAGTTGTCGTGGGTGATGAGGACCACCGTATTCCCCTCCTGGTGCAGCTGCTTGAGGAATTTCAGCACCTCCCGGCCGGTGCGGGAGTCCAGGGCGCCGGTGGGCTCGTCGGCCAGAATCACCGAGGGCCTGCCCACCAGGGCCCGGGCGATGGACACCCGCTGCTGCTGGCCCCCGGACAGCTCCATGGGCCTGTGCCGCCACTTGTCCCCCAGGCCCACCTGTTCCAGGGCGGCCAGAGCCCGGTCCCGCCGCTCCCCCCGGGGGACGCCGGCGTACATCAGGGGGACCTCCACGTTTTCCAGCAGGTTCAGCCTGGGCAGCAGATTGTACTGCTGAAAGATGAAGCCCAGAAGCTCGTTGCGTATCTCAGCCAGCCGGTTTTTGTTCATCCGGCCCACGTCCTGACCGCTGAGGAGATAGGTCCCCTCCGAGGGCACATCCAGACAGCCGATGATATTCATGCAGGTGGACTTCCCCGAGCCGGAGGAGCCCACGATGGCGGTAAACTCCCCGGTCTCAATCTCAAAGGAGATGTGGTCGGCGGCAGTGACCGTGCTGTCCCCCATGGGGTAGTACTTGCACACATCCTGAAAGGTAATCAGCGCAGCCATATCAGAAGCCTCCCCGTCCACCGCCGGGACCGCCGGACACTGTGATGTTGGGCGCCCCGCCGCCGGGCATGGCCGCGCTCTCGAAGGCTACCCCGCCCATGCCGCCGGGCATCATCATCCCGAAGCCGCCCGAGGAGGTGGTGGGGATATAGGCCACCGTGTCCCCCTCCTGGAGGCCGGAAATAATCTCGATGTAGCTGCTGTCGCTGGCGCCGATTTCCACGGGGACGGAATAGTACTCCCCGCCCTCTATGGCTGTACCGTTGGCGGCGCTGGGGGAGTCGGCGGTAACCAGCACAGTGTTCCCCCGGTTCAGCGCCCCGGAGGGGATGGCCAGCACGCCGCTGGCGCTCTGGAGGGTGATGGCGGCGTCCACGTTCATGCCGGGGAGCAGGCCCTCCGTCTCGTCGATGCGGACGGTAACCGGGTAGGTGGTGGTCCCGCCGGAGGAGGTCCCGGCCACGCTCACCTTGGTGACCACGCCGGTGTAGGTCCTGCCCTCCACCGCGTCGGCGGTGATTTCCACCCTCTGGCCCACGGCGATGTCGGAGATATCCAGCTCGTCCACGCTGAGGGTCATGGTGAGATAGCTCAAATCGTAGATGGAGCACAGCACCTTGCCCGTCTCGCTGGTCTCGCCGGCCTTGTAGTTCTTGTCGATCACCGTCCCCCGGATGGGGGAGGTGATGGTGTAGTTGTCCAGCTGGTCCTGCCGACTCTCCAGTGACAGTTCCGCGTTGCGCAGGGAGTCGGCGGCGCTCTGGAGACTGTCATCCAGGCTGTCGCTGGTGAGGGTGAGGATCACACTCCCTTTGTTTACCCGGTCTCCCTCCCGGGCCCGGATTGCGGCCACCTGGCCGGAGACCTCCGCTGTGATGTTCTCCTCCGCCGCGTAGGCAAAGGCGGCGCTCCCGGCGCTGGCGCAGCCCTCCACTGTTACTGATCCGCTCTGATCCACAGACAGAGCTCCGGGGTTGGCCACCTCCACGGTCACATAGCGGACGATCATGTTGCCCTCCAGCACGGTATCTATCCGGTCAATCTTGGAGACGGTTCCCTCCAGGGTTTCAAAGGTGCTTTCCAAGGTAACCAAAGCGCTCTGGCCCACGCGAAAGCCCGCCGCCTCGTCGGCAAGGAAGGGGACCGTCAGTGTCATAACGTCGGAGTTGCGCAGGGTGGCCACGGTCTGCCCGGCGGACACGCCGTCCCCCTCATCCACCTCCAGGGAGAGGACCCGCCCCGCCTTGGGGGCGGTGACTGACAGCTTTTCCAGGTCCTTGACCCGGCTGTTGTAGCTGCGCTGGGCCTGTTCCAGGGAGAGCTGGGCCTGCTCCAGGGAGCCGGACAGGTCGGAGGTGTCGATGGTGTACAGCACCGTCCCCTCCTCCACCTGGTCCCCCTCCTCAAAGTCGGCGGTGAGGATGTTCCCCTCCGCCAGGGAGGTGACCGAGTAGGAGTTGGCCGCCTCCAGCGCGCCGCTGCCGGTGATCTGGGCGGTGATGTCCCGCCGTTCCACAGCGGCAGTGGTATAGGTCGGCCCGGCCGCAGCGGCCTGCTGTCCGCCCCCCGCCAGCCGCAGCGCAAAAGCGGCGGTCAGCGCACAGGCCAATACAGGGATCACCACCCGCTTGCGCAGCAGTTTTTTCCCCAATCCCCCGAATTTCTTCTGTTCCGGGGCAGTTTTGTTCAACACAGGAAGTTTCATGGCTGAGATCGTCCTTTCCCTATCAGGCTTGTTTGAGGGGTGACAGTACGTCAAATCAGCCAGGCTTTCCCGAGCAAACCTTCTGGATTTTTTGAAATCTGCCCAGTGTTCCTGCAAAAAATCCGGTTTGTCTGACGGAAAAATCCCTGGTTGCTGGTCGTATGTCCATTCTTCAAACAGCCCTTAGACTGTCCCCATCCTAACAGGAAAATTTGAACAGCCAGAGGAGCAAATCGAAACAAAAGCTAAACAACCTGCAAACATTTCAAAACCTCCCCGCCAGTTGGCGGGGAGGCGGATCTGTTGGAGGTGTCGAGACACGACAAGTTGTGTCTGTCTCTCCGGTTCATTATGTGGGGTGGGCGGCCGCGACAGATTGCGGCTCTACACACGGGATGGATGTGTGGGGGCGGGGATGGCCCCCTGCGGCGGAACACCTCTGGCAAAGGAACTCCCTGCGTCACAGCATTGCTGTGCCCTCCCCCTGAAAGGGGAGGGATTTATTTTACGGCCGGTTGAGCCGGTAACCCGCCCCCCAGACGGTCTCGATAAGTCTGGGGTGGGCGGGGTCGTCCTCCACCTTGTCCCGGATGCGGCCGATGTGGACGGTGACGGTGGCGCTGTCCCCTATGTAGTCGTAGCCCCAGATGGTCTCGAACAGCTTTTCCTTGGAAAAGACCACGTTGGGGTGCTCGGCCAGAAACTTTAACAGAGCGAACTCCCGGTTGGGCATTTTAAGCTCCTGGCCGCCTTTCATCACCTTCAAGCTCTGGGGCAGAATTTGGATGGTTCCCAGGTCGATGACCTCCGGTTCCGCCTGTCCGCCACCGGTGAGACGGGTGTACCGGCTGAGGTGGGCCTTTACCCGAGCCACCAGCTCCGCGGGGTCGAAAGGCTTGGGGATGTAGTCGTCCGCCCCCAGACCCAGACCCCGAATCTTATCCGCCGACTCGGTACGGGCAGTGACCATAAGGATGGGAACGTCGATTCGGTCCCGGATGAGACGGCACACGTCACAGCCATTGCACCCGGGGAGCATCAGGTCCAGCAGTATCAGGGCGTAGCTGCCGTTCAGCGCCTCGGTGACTGCCTGCTGGCCGTTGTCCACCACAGTTACCTCATACCCCTCCAGCTCCAGATAGTCCCGCTCCAGCATGGCGATCTCCGGGTCGTCCTCAGCGATGAGCAGTCTAGTCATGGTCTCCCTCCCTTTGGGGAAGCAAAATAGTAAACACCAATCCCCCGTCATTTTCCGCCTGAATCGTCCCGCCGTGGGCTTCCACAATATGCTTGACGATGTACAGCCCCAGGCCGGTCCCCTCCCCGTTTTGGGCGCTCCGGGCCTGGTCCTCCCGCCAGAACTGCTCGAAGAGGTGGGGCAGGGATTCCTCCGACACACCCCGCCCGTTGTCGGCGAACCGGATACAAATCCAGCCCTCCCGGCCCTCCACCGCCAGGGATATGGACAGCGCCCCGGTCCCGGCGTAGCGCTGGGCGTTATCCTTCAAATTGTTCAAGACCCGATACATCTGCTCCGGGTCGATCAGGGCCGGGTGGGGCCCCGGGGAAACGGACAGCTCGATCCCGCCCCCTGCCTGCTCCAGTGGGACCCAGGACCACCCAGCACCTGCGCACCGGGCCTCTCCACTTAGTACGGTGCGCGCGCTCCCATCAGCCTCCGCGCTGGCGCGCTGGCGCGGTGTG
>OFFQ01001700.1_pt1 | contig 12335 bp, 13 predicted proteins | sample 1521411 | NCBI WGS metagenome assembly OFFQ01 (sample SAMEA3504110, study PRJEB24116) | mouse gut metagenome | biome: mouse gut; feature: mouse-associated habitat; material: faeces | place: Denmark | collected 2011 | reverse complement strand
TAACGTCATACGCTGCCGTTAGACTGCCGGCAGCCTATAAAGCACATATAAAGTTTTTCTTTTGCTTCTTTTCTTTGTTCACAAAGAAAAGAAGAGAAAATTGATATCAATACCGGGGACGGCCCACCAGACGGCCCTTGCCGATGGAGTACACGTCGTCGATGACCATCTGGAAGGAGGCCTTCCGGTTCTCCGCCTTGGCCCGCTCGTCGATCTTGCCGGCGTGGAAGTCCTTGAGCTCCTGGGTAAGGGGCAGGTTGCCGGGGTTGAGGATGCGCACCGCGCCGTTGTTGTCCCGGCAGGGCAGCATCAGGCCCGCGTTGTAGCGGCAGGGGGCGAAGGGGATGTCCAGCACGCCGGCCTCTACGGCACGGCACACGCCCACGGCGATGTCCCCCTGACCCAGCTCGAAGCACTTGTCCACGATGCACCGGGTCTCCTGGCGGATGATCTCCTCCTCCTGGGGCAGCCGGGCGTCCTGGAAGGTCTGGTCCGCCATCATGTTCACCACCTGCTTGGTGCAGCGCAGACCCTGGGCGTTGGCCTCCATAGTGGGGATGCCCACGGCCTCGTGGGGGCTCTTGACGATGACCTTGGTGGCCTTGGAGAAAGCGGCAATGAGGCTGCCTGTGGAGATGACGCCGAAGGCCTTGGCCTCGTCCGCCGGGAAGCCGCCCATCCACTGGTGGAGCACCGTGGTCACGTCCACGTCCGTGTAGCCGTACTTGGCCAGATACTCGTCCGTCAGCTCCTGGAGGGTGCGGATGGCCGCCACGTCCTGAACCAGGTTGCCGCACTGGCCGTAGCCCACAGTGATGTTCTTCACGCCCTGCTCCGCCGCCAGCAGGGCCTCGATGATGGCCGCGGCGTGGGAGATGCAGGGAGGCACCAGGGTGCCGGTGAGGGGGCCGTAGGGCTCCCGGTTGATGGATACGCCCATCTCCTCATAGAGGCCCGTGAGACGGTCCACGTACTGCCAGTCCCGGATGGTGCGCTCCATGGGGATGTTCTTGCAGTAGGGCAGGTTGTAGGAGATGCCGCCGCCCTCGTAGCTGGTGAAGCCGCCGGCGTAGGTGATCTCGGTGAGCAGCCGGGCGTCCGGGGTGCCGTGGCGGACCTGGAGGGGGGTGTGGACGCTCTCAATGACCTGACGGCAGCCGGACACGCCGTGGTTCACCGCCGGGAAGCCGTTGAGCATGGCCCGGCTCAGGCGCACGGACTCCTTGATGCCGTTCTCCGCCTCCTCGTAGCGGTTCTGGCGGGTATAGCTGTCAATGGTGGTGGGCAGCAGGTCCGCCTCGCCGGCGTCCTGAAGGTGCTCCATGAGCTTGATGTGCTCGCTGATGACCGGCACGCCGGCCCGGGGCTGCACCAGGGTCTTGCCCTCCGCCTTGGCGGCCAGCAGCTTCTTGGAGAAGATCCGGTCCTCCTCCATGGCCTTGTGGTAGTCCACGGCCTCCTGCAAATCCACGTCCTTCCCGGTGGGCCACTGGGTCAGGACCTCCTGCCGCAGGCGGGCGAACTCGTCGTCAGGAATGCGCTTATTTTTGATATCCATGCTTCTCCAGCTCCTTTTTCATGATTCGCAGGGCGGTCTGGGGCTCGTGGGCCGCCAGAAGCCCCATGGCGGCCAGAATGTATGTCCGGTCCACCCAGATGTCCGCCTCCTTCGGCCGCAGGGAGGCCGGCTGGGCGGTGGAATAGAGGGCGTGGCGGGCAATCTCCGCCACCCGCTCCGCGTGAATCAGGCTGCCGCCGGTGACGACGATCTGCCTGACGTTGGTCAGATTTTTCCCGGACTGGACAAAGGTCTGCCCCATCAGGGTGTAGGTCTCCTCCATGGTGCCCGCGTGGCGGGCCACCGCCGTCTCCACGGCCAGGGAGGCCAGGGCGTAGTCCAGGTTCTCCAGCTCCCCGTCGCCGTCGGGCAGACGGTCCGTGTTGGCCCGGAGCATGTCCACCAGCGCCTCCACCCGGTCCTGGCTGAGGCCGGAGAGCTGGCTGACCCGGGGAAGGCCCGCAGCCTCCACGATGCCCCTGATGCTGTAGCGCATCCCGATGTCCCCCTCCACGGTCCGCTTGGAGAAGGGCTCCGGCAGGCCCTTGTAGACGGTGTTCATCTGCTCGGGCATCCCGTCGGCCATGGAGTAGACGTCGGTGGTTGCGCCGCCCACGTCCACCGCCACCAGATCCCCGATGCCCAATTCCCCCTCGCAGCCCTTGGCCAGCAGCTCCATGGCCTGGAGCACCGCCGACGGGGTGGGCATGAGGATGCCGGAGAGGAGGTCCGTCACCTGGGACAGGCCCTTGGCCTGGACGATCCGGTTGAGGAAGATCTCCCGGATCTTGCTCTGGGTGGGCTCGATCTGCAAAACGCCGAACTTGGGCATGACATTGGGACACACGTGGACCTCGTGCCCCGCCAGAATCCGCTGGCACTCCCGGGCGGCCACCCGGTTCCCCGCCACCACAATGGGGAAGGCGGGGGGCAGGGAGGCCAGCATCCTCGCGTTGTGGAGGATGCACTCCTGGTTGCCCCCGTCGGTGCCGCCCACCAGCAGGAAGATGTCCGGCTTTGCGGTCTGGATGTCCTCCAGGTCGTCCTCTGTCAGCTCAAAGGAGTAGAGGCCCACGATCTTGGCCCCCGCCCCCAGGCTGGCCAGCTTGGCCGCCTCGCTGGTCAGCTCCGGCACAAGGCCGCTGGCGATCATCCGCAGGCCGCCGGCAGCGGAGGAGCAGGCGAAGGTCTGGAGGTAGTCCAGCTTCCCGGTCCTCTCCTCCAGACGGGCCAGACCCTCCCGGAGGCCGTCGCTGATGTCGGTTTGAACGGTGGTGTAGGCCGCGGCCGTGCCCAGCAGGGCCTCGCCGTCCAGATCAACGGCCGTCAGCTTGGTGTAGGTGCTGCCAAAGTCGATGAGCAGGACGGGCCTCATGCGCCCTCACCGTCCATACCCAGCAACTCCCGCAGGGCCTCGATGGTGGTCTCCGGCGGCGTGTTGGGGGGGAAGGCCCGATCAAAGCCCATCTCCTTGAACCGCTTCTCCACGTCCTCGAAGGTCTGCTTGCCGATGACGATGTTGCCGCCCACCAGCAGGGGGATGCCCTTCAGGCCGGCCTCGTCGCACTTCTCCCGCATTCCGCGGCAGTCCAGCTCCCCCTGTCCGTACAGGGAGGAGACCACAATGGCGTCGGCGTTGGACTCGATGGCCGCCGCGATGTACTCCTCCTGGGACACCATAACGCCCAGATTGACCACATCGAAGCCGGCCTCCGTAAACGCGTGGTAGAGAATCTTGTTGCCCACCGCGTGTACGTCCGCGCCGATGACTCCGATTACTAATACTTTCTTTTTCCCAATCTCCATGGAAGCCACCTCTGCATCGTTTTTGCCCTTGGTTTTCCCAAAAGCATATATCTATATATTACATTGAACTATATCTATTGTCAAGAGAAAAGAAGGAAATCTTTCGCTTTTTTCTGATTTTGCAAGAAAAGCCGCACCTCCTGCAAAACGCGGGAGGCGCGGCTGAGGGGTTATTTCCGCTGGCGCAAGAGCTCAATTTTTTCCTGCAAATAGAGGAAGGAGCCCTCGTCGATCTCATAGGCGCAGGGGATGAGCTGGCCCCGGCGGGCAAAGCGGCGCATCTGGGCCACGCCATCAGGCTCCAGGTATTTTTCCAGGTCTTCCGGCACCAGAACAGCGTCCTTTCCCGACAGGAAGGCGGGCAGATCCAGATCCCGGGACACCAGAACCGGGGGCTGGACTGCGGTATCTCCGGCAAAGGCGGCGCAGGCCTCGAAAAGCAAGTCGCCGAACCGCTGGCTGCACCCCAGCACGCCCACCCGCTCTCCGGGCTGGAGGCGGATGATCTCCGCCATGGTGGGTAAGGAAAGGCGCAGCGCCACCCTTGCAATTTTGTCGCTCTGGGGCAGGAGATTTTTCAGCTGGCAGGCGTGCTCGCCGGTGGTGACGATGAGATCCGCCTCCTCCTCCAGGTTGTAGGGGTAGGCCTCGGCGTGGGAGACCAGATAGGAATAGACCTCCACGCCCTCCAGCCGGCGCAGCTGCCGGGCCATCTGGGAGAGGTTCTCGCTGCTGCTCTCGATGATGGCCACCTTGATGTCCGGGGCGTTTACCGCACGCTCCCGGAGCTTGAGCTCCAGGAAGATGCCGATCTCCTCCGTGGAGAAGCCCAGCTCCCCCATGCCGGCCAGCATCCGGTCAATGAGGGCCATGGCCTGCTCCTTCCGGTCCCCCACGCTGGGAGGGCGGTAGCAGACGAAGGTACCCCGGCCCTGGATTTTTTCCACCAGCCCCAGCAGCTCCAGCTCATCGTAGGCCCGTTTGATGGTCCCCCGGGCCAGACCCAGGTCCTCGGCCATAGCCAGCACCGTGGGCAGCTGCGCACCGGCGTCCAGACGGCCGGACCGGATGGCCGAGCGGAGCTCGTCCACCAGCTGCCGGTAGACCGGAATATCGGAATGGGGATTGATATGAAACATCCGCCCGCCTCCTTTGGGTCATTTCGTAATCGTTCAGGAATTATTTTAGTAACCATTCTTTTTCTTGAAAGAAAAAGAATCAAAAAGAACTTTTAGAGGTCCAACTACTTAGATTCCAGATACGCCTGACGGCCGGTCTCATAGAGATTGTTGCCCTGGCTGTCGATAACCACAATCACCGGGAAGTCCTCCACCTCCAGGCGGCGGATGGCCTCCGCCCCCAGATCCTCATAGGCCACAATCTCCGCCTTCTTCACGCACTGGCTCAGAAGGGCCCCGCAGCCGCCGATGGCCCCGAAGTACACCGCGCCGTGCTCCTTCATGGCCGCCACCACCTCCGGGCCCCGCTTGCCCTTGCCGATCATCCCCGTCTCGCCCAGGGAGATGAGCAGGGGGCTGTAGGCGTCCATGCGGTAGGAGGTGGTGGGGCCGGCGGAGCCGATGGCCTCGCCGGGCCGGGCCGGGGTGGGTCCCACATAGTAGATCACCGCGTCCGTCATGTCGATGGGCAGGGGCTTGCCCTGCTCCGCCAGCTCGCACAGCCGCTTGTGGGCCGCGTCCCGGGCCGTGTAGATCACGCCGGAGATGAGGCAGCTGTCCCCGGCCTTCAGCTGCCGGGCCTGCTCCCGGCTCAGGGGGGTCTTGATGGATACCGGCATATCAGAGCACCTCCGTCTTATGTCTGGTCACGTGGCAGTTGATGTTCACCGCCACCGGCAGGCCCGCGATGTGGGTGGGGCACTGCTCAATGTTCACCGCCAGGGCCGTGGTCCTGCCGCCGAAGCCCTGGGGCCCGATGCCCAGGGCGTTGATCTCCTCCAGCAGCTCCGCCTCCAGCTGGGCATAGTAGGGCGCGGCATTCCGCTGGTCCACCGGGCGCATCAGGGCCTGCTTGGCAAGATACGCCGCCTTGTCGAAGGTGCCGCCGATGCCCACGCCCACCACGATGGGCGGGCAGGGGTTGGGGCCCGCGTCCTCCACTACCTTGCGCACAAAGTCCTTCACCCCCTGCACGCCGTCGGAGGGCCGCAGCATCTTGATCTGGCTCATGTTCTCGCTGCCAAAGCCCTTGGGGGCCACGGTGATCTCCACCTCCTGGCCCGGGACCAGATCAATATAGAGCATGGCCGGGGTGTTGTCCCCGGTGTTGACCCGGTCCAGGGGGTCCCGGACCACGCTCTTGCGGAGAAAGCCCTCTGCGTAGCCCTGGCGGACCCCCTCGTCCACCGCAGCGCGGAGGTCCCCGCTGATGTGCACGTCCTGGCCGATCTTCAGGAACACGCAGGCCATGCCCGTGTCCTGGCAGATGGGCCGGTCATTGTCCCCGGCGATCTGGTAGTTCTCCACAATCCGGTCCAGAATCTCCTTGGCCGGGGCCCAGTCCTCCTGGGACCGGCAGGCCTCGATCTGGTTTTTCATGTCCTGGGGCAGCTGGCGGTTGGCCTGGATGCACAGTCTGCTCACCACCTGGGTAATCTGCCCTGCGTCGATTTCCCTCATTGCGCTACTCCTTGATATATTTTTTAGTAATTATACCTTTTCTCAAAAGAAAACGTATCCAAAAGAATTTGACCGCCTACAGCTCCGGCGCGGCGCAGATCCGGTCCAGTGTCTCGCCGTCCCGGCTGATGACTTCCGCCACCACCCGATCTCCCTTGGGCAGAGCCTTGGGCGCGCCTGTGATGGCCTCCGCCTTTGCCTTGAGCTCATGGATGTCCAGAATCGGCAGCCCCGCGTCCTTCAGCCGCTGGGCCAGGGTCCCGTTTTTGGGGTTCACGGCAATGCCGCCCTGGGTCACCAGCACGTCGATGTCCCGGCCCGGCGTGGACACGCAGGTCACCCGGTCCGTGACAATGGGCAGGCGGGCCCGGAACATGGGGGCGATAATCATGGCCAGCTTGGCCCCCGCCGCCGTGTCGCTGTGGCCGCCGGAGCCGCCCATGATATAGCCGTTGGAGTCGGTGTGGACGTTGACGTTGAAGTCCGTGTCGATCTCCGTGGCCCCCAGGATCACCACGTCCAGGCTGTCCACCACCGCGCTGCGCATGGTGGGGCTGGCGTAGTGGAGGGCGGAGATCTCCTGGTGCCGGGGATCGGTGCGCAGGGACTCCACCGCCTGGAGGTCAAAGCACTGCACGTCCAGCAGGGACTGGAAGCACCCGGCCCGGAGCATGTCCACCATGTACCCGGTGATGCCGCCCAGGCCGAAGCTGCCCTTCACGCCCTTGGAGAGCATGATGTCCTTGAGGAAGCTGGCCGCCGCCAGGGACGCGCCGCCGGCCCCGGTCTGGAAGGAGAAGCCGTCCTCCAGGAGCCCCGAGTGCTCAATGACCCTTGCCGCGTAGGAGGCCATCACCAGCCCCACCGGGTCCCGGGTGATGCGGGTGGTGCCGGAGACGATGCCCGCCGGGTTGCCGATGGCCTCCACCTCCACCACGTAGTCCACGTAGATCTCGGGGATGGACCAGTCCAGCAGGGGGTAGGGGACCAGGCCGTCGGTGATGACCACCACCTTTTTGGCGTACATGGCGTCCGCCGCCGCGTAGCCCAGGCTGCCGCAGGCGGACTTGCCGTACTTGCCGGAGCAGTTGCCCATGGGGTCCGCGCTGGGGGCGGCGATGAAGGCCACGTCCACCGGCGTGCGGCCGCTGGCGATGTCGCTGGGCCGGCCGCCGTGGGTGCGGAACTCCACCGGCCTCTCCAGCAGGCCCCGGGAGATTTCCCGGCCCAGACCGGCGGCCATGTAGTCGGTGAGAACCCCGGTGACCACGTGGTTGCGGATGTGGTCCGCCAGGGGCTGGTGGGCGTCAAAGAGGGAGCTGGCGTTGACCGTCAGGTCCCGGATGCCCAGATCCGCGATCTGCTCCATGACCATGTTGAGCACATAGTCGCCGTTTCGCAGGTGGTGGTGGAAGGACACGGTCATGCCGTCTCTCAGGCCGGTCAGCGCAATAGCCTCCCGGATGGACTTTACCACTTTCGTGCTCACTGCGCGTCCTCCCTTCCCAGGCCCAGCTCACGGGCCGCCGCGATGGTCTGCTGCGCCCGGTTCACAATGGGCGCGTCAATCATCTTGCCCCGCAGGGCGATGGCCCCCCGGCCCTGCTCCTTGGCCAGCCGGATGGCGTCCATGACCTCGTAGGCGTAGTCAATCTCCTTCATGGTGGGGCTGAACACCTGGTTGATGACCTCCACATGGCGGGGGGAGATGGAGGCCTTGCCGGTGAAGCCCAGGGCCTTGGCGCAGGCCGCGTCAGTGCGGATGCCCGCATCGTCGTTCACGTCGGTGAAGGGGGTGTCGTACACGTCCACCCCGGCGGCCCGGGCCGCCGTCACCAGCCGGGTGCGGGCGTACTCGATCTCCCGCCCCTCCTTGGTCCGCTGGCAGCGGAGGTCCGCCGTCAGGTCCTCCGCCCCCAGGAAGAGGGCCGCCACCCGGGGGCTGGCCGAGGCGATGGCAAAGGCGTTCTCCACTCCCAGGGCGGTTTCGATGAGGGGCATGAGCCGGACCGTGTTGGGGGCCATGCCCAGCCGCTCCTCCGTCCGGGTGATGTACTCGTCCGCCGTGAGGATGTCCTGGGCGGAGCCGGACTTGGGCAGCAGGATCAGATCCGGCCTCTGGGGCAGGATGGCGTCGATGTCCGCCTGCCAGAAGCTGGTGTCAATGGAGTTGATGCGCACGATGATCTCGCAGCCCCGGAAGTCCATGTCCCGGATGGCGCTGCGCACCAGCAGACGGGCCGCGTCCTTCTCCGAGGGGGCCACCGCGTCCTCCAGATCCAGGATCAGGGCGTCCGCGCCCAGGTAGGGCCCGTTGACCAGCATGTTGGGCGTGTTGCCCGGCAAAAACAGCATGGACCGGCGCATCAGCTCTCCCCCCTTCCCCGTAAAACCGCAGTCTCCACCCGGGCCCGGATGACGCACTCCAGCGCCCCCCGGTCCGACACGGTGAGCCTGGCCCGCTCCACGCCGCACTCCGCCAGGGTGGCGCGCACCGCGCTCTCAATGGCGCCGCCGAACTGCCCCTTTACCACGCTCTCCAGCTGGAGCTCGATGCCCTCATCCCAGGGCTCGATCTCCACGTACACGTCGCTGGACTCCAGGGTGCCCGCCGACGCAAGGCGAACAATCTCTGCCATTGCTGTACCTCCTCCATTTTCATAGATATCATGGGTTGAATGATCTATATCAATGTGCCTGCATTATATAATAAAACGCCGGGAATTGCAATCCATTTTTTCGCCCTGAGGCTTTTCAACGGGGAAAAAATATGATACAATGGAAAACAACACCCGCGCCCACTTTAGAAAGGAGAAAGAACATGTTTGACCGCCAAGCAAGCCATATCATCAGCACCTACTTTGCCCCCCGCGGCCACAAGCGCATGTATCAGCTGGGGATGCAGCTGGTGCAGCTCTATCTCTCCCCCTTTGACAAGCTCATCGGCATCATCGGAGAGGCGGGCTCCGGCAAGAGCGCCCTCATCCGGGGCATGTTCCCGGGTCTGGATCTGACCAACGACGACGACGGCGTCTACGTCCGGCCCCTGCCCCTGCTGGATCTGGACGATGAGCGCAGCTTCTTCTCCCCCCACACCTACCACCTGGACATCCGCTTTGAAAACGGCTTCACCCAGATGAGCGTCCTGGCCGACGCCATCACCCAGGCCCTCCACAAGGGCAAGCGGGTGATTGTGGAGCACTTTGATCTGGTCTACCCCATGCTCCAGGTGAAGGCGGATCTGCTCATCGGCGTGGGCGAGGAGGTGGTCATCACCCGGCCCACCATCTTCGGCCCCAAGCCCAGGGAGATCTACGACATCGTCTACAAGTCCCTGCCCTTCCGGCTCATGTCCCACACAGCGGAGGACCTGTGCGAATTCTGTATGCCCCCGGAGGAGCTGGAGCGGTGCGGCCACGGCGACGTCCGCCACGGCTTTGTCATCACCTTCCCCGACGACCACAAGCCCAATTTCGACATTGAGGAGCTGGAGAAGAAGGTCTACGCGATGATCGACCAGAACCTGCCTGTGACGTACCTGGACGAGAAGCACGTGTCCATCGGCGGAAGCGTCCACCCCTGCACCGGCCCCCGTATCCATGTGACCAACACCGGCCAGATCAAGGACTTCCACCTGCTCTACCACTTTGTCCACGACCCCTTCAACCGGCGCTATCTCCTGGTAGGATGCGTGGGCAAGGAGAACCTGGAGCGGCTGAAAAGGCTGGAGCAGAAGATCGAGGCCCAGATGATCGAGACCCAGATGATATAATACCCAGATGATGTATGACCCCGCCAGGCGACGGAGTGAGAGAAAGAAGCCGGAAAGAGAATGACTATGAAGCGACGGAAAAAAGCGAAGCTCTCCAATGTGCAGATCATTGCCCTGGGCTTCTTCATCATGATCCTGCTGGGCACGGGGCTGCTGATGCTGCCCATATCCAGCGTATCGCCCGCCTCCTTTGGCGACGCTCTGTTTACCGCCACCTCCGCCTCCTGCGTCACCGGACTGGTGCAGCAGGACACGGGGACCTATTGGACCACCTTCGGCCAGCTGGTCATCATCACCCTCATCCAGATCGGCGGCCTGGGGTTCATGACCATCGCCACCCTGTTCCTCCTGCTGCTGCGCCGGCGAATGGGCCTGCGCCAGCGGGAGGTGGTGGTGGAGGGCATCAGCTACAACCAGCTGGGCGGCTTTGCCCCCTTTATCCGCCGGGTCCTGCTGGGCACGCTGCTCATGGAGGGCCTGGGGGCCGCGCTGCTGAGCATCCGGTTCGTCCCGGAGATGGGCCTGGGCCGGGGGATCTACTACGGCGTGTGGCACAGCATCTCCGCCTTCTGCAACGCGGGCTTTGACCTCATGGGCCCCTGCAGCGGCCCCTACTCCTCCTTCACCGCCTACGCCGGGGACCCCCTGGTGAGCCTGACCGTCTGCGCGCTGATTCTGGTGGGCGGGCTGGGCTTTCTGGTGTGGGACGATCTGGTGCGCAATAAGCTCCGCTGGCGGCGCTACCGGCTGCAAACCAAGGTGGTGCTCACGGTGACGGCGGCGCTGACCCTGGGGGGCGGGGCCCTCTTCTTCCTGCTGGAGCGGGAGAATCTGGGCGCCGGGCGGCCCCTGGGGGAGCAGATCCTCTCCGCCCTCTTTGACGCGGTCACCCCCCGCACCGCCGGGTTCAACTCCACGGACACCGCCGCCCTCAGCCCGGGCAGCCTCCTGCTGACCATCATCTTCATGTTCATCGGCGGAAGTCCCGGGTCCACGGCCGGCGGTGTCAAGACCACCACCGTGTTCGTGGTCCTCCTCCACGCCCTCTCCGGCGTGCGCCGGGAGCGGAGCGCCAACGCCTTTGGCCGCAGCATCGGGGATGGGGCCCTGAAGAAGGCCACCTCCGTGCTCTACACCAACCTGCTTCTGGCCCTGGCGGGCGCCCTGGTCATCAGCGCGGTCCAGCCCCTGCCCCTGACGGACGTGCTCTTCGAGACCTTCTCCGCCATCGGCACCGCCGGCATGACCACCGGGATCACCCGGGACCTGCTGCCCCTGAGCCAGGCTGTGATTATCTTCCTCATGTACTGCGGCCGGGTGGGCAGCATCTCCTTCGCCGTGGCGCTCCTGGAGAAGCGGGCCCTGCCCCCGGTCACCCTGCCCCAGGAGGAGATCACCATCGGGTGAGACGGTCTGCGTTCTCATCTTGCGCGCATAACGGACCGGGCGGGGAAGCGTTCCCTGCCCGGTCCCTGCTTATTCCCTGCCCGCCGGCAGATAAAATGTGAGATACGGGGAAAAAACTCCGTCTTTCCCCTGTACAACAGGGAAAAGATCCTGTAAAATAGAATAAAGACAATTATCTGGAACCTCCCGCCGGGGAGGAGAAAGGAGCGGCCCGTGCGCATCAATCCGCAGCTCATGGAAAAAATCAAGGAATCCCTGTCCTCTGTCCTGCCCATCACAGCCATCGTGCTGCTGCTGAGCGTGTCCATCGTGCCTCTGACCACGGGGGCGCTGGTGCTGTTTCTCTTCGGGTCCCTGCTGCTGATCGTGGGGGTGGGGGTGTTCACCCTGGGGGTGGACATGTCCATGACCCCCATGGGCAGCGGCATCGGCGCGTACATGGGCCGGGCCCGCCACATGGCCATCCCCCTGGCAGTGGCCTTCGCCCTGGGGGTGCTGATTACCATGGCGGAGCCGGATCTGACGGTGCTGGCCGAGCAGGTGCCCGCCATCCCCAACCAGGTGCTGATCTGGACGGTGTCCGCCGGGGTGGGACTGTTTCTGGTGATCGCCCTGCTGCGCACCATGCTGCATGTCCCTCTGTCCCAGCTGCTGGTGGGGTCCTATCTGATCGTGTTTGTGCTGGCCATCGCGCTGACGCCCAACGATTCAATACTGTCTCTTGTAGTGCCTGCAAGTGGTGTAACAATCACCCTGTCTTCACCAAGCCATGCATTTAAAAGGCTTGATTTACCAACATTTGGTCTGCCTGCAACTGCAATTTTTATTCGTTCATCTTCATTACTACCTTTTTCAGCTGTCTCTTCCTTTTCAGGTATATAGGTATAGATATAGTCAAGAATATCATCTACATTTCTGCCATGCAGTGCACTTATTGGAAAAATCTCAACATCACCAAACTTATAAAATTCATTTATTGCCTGTTCTCTAGCATTACTGTCTGCCTTATTCACTGCTATAATAAAAGGTTTGCCGCATTTTCTAAGCATATCGCATACTATTTCATCAAGTGCATGCAGTCCAACAGATGCATCTACAACTAATATTAAAAAGTCGGCTTCTTCTATAGCCTTAAAAAACTGCTCCTGCATTT
>OFFQ01001693.1_pt1 | contig 12394 bp, 9 predicted proteins | sample 1521411 | NCBI WGS metagenome assembly OFFQ01 (sample SAMEA3504110, study PRJEB24116) | mouse gut metagenome | biome: mouse gut; feature: mouse-associated habitat; material: faeces | place: Denmark | collected 2011 | reverse complement strand
GGAGCTGGATGCATCCTTTGGCTACGAAAAAATCAGAAAATGGTGTTCTCACATCCAACAAACGCAACGGATATTTTTCCAAAACATTGTTTTGGAGTAATTATGCTGTGGATTATTTTGACAGGGAAATAAATTGGGAAAGAGTCAAAACGTTATTTGTAGAAGTAAGGTCGCTTTTGTGTAAGGAGCTTGAGCCGGGATTAGTTGATTTGTTGTATGAAGAAATGAACCAAAGCTATACGACGGGGTTTTTGAAAAGAGAAAGGCTGAATATCTGAAGAAAATAAATTGTGTATCGGAAAAGAGATTGTATTGGGATATTACTTTTTAGGCGATGCGGACGATGGAATTTAAGTGTGAATTTGACTCATTATAATGGATTGTCTTTTGAAACGGCAGAGAGGCCATGGCGGAGGTTCCAATATATCCGCGCCGGATCTGATGGGCAGTAAAATCGGGTGGATGTCTGGCAGAAGTATGCGTTCCCACAGGCCGGATATAACTGCTGGAATATTATCGAGAGGATGGAAGGGCAGGCGGGGAATCATATTACAGGAACTGCTCCGCGAACTCTGTAATCATAGGGGGTATATTCTTATGAAAAAGAAATATTGTACATTCATAAGTCTGGGAGTTTTATTGGTGTTATCCGTAGTGTTTTGTATTCAGATAACACATAAAAAGAACTTGGACAATTGGCTTGGCGAGTATTACTATACTGAAACATATCCGCACAACAGTGGAAAGTTATTTTATTTTATTGAATATACGATTACGATTTATAAGGATGAGAATAAATACTATGCTAAAATAGTAGGTGATGGATGGTTTACCATGACAAGATACTTAGCTCAAGTTACAGGTGATTCTAAAAGCATAGAGATTTCGTATTTAGAGCGCCTTCCAGATGATTCTCTTTATGGTCATGAGGCTTTTTTTCCCAAGGGAGAAGTGCTTTGGCGTTTTGAGCGGGAGGGAAACGACTTGAATACAGTATGGCTGGCAGGCAAAAAATTTTTCGTGTCTTTCGAGGGCATGGGAGGCGAAATCACCACAAAAGCATTTGAAAAAGTTACAGATGAATAATGGTTTAGAGCGGAATGGATGAAGGAAATTCAACTTGATTGCCCCGGCGTCCATAAAGGACAGTGATTTTGAAAAATTTCAGACATCCCTGAAAGAAGTACTGTCATGCATCAAGTAATCACAAGATGCCGACAGATTGGGGGAGGTCATGGAGGCAGATGAAGGGTTCCGGCATCTGGGGCGGGCAGAGGTCGATGTGCTGAATGCCTGTGTAGGTGCAAAGATAGAGATGGAAAAAGATAAGGAGGATACGAACGTGTGTTTGGCCATAGAAGAAATGAAGCGGAGGGCAGCTGAGAAAGCGGCGGCGGAAGCGGCAGCGAAAGCGGCGAAAGAAACAGCAGAGAAAGACCGGATTGCGGCGGAGAAAGACCGGATGTCCACTTTGCTGAAGAATATCAAAAATCTGATGGAAAAGGCCGGATGGTCTGCAGAGCGTTCCATGGATATGCTGGATGTTTCCGAGGGGGACAGGAAGGCAATCCGGCCATATATCAGTTAATCTGAAAAGCAGGACAAAAATTTTATGACGTGGACATAAAGCAGGGAAATAACTGACGATTCAGGATGTTTCCCTGCTTTTTTGCGCCATTTTATGGCTCGTGGGTACGGCGGCATAGGTAAGGGCCATCGTGCCAAATGAAAAATATAAAAAATTTACAAGGAATGACTCGTCACGCCCCCTGATTTTTGACGTTGGGTGGAAGGAAATTTTTTGCTATCCTTTCACCTGCACATTGAAAACTTCATACGGGTGTGGCGGATACACGTTGACAGGCCGGGAGACCGGAAGCGACACGCCAGGACGCGCCAAGACGATGTGCCAGAGACTGCTTTTGCCTCAGGCATGCTCCGAGCGACTCCGTCCGTGGCAGTAACGTCCCGTGGTGGGGCGGATTGCGATGACCCCTGTCACATATCATGGTACTTCTGCCGAAGAACGGCAGCCCTGAAAAATGGGAGAACGCATCACCCCTGTTTGAGAAAGAGCAGGGGGCGGCTTTTATGGTGTCTGTGGGATGATTGATACATTCCTTTACCAGCGGAACGTCAGCCACGCCCTTAACGCATAAGCATATTGGAGAACGCTGTACTTGCGTTCTCCGATGTGAGGCTTAGAATTTCTTAGCGGGTGTACTTTAGCCGCTTAGAAATTCTTCTCACATTTCTATCGGAGCGATAGATACCATGCGGCGGAACCGGCCCCTTTGTCAACAGATAACCAACCTTTGCCGTTTTCCGCCGTATGCATGTATCGCTCCTTTAGGATTCAGAGGAGGCTTAAAAATTGAGTGAGGAATGGACTGTCTGCACAGCGGACATACGGAACAGGATACATGAGGCAGGGATCTTCCGGACGGATGAAAGAATTGTGTTGACCACAAAAAGCTGTGTATTACTGGAACACTTTACAGGAAAGGCATACAGCTACCGCATGGTAGATTTGCATACCTTAAAGGCAAAGAGGCTGTTTTCAAGACCCACACCGCTGAATGAGGTAGGATACCGGAGAGCCATAGAGAAAATGGCGGTACAGTCAGAGGGCGGGATAGCATTTATGCAGGATGGCAATTCAAGAGCGAGTGAACTGCTTGCCCATATCTTCTATGACATTCTGCCGGAGTACGGACTGGCTTTGAGGGAAAACCAGCTTTCTCTTTCCATTGCCATGCTGGAAGCCATGGAGAAAGAGAAAGTGGCATTATGTGAAGCCGAGGTGGGAACGGGGAAAACCCATGCGTATCTCATAGCGGCAGTCATCTATCGCTTGTTTCATGGAGAAGGGCAGCCAGTGATTATCTCCACATCCACCATTGCTCTGCAGAAAGCATTGACAGAGGAGTACATCCCCCAGATTTCGGGGATTCTTCTGGAACACCATATCATTGAGGAGCCCCTAACATTTGCAGTACGCAAAGGAAAGAACCATTATGCCTGTGACAGCAGGGTGAAGACCTATTTATCTTCGGTCAGCCATAATAATAGGCTGGAGGATAAAAAACTGATAGAAATTCTGACAGCCCTTTTCGTGGGCACCGTTTCCCTTGACCTGGACGGCCAGCCCTTGACAGACTATGTAAAAGAGCGGATCTGTGTGGAGAACTGCCGAAACACCTGCGAATTTTCCAGTGTATGCCGTTATCGCACCTTCCTCAGAAAATCCAACCAGGGGAAGGTGGATTTCCAGATTGCGAACCACAACCTTGTGCTAGCAGATATATTGAGCAGGAAAGGTAGCAGGAACCGTCTGCTTCCGGAGCATGGCATTTTAATATTTGACGAAGCCCACAAGCTGCCGGAGGCTGCCAGACAGATGTACGGGCTCAGCTTTGAAAATGTTGAGCTGGAGCTTGTGGCAGCCAGTATTATAAGAGCCGTGGCAGGCAGACCAGAGAAAAGGGGGACGCTTTCTCTGTGTGAGGAAATGTTGGAGTTGAACACAGCCCTGTTTGAAAACCTGAAAAAATTTGCAGGAGTGCGGTATGACAACAGTAGCATGGAAGTCATATTCACACCGTCCGTCCAGTTATCCCTGAAAGCACTGTCAGCCGTGATAAAGAGCCTGTTAGTACTTTTCTATACCGCAGACCGGGGAAATGCGGCATATAAGCGTATTTCCGGCAGGCTGGAACAGAAGCAGGAGAAGCTGACGGTACTTCGTGACTATGAGGATTTTATCTGCTGGCTGGAATATACAGGAGCGGCATCCTGCAGGCTCTGCGCGCTGCCGAAGCACCTTGACCTCCTGCTCCATGAGGACTTGTGGAGCAACGGGAAACCATACCTCCTGACATCGGCAACCCTGTCCGTAGGCGGCGATTTCAGCCGCTACATGCACCAGACAGGGATTGATCTGCTGAACCGGAAACAGATTTTAAACGTAAGCAAGGCATCGCCTTTTGATTACTGGAACCATGCTTTATTGTACCTGCCGGAAGATATGCCGTTTCCCAATGTCAGGAAAACAGCTTACCGGAAAGCGGTGGCAGACAGGCTGTCGGAACTGATTCAGCAGAGCCATGGGCATACGCTGGCGCTGTTCACATCCTACCGGATGATGGAGATGATTTATCAGGAACTTTCAGAAAGGATAAAGGATTTCCCACTGTTTTCCATGGGAAAGGGGAGACTGGAGGCCATCCGGGAGTTCCGAAAGAGCGGGAACGGGGTACTGCTTGCCAGTGACAGCGCCGGGGAGGGGATTGACCTGGCCGGGGATATCCTTTCTTCCCTTGTGGTGGTGAAGCTGCCATTTCCTGTGCCAGACCCGGTGTTGGAATATGAAAAGTCCTTACATGAGGATTTCCATGAGTATCTGGCGGAAGTCATTGTACCGGGGATGCTGATGAAGCTGCGTCAGTGGATTGGGCGGGGCATACGCAGGGAGACGGATACCTGTGTGTTCTCTATCCTGGACTGCCGGGGCAGCGGGCGGTATAAGAATGACATTCTGGCGGCCCTGCCGGATATGCCAGTGACGGAACGGATAGAGGATGTAGGAATCTTTATCAGGGGTAACAAGCCGGAGAGTTATTTTGGGGATAAGGAATGAACTGGCAGAGATTTCGGAAGAATGTCGGCCAGGGAAGAGAGAAAGGCGAAAAATATGAGGTTATTGTGTGAGATAGGCGGGCTTGCTCTGGTAGGTCTGCTTATCCTCTTTTTAGTGATAGATATAGCGGTTATCCGGGTCGGGAAAACTGCAGAAAAAAGGGACAATCCGGGTTGTCATAGGACAATCCAAAAGAAAAATAAAATGAATACGGGTCAGCAGACAGCCACAGGTCAGTATCAGAGCAGTGCGTCTGCTGGCCGCGAGGCCGGAGTACAGGAGGGAAAGGAGAGGCTGCCATGAAGCTGACAAAAGAGATGCTTGCGGAAATGGCACAGACCGATATCCGCACCGTGGACATTTCCGAACTGACCGACTTGCGGGACATCAAAATTGACACTTCACAGCCAGTGGAGAAAAAACTGGCTGCTTTTGCCGAACAGACAAAGAACGTCTATGTGAACCGGATAGGGGCCTATGTGGTAAAGGTCAGGTTCCAGGAAAGCGGGGCAACCATAGATGACAAAATGGCGGAGTATCTGCGAAGAATGTCAGAAATCTACCTATAAAAGTGGAAAAGGGATTCCGGAATGGGCTCCAAGAAGGATTCCGAAAAAGTTCGGCAAAGTCTCCAAAAGAGGCTTGAAAGATGGTAAGATTTGTGTTAATCTGATGGCAGGACAAATCAGTGGAACTCCTGGCTCCCAGTTTCGTGAAGGCCATCGGCTTTTCCCTAACAAAAAAGTCAGGAGTGATACCATGAGAAACGAAAATTCAAACAGGCAATCAAAATATTTCTATGCGGCCATGTACCTCCGGCTTTCCAGGGAGGACAGCGATGCAGGAGCTGTCGCTGATTCCGGAAGCCCGGGAGGTGCAGGAGCCACGTTCAAAGCCGAGAGCAACAGCATCGGCAGCCAGAGGGAGCTGATCCGTTCCTTTATCCGGGAACAGGAGGACATGGAGCTCTTCGACTGCTATGCGGACGACAACTATTCCGGCAGCAACTTCGAGAGGCCAGAATTCAAAAGGATGATAAGCGACATCGAGGCGGGGAGGGTGAACTGCGTCATCGTGAAGGACCTGTCCCGGTTCGGGCGCGATTATATCGAGACCGGCAGGTACCTGGACCAGGTATTCCCGGCTCTGGGGGTGCGATTCATCGCCCTCACCGACCGGTACGACAGCTTTTCGGCGGATGCCGGGGAGCGCAACATCGTACTGCCGGTAAAGAATTTCATAAACGACAGCTATTGCCGTGACATTTCCACCAAGGTGAAGAGCCAGCTTGCTGTGAAGCGCAGGAAGGGGGAATGCCTTGCAGCCTTTGCCGTGTACGGCTACCGGAAATCGGCGGAGGACAGGAACACGCTGCTGGTAGACGATTACGCGGCAGAGATTGTCCGCAGGATCTTCGCGTGGAAGATTGAGGGGATGGCCGTCTCTGCCATTGCGGAAAAGCTCAATGACCTCCATATCCTGTCCCCAAAGGAGTACAAGAAGTCCCTGGGGCTGAACTACCGGGGAGGCTTCACCAGGGGCAGCTGCTCCAAATGGAGCAGCCCGTCCATTCGGCGGATACTGACCAACGAAGTGTACCTGGGCCACCTGGTGCAGGGCAGGACAGAGCGGGTCAACATAAAGGTAAAGAAACGCGTGGAAAAGCCGGAAGAGGAATGGGTACGGGTGGAAGATGCCCACGAACCCATCATCTCTGCCGATGACTTTGCCATCGTGCAGAACCTTTTGAAGGCGGACGGCCGCGTCAGCCCGAAAAGGAAGGAGATCAGCCCGTTCATGGGCCTCCTGTTCTGCGGGGACTGCAGGGAGCAGATGGTGAGGCGGGTCAACTGCTACAAGGGGACGGGAAAGGGCTATTACATCTGCTCCACCAAGAACCGGGGGGAGGGGTGCAGCCGCCACAGCATAGAGGAGACCGTGCTGAAGGAGCTGGCAGGGACCGCCATCCGCCGCTACGCCAATGACTTCCTGGAGCAGGAGAAGCTCTTTGCCCAGGCAAAGGAACGGGAGGCCAACCTGCAGGCGGTCATCAGCTATAATAAGGAAATCGCACGTCTGAAAAAGGAACAGGAGAAATATTACAGCCTGACTGCCGGGCTGTATGAGGATCTACGGACAGGGGTCATTACCAAGGAGGAATTTGGACGGCTCCATGGGGAGTTCCAGAAGAAGGCGGAAAACCTGGCTGCCGCGGAGGGAAGACAGGAGCAGCTCGTCAAGGAGATGTTCAAGGCCGGCGTATTGAGCGCAGGGCGCCTTGCGGCCTTTCAGGATTCCCTGGAGCTGAAGGAGATTGACCGCCATACCCTGGCCAGCCTTGTGAAAAGGATCTGGGTGTATGAGGGGAAGCGGATAGAGATTGAATTCTATTTTACCGACCAGTATCAGGCGATGAAGGACTGGCAGGCAGGGAATGAAGCGGATGCCGATTCAGATGACCGTATGGCATATGAAAGTGCCGAAAGCCGGACATCGCCAACCCGCCCTGGCACGGAAAGGGGGGCATGATATGGCAAGGACATCAAAACGTACCCATGCTTCCAGCAGTGCCAAAAACGCGGCATCAGGAGCCGGACAGGGGAAGATACAAGGAGCGAGATATTATAAGGCTGGAATCTATGCCAGGCTGTCCTCGGATCAGGGATCCAAGGCCTGCGGGCAGGCCTTAAAGAATGAATCAGTAGAAACGCAGGTTGAGATTGCCAAAAACTATGTAGCGGACTGGAACCGGCATCATGGGGATAAGATAGAGATCGTCGGCCAGTATGCCGACTTGGGGAAGACCGGAACGAACTTCGACCGTGAAGACTTCAAGAGGCTGATGCAGGATGTCCGCCTGGGCGACATCGACTGCGTGATCGTCAAGGACCTGTCCCGGTTCGGCAGGAACTACCTGGAGGCAGGAAACTACATAGAGAAGATATTCCCGCTTCTGGGAGTCCGCTTCATCGCCGTCGCGGACGGATACGATACAGGGACGGACGGCAGCAGCACGAGACAGATGGCATCCGAGATCAAGAACCTGGTGAACGACATGTATGCCAAGGACTTCTCGACCAAGGCGAAGCTGTCCCTGAAGCAGCGAAGGGAGGCCGGCTCCTATGTAGGAGGCCTGCCGCCCTATGGGTACGAGGCATACCAGGATGGGCGGATCAGGAAGCTCAGGCCGGACGGGAACACGGTGGAGGTCGTCCGGTTCATCTATAAGAGATTCCTGGAGACGGAAAACTGCCAGGCCGTGGCGGATGCCCTGAATGAGAGGAGGATCAACCCGCCCGGCGTTTACAGCAGGACGAAAGAGGTCTACTGCCCAGCCGGAATGACGTATAAGGGCTGGGACAGGGGTGCAGCGGAACGCATCCTGAAGAGCGCCACCTATACAGGCAGGCTGGTACAGGGCAGGACATCCCTTACCGCAAGGAAAGAGGAGAACCGCATCCGCAAGCCGGAGGAGGAATGGGTGAAAAAGGAAGATGCCCATGAGGCCATAATCGATCCGGAACTCTACGGCCAGGTGCAGGAAGTCCACCGCAGGATACAGGAACGGACGGGCAGCCACGCCCATCCTACGGATGGCGCCCCCATCGGGGAGAATGTCTTTGACAGGGTCCTGTATTGCGGCGTATGCGGCAGAAAGATGACCCGGAACAGCCATGTAAAAGAGTATGCGGACGGCAGGAAGGAGAGGAAGGACGGATACTTCTGCATGGACAGTATCGCGGACAAGAGGGGAGCGTGCCCGGAGAACAACCGCATCTCCAGAACGGAACTGACGGATATCCTGTCAGTGCTGTTCCGCACGGAATTTGCCACCCAGCTGAAGAAGCAAAGGGATTATGTGGAGCAGGGGCGGATCCTGATACGGCAGAAAAAACAGGAGCTGGAGCGGCAGCTGCGGCAGACGGAGAGGGGCATCTTGGCCCTGGCGGAAGAGGAGGGCGAGAGGTACATGGCATACCGTACCGGAAGCCTGCCCCAGGAAGAGTATGTCCGCTACCGGCTCTGGAAGGATGAGCGCCTGCAGGAACTGGAAAAGCTGAAAAGCCAGCATCAGGAAGAAGCAAAGGCGCTGGAACGGAAAGGAGACATCTATCTGAAAGCCATTCGTTGCCTGATAAAGCTGAAAAGCGGGGGTGAGCTGACCAAAGAGCTGGTGGAGGCGCTGATTGAGAGAATCTATGTCTATCCGGGGAAACGGGTGGAGGTATTGTTCACTTACAGCGATGTCCATATGGAAGGGGTGAAGTAGGATGACAGAGAGACGCAAGACGGCCATTTATCTGCGAATCTCCACAGAAGACTACACTGCCAGGACTGCCTATAGAGGGCAGGAGGAGAGCTTCAGCATCAGCCATCAGAGGGAATTCTTACTGGATTATATCAAAAAAGATAAAATGTTGGAAGATAATGATGTCTTAGAATTTTGTGACGATGGATTCACAGGTACCAACATGGAACGTCCGGGGATGCAGGAAATGCTGAAGGCAGTCAGGCAGAACAGGATTGGGTGCATCCTTGTGAAAGATTTTTCCCGCTTTTCCAGGAATTATATCGAGGCCGGGAGATATCTGAGCCAGGTGTTCCCAGCCATGGGAGTGGAATTCATTGCCATCAATGACGGCTATGACAGCAGGAAACAAGACGGCAAGCCCCTTGGCTTTGACACGGCATTCCAGTCATTGGTCTATGCGCTGTACAGCAAGGACATCTCCATCAAGGTGAAGACATCCTTTGAAAGCAAATGCGCAGCCGGAGAGTACGTGTTCGGACAGGTCCCCCTGGGCTATGAGAAGAGCCGGGAGGTAAAAAATGCCGTAATCGTCAATGAAAGAGAGGCGGAGATTGTCCGTTCCATTTTTGCCATGGCTGTGGACGGCATGAGCAGTGCGCAGATTGCAAAGCGGCTTTTCGAGGAAAAGGTGCCTACAGCGACACAGATGCGCTTCCCTGACAGAAGCACCCTGAAAGAGAATCACACATGGAACAGTACCGTGGTGCGGCATATATTGGGCAATAGGTTCTATCTGGGCGAGATGTCCTATGGAAAGACCGTGCGCAAATCCGTAGGGAGCAAAGGGAAGATTGCGGTTCCAGAGGATGACTGGAAGGTGATTACGGACCATCATGAACCGCTGGTGACGCCGGAGGTCTTTGCCCGTGTCGCGCTGGCGGCCCCGGGCCATTCCACAAAGCGGAAGCGGGAGAAGCATCCGCTGACAGGGAAGATCTATTGCGGCGGGTGCGGATACTCCCTAAACTACAAGCCGCAGAACGGAAAGATTCCGCGCCATTTCTGGTGCAGGAGGCATTCCGTTCTGCAGATACCGGACTGCTGCACCTATTTCAATGCGGCTATCCTGGAGGAGATGGTGCTTACCCTGCTGAATCAGGAATTGATGCGCAGGGGAGACCAGCTCAGGCAGCGCAGGGATGTGGAACGGTTCCAGAGGGAGGCCCTGGAGAGCCTTGCCAGGAAAAGCAGGGAGCAGCGGAAAGAATATCTTGATGTGCAGCGGGAAAGGGATGCCCTGTATGAAAGCTATGCGGTCGGCCAGATGGATGCCTGGGAATATAGGAGCAGGGCTGACGGGCTGGCTGGCCGGATGGAGGAGCTATCTGGGAAGATTCAGGAAGTAGATAGGGAGCGCAGCCGGATAGAGGAAGAGGCAGACAGGGACAAGCAGGACATGAAGCAGATCATCCGCCATTCCCATTTGGAGGCATTGACCCAGGAGGTGGTGGATGCCTTCATCCGAAGGGTGACAGTCTATAAGGATAAGCGGGTGGAGATTGAATGGGATTTTTCGGAACAGATGCCGCAGGACATTGCAGAGAAAGGCGACTTCTGAGGTGGGATAGCCTTGAAATTCCTCTGACGGAATAGTATAATAAAAAAGCAGGAAAGGAAACAATACAGCATGGCAAAAAAGAAACGGAACCTGAAGCCGGATGTGGTACTGAAGAGCTACTGGAGGGACAATGAGCGGTTCGCGGACCTCTTCAACGCAGTCTTGTTCGGGGGAGAGCGGGTGATACAGCCAGACGAGCTGGAGGATCTGGATGCGGAAAGCTCCACCGTACTGGAGCACAGAAAGTACGCAGAGGGAATCACGGCATCAAGGGACAACATAAAAGTCAGGAAGAAGTCTACCGCCTATGGGATAGAGCTGGTGATGCTGGGGAACGAATCGCAGGAGCATATTGATTATGCGATGCCAATGCGGGTGATGGGCTATGACTACAGCGCTTACAAGAAGCAGTATGACAGCAATGCCACGAAGTATAAAGACGCGGAAGGTATGGAAGAGGATGAGTACCTGTCCAGGATGAAGCGCACGGACAGATTCATGCCTGTCATCACAGTGACCGTGTACTATGGGAGGAAGCCATGGAATGGGGCGACAAGCCTGCATGGAATGCTGGACATTCCAGAGGAGCTGAGGAAGTATGTGAACGACTACAGGATGCTGCTGGTGGAGGCCAGGAAGAATGACCTGGTGCTGCACGACATGAACAATGTAGACCTCTTCAACCTCCTGGAGATTCTGCTGGACGGCAGCCGCCCTGCGGGCGAGATTCGAAGCAAGGCAATAGGATACACGAAGGAACGCCGTGTGGATAAAACTGTCATCATGACAGCCGCAGGGGCGGTGGACAATAAGATTGACTACGATGCGCTGGAGCAGAGAGGAGATGTGGATATGTATACTGTATTTGAGGAGACCAGGATAGAGGGCAGGGTGGAAGGAAGAGCGGAAGAGATTATAGAGACTGGGTATGAGTTTGGCCTGTCCGATGACGACATCCTGGGGAGACTGCAGAGGAAGCTGGACATATCCCTGGAGATGGCGCGGGCATACCTGGGGAGGTTTGGGAAAAAGACGGTATAGATGGCTTGCTGGATTCCAGATATCTGGAAATCCCGTTGGGCAATGGCCGGAACCCATGTATGGCTTGGTAAGAAGAAAGCACTGAAAGGCTCTGTGAAAGCAGGGCCTTTTTGTACTTCTGGAAGGGGACGGCCTATCTACAGCTTTCATTACATTTCCGGTGCACAGCATGCTATTGAAGCTCCGTCTACCACGATGCAGCGGCGGGACATGGAATCTGCCATTGCAGGATTGGCACTGCGGATACGATGCTGTGTCACGGCAGATGTGGCTCAATGGCGGTAGCTTATCGATAGATAGAATTATATGTATACCAGGATAGGGCTGGCGCGGGTTTTGGGCTGGCGATAGGTAACTTGCCATATATGATAGCGGCTAGGGGCGGCCTGCTACGTGCTATTGGACTGGCGGTGAGCTTCATTGCCGCCGATATTGTTGCAAAATGCAGGAGGGGAGAAGGATAAAATGGGTGCCAGGAAACTGAAGATTACAGAACCAATCATACGGAGCTTCGGACATCAAGCCGCAGTGTATAGCATATTATCTGCGTGTCCAGAGATACAAAAAATCGCAAAAATATTACTAGACTTTTGTCATCGTATGATATATAATGTAGAAATCAAAGTTATATTTAGGAATAAGAAAAAATGTAATTTTTCAACTAAAATCTGATGGAAAATTGACTGAGTATCGCATTGATACAAGTGATTGGAATAAGATTATTTCAGTTTCGGCCGGACGTACCTTAACTGCACAAGGCCATAATGGTGACGGCCAGGTAGATATAGATGAGTGGACGAATATTATAGCAATTGCGACTGGTTGGCGTCATACTGTTGGCCTA
>OFFQ01001689.1_pt1 | contig 12429 bp, 5 predicted proteins | sample 1521411 | NCBI WGS metagenome assembly OFFQ01 (sample SAMEA3504110, study PRJEB24116) | mouse gut metagenome | biome: mouse gut; feature: mouse-associated habitat; material: faeces | place: Denmark | collected 2011 | reverse complement strand
GCCTGCCTGGCCCGGCCAATAAATTCCTGCGCGCATTCGCGTTCCGTTTTGCATTTCGATAGAAACCTGCGGTAACCTTCCGCAAAATCCATGACTTTTTGCTTTGCTTCCCCTTCCGGGTATTTTTCCCATGCATTCCTGTTTTCCATAATCCATCTTCTTTCTATTCTTATTTTTATTCTTCTTCACTGCTTTTTGTCAGGTTGGCCTGTACGCGGCGGTACAGTTCCTGTGCGGCATTGTAGCCCATCTTCTTCTGGCGGTGGTTTACCGCGGCCGCCTCGCAGATTACGGCCAGATTACGGCCCGGCCGGATCGGCAGTGAATGGCATACTACTTTATTGCCGAGGATTTCCGTATATTCCTGCTCCAGTCCAAGACGGTCATAGTCGTTTTCTTTTTTCCAGTCCTCCAGTTTGATAACCAGATCGATATTCTGTTTTTGTTTGACACATTCCACGCCAAACAGCGTCTTGACGTCGATAATGCCAATCCCCCTCAGTTCAATAAAATACCGGGTGATATCCGGCGAAGTCCCAATCAAAGTATGGTCGTTGATTTTGCGGATTTCCACCACGTCGTCGGTTACCAGACGGTGCCCCCTCTTCACAAGTTCCAGGGCGGCCTCGCTCTTTCCGATGCCGCTTTCCCCCATAATCAAAAGCCCCTCGCCGTATACGTCTACCAATACCCCGTGGATTGTAACGCAGGGAGCCAGTTCCTCGGTCAGGATATTAATCAGTCCCGCCATAAATTCTGACGTCGCCTGTTCCGTGCCGAGCACCGGAACGCCGTTGCGTTTCGCCGTTTCCAAAAACATCGCGTCCGGATCAAAACCGCGGCAGAAAATCACACAGGGAATATCATAGGAAAGAAACTGATCATAAATGTCTTTTCGTTCCTCATCCGTTTTTTTCTGCAGATATGCATTTTCCACCATACCGATAATCTCTACGCGGGACGGGTCAAAATATTCAAAATACCCGCTCAGCTGCAGCGCCGGACGGTTGACATCGGAAAGAAGGATCCTTTTTTCTTTTAAGTCGATGTCCTCAATAAAGTTTTTGAGCTCCATTTTTTTTGCAATTTTTGCAACGCTTACACCATCCATAAATCTTCTCCTTTTCTGTATGATATTTCCATATAGTATATCATACTTCTTCCCCGTCATCAACCGGATGAAAATGCAGGTAAACGGCCCTTGCAGCTTTTTCATTCATAGACGGCGTTTCGGCCAGTTCTTCCACGCTTGCGCCCCTGATAGCGTCTAACGACGCATAGCGTACCATAAGCGCTTTGCGCCTCGACGGCCCGATGCCCGGAATATCGTCCAAAACCGAATGCACCTGCCCTTTGCTGCGCAGCGACCTGTGGTATTCAATGGCAAACCGGTGCGCTTCATCCTGGATCCTTGTTATCAGCTTAAATCCCTCGCTGTCCTTTGCAATCGGAATCTCCTCATTATGGTAGTACAATCCCCGCGTCCTGTGATTATCATCCTTTACCATGCCGCAGACCGGAATATCAAGGCCGAGTTCCTCCAGCACGCGAAGCGCGACGTTGACCTGCCCTTTCCCGCCGTCCATCATAATCAGATCCGGAAATTTGGTAAAGCTGCCGTACGACTCCTCGATCCCTTTTTCTTTCAGTTCTATGCGCTCCCGCCTCCCGTGGGAAAACCGCCTGGTCAAAACCTCGTACATCGACGCATAATCGTCCGGCCCCAAAACGCTTTTTAAGCCAAACTTGCGGTAATCGCTGCGGCAGGGCTTTCCTTTTTCATAGACCACCATAGACCCCACAGGCTCAAACCCGCTGATATTGGAAATATCAAACGCTTCCACGCGCACCAGACCGGAAAGCCCAAGCAGGCCTGCAATTTCTTTCCCTCTTCGATATCCGCCCCGATCTCCCGCAGCGCCTCCTGCCCTTCCTCGCGCTTTAATTTTTCCCGGTCCTGCGCAAGAGCCAGCTTCGCATTTTTGGCCGCAAGTTCCACAAGCTTTTCCTTTTTCCCCTTCCTGGGCACGCAGATATAAGCCCTCTGCCCTCTCCGTCCGCAAAGCCACTCTTCAATCACGTCCTTATCTTCGATCAGATACGGCAGCATAATCCGTTTGGGGATAAACGGCGTCCCGGCATAAAACTGCTTTACAAATACGGTTAAAATCTGCATGCCCGTATCCTCCGCAGCGATTTTCATATAAAAATGCTCCCGCCCGATAAGCTTGCCGCCCCGGATAAAAAAGACCTGCACAACCGCGTCTTCCCCGTCTTTCGCAAGGCCAATCACATCCTGATCTTCATCATTGGCGTCTGTAATCTTCTGTTTTTGAGCAATCTGCCGGACACTGTTTAACAAATCCCGGTATTCCATCGCTTTTTCAAACGCAAGTTCCGCAGAAGCCGCCGCCATTTTTTCTTCGAGTTCCTGCATAATCGCCGTATAATCCCCATTTAAAAAACGCACGGCCTGCTCGACGCACGCGGCATAATCCGCTTTGGAAATATACCCCTGGCAGGGAGCCTTGCACTGTTTGATATGGTAATTCAGGCAGGGACGTCCCTTTCCGGTATCCCTTGGCAGCGCGCGGCTGCACGTGCGAAGCCCATAAAGCTTGTTCAGCAGATCAATCGTATCTTTTACGGCTCCCCCGCTGGTATAAGGGCCAAAATACTTTGCCTTGTCCTTTTTGACCCGGCGCGCAAAAAGGACTCGTGGAAATTCTTCCCCCAGAGTCACTTTTATATACGGGTAAGTCTTGTCATCCCGCAGCAGAGTATTGTATTTGGGCCTGTGTTCTTTGATCAGGTTGCATTCCAGCACAAGGGCTTCGAGTTCCGAATCGGTTACAATATATTCAAACCTCGCAATCTGTTTTACCATCTGCGCTTTTTTTAAGCCTTCGTTGTGGCTGGCCTGAAAATACTGGTGCACCCGTTTTGTCAGAGACACCGCCTTACCGATATAAATAATCGTATCCTTTTCATCGTGCATAAGATAAACTCCCGGCTGATCCGGGAGTTTTTTCAGTTCTTCTTCTAACTGGAACATAACTATGCTTCATCCTTCTCGTCGCCTACTATAATATCAATCGTCGGCGCTTTCTTTTCTTCCTCCTGCTCCGGCAGGCCTTTTAATTTGCGGAAAATCTTCATAAATTCCTTGCCGGTAATCGTCTCGTGCTGATACAGGTAATCAGAAATATGATCCAGCACATCGCGGTTTTCATTCAGAAGCTTTATGGCTTTCGCATAGCAGCCGTTGATGATCTTAAGCACTTCTTTGTCCACCTGCGCAGCCGTCTTTTCCGCGCAGTTCATGGACGCCCGTCCCTCTAAATACTGGCTTTCCACCGTAACCAGGCTCATCATGCCGAATTTCTTTGACATACCGAAGCGGGTAATCATAGATTTGGCAATGTTGGTCGCCTGCTCGATATCGTTTGCCGCTCCGCTGGTCACGGATTGGAATACAATTTCTTCCGCCGCGCGCCCCGCCATAAACGTCGTAATCTTAGCTAACAGTTCTTCTTTCGTATCCAAAAACTTTTCTTCTTCCGGCGTCTGTAACGTATACCCAAGCGCTCCCATCGTACGCGGAACGATCGTGATCTTTTGAACCGGCTCCGTATTTTTCTGCAGCGCCGTAACCATGGCATGACCGACTTCATGATACGCTACGATCCGCTTTTCTTTTTCGCTCATTACGCGGTCTTTCTTTTCCTTACCGCCGACCGCTACCAGTTCAAACGCCTCGAACAGATCAGACTGATTTACAAATTTACGCCCGTGTTTTACGGCGTTAATCGCCGCTTCATTGATCATATTTGCAAGATCCGACCCTACCAGTCCCGCCGTGGCAAGCGCAAGCGCTTCCAAATCCACCGTTTCATCCATCATAACGTCTTTGGCATGTACTTTTAACGTTTCCAGGCGTCCTTTCTGATCCGGACGATCCACAATAATCCTGCGGTCGAAACGTCCCGGACGCAACAGTGCCTTATCCAATACCTCCGGACGGTTCGTCGCCGCTAAGATCAAAAGCCCTTTGGAAGTATCGAATCCGTCCATCTCGGCAAGGAGCTGGTTCAATGTCTGCTCCCGCTCATCGTTCCCGCCGAATCTTGTATCACGGCTTTTTCCGATGGCATCGATCTCGTCAATAAATATGATACACGGCGCCTGTTTCTGCGCTTCTTTAAACAGATCCCGGACACGGGATGCTCCGACACCGACAAACATCTCCACAAAATCAGAACCTGCCAGCGAAAAAAACGGTACTTTCGCTTCTCCGGCAACTGCTTTTGCCAAAAGCGTCTTACCGGTTCCCGGAGGTCCCACCAATAACGCCCCTTTCGGCAGCTTTGCGCCGATATCGCGGTATTTTTTCGGATTGTGCAGAAAATCCACAACTTCCTGCAGCGATTCCTTTGCTTCATTCTGACCTGCAACGTCTTTAAACGTTACCCCCGTAGATTTCTCTACGTAAACTTTTGCCGTACTCTTACCGACGCCCATGACACCGCCGCCGCCCATGCGCCGCATAAAAAATGCAAGCAGTATCCAGATCAGCACGAGCGGAATCACAAAGCTTAAGATATTATAAATCCATGTGGACGTATTGTCCGGAATATAACCGAAAATCTCAACCTTATGCTCCTTTAAGAGCGGAATCAGCTCGCTGTCATTGACCATTCCCGTATAATAGGTCTGCTTAAACCGAGCGTTCTTTTTCGTCTTCTGCACAATATTGATCTGAGAACCGGTGAATTCAATGCTCTCTACTTCTCCGCTTTCCACTTTTTCCAAAAATTCCGAATACGAAATTTCCTGATTAAACTGCTGCGTGACTTTATTTGATATGATGCTCATAATAAACAAGGCAACAAGCGATACCATAATAAAGATCAAGATGACCTGTCCGTTTTTGTTATTGTTATTACGGTTATTTTGGTTATTGGGTTCCTGATTATCCATAATCTCCTCCGCGGGGCAGTCCGCAACTGTGAAACTGCCGCCATTTTTACTGCATATTTACAGCAATCTGCTTATGTAGGATTGACTGCTATTGTTTATTATATGTGTTAGACGGTTTAAAAGCAATACGGAGTTCATGAACTTTTTTTTATTTTTCTTAATAATTTCTAAAAAAGGCTTCCTGCAATATCGGAAATCGTTTCAAAAAAAGGAGAAACAGAAGCTTCTTATCCTCCTGTCTCTCCTCTTTATTCTTTCTTATTTCACTTTCAGGCCTTGTTTCTTTAATGCCTTTTTCAGCTTATTCTTTTCCTTTGCTTTCATGCCTTTGGGCCATTTTACCGTTGCTTTTTTTGCCGTATTCTTAAATGCATTTTTTCCAACGGTCAATTTTTTGCCCTGCAGGGTTACTTTCTTTAACTTTTTGCATTTCAGGAAAGCATTCTTTCCGATCTTCGTCACATTTGCGCAAATGGTAAGTGTCTGCAATTTTTTACTGTTGCTGAATGCACTGTCGCCAATTGCAACTACTTTATAATCCTCCGTACCGACTTTTACAGTTTTGGGAATCGTAACCTTCTTGGCATCTTTTCCTTTTTTCAGCGTTACCGTCTTTCCTGTCACACTTGCCACTGCATATGTTCCGGTTTTATGCGATACGGTATCGCCAACCTTGGGCTGATTGACTGCCGGAGGGTTATCTATTCCTCCTGGAGAGCCGCCTTTTTTCGTCCATTTTGCATACAGAGTGATATCTGCATTTACAGGCTCAGCAAAATTATACTTGATACTTCTGTTTGCATCGCTGTACCAGCCTTCAAACTCAAATCCTTCCTTTACCGGTTTTGCAGGTTCCGAAACAGCGGTTCCTTTCTTAACGGTCACATCAGCAATCTTTGTACCGCCGTCACTGTCAAATGTAATTGTAACGTCATCTTCTACCGGCGGAATGTCGTCATTGCTCACTTTCACAATAATTGTTTTGGTGTAGGTAGATTTGCCGCCGTTTGGAATCGTAACCTCCGCTTTCACTTCTACAAAAACAGTTCCTTCCTCTTCTCCCGCAGAAATGGTTCCCGTATCCGATACGGTACATGCAGTTCCTTCCGTTATCGTATAAGAATAGACGGTTCCTGCTTCTGTCACATGATTCTCATCCAACGCCTCGCAGCCCTCTTTGCTGATCGTCAATTCCGGACTAAGCTGAAGCGTCCCGTTCGGCCGAAGAGACACTTCGGCTGCAATGCCTGTCAGCTCCACTTTACAGGTACATAGAATCTGTCCGTCTGCTCTCTCCATTCCCGCAATCGTAGTCTGCAGCAGATGAATCAGCTGATTCATGCGCGCTTCGGTATAAACGCTTCCTTCCAGGCCTCTTACCGCCTCTAAAACAACCATATAAGATGTCCAGCTTGCTTCTGTATAATCCGCTTCTGTCGTCACCTTATCCGTTTCTTCTTTGATCAGTCTCACAAGCGCGGCATCCAGCGTCTCAAGCGCACTTTCTGCATCGGTCAAACTCTGTATGGTTCCCGAAATCTCAGCATCCGATGCGTCCGGTTTCTGTTCCACTTCCTTTGCAGCTTTTATTACGTCCTGTAATCCCTGCCAGCTAGCCTGCGTATATTTCTTTGCGTCTTCGTCGTTATATCTGTTGGAAATCTGAGCAATCGCGTTCGTCAATTCAGCTTTTGCAGAAATATACTCCAGTTTCTGCTCCGCCTGAACCAATTCGTCTATCGCGGCGTTCATCTGCACTTCCGTAAACATATTTTTCGTAAGAAGCCTTTCCGCCTCCTGAATCTTGCTGTTTAACGCCTCCAGCGTTTCCGGTTTGAATAATCCGGCGCCGATTTTCGCCATTTCGGTATACTTTTCAATCTGTTCGTAAAGTACGTCTTCCAATGTCTGTAAATCTCTGCGCGCCGACTGTATCATAGATCTTCCGTCGATCAAACCTTCGCCTGTAATCTCACCCTTGCCAAGTTCTGTTTGCACTGCAATTACGGCATATCTGTATCTTGCCCAGCCGGCGTCGGTATAACGCCCCTGCTCCTTAATTGTTTTTGCAAGAATTGCCGTCATGGCCTCTATATCATTTGCAAGCACGCGTACTTCAAATCGCCTTGTCTGGTCTCCGACTTTTAACATAACCGGATAATTTCCAATCTTTAACTCCGGTTCAATCGTAATCTGGCGTTTGTCCGCATCCCAGTTGATTTTCTGCTCGCTGCTTCTGTCAATGACGCTTACCTCGTTTACATCTCCATGAACTGCAAAGCTGTTGGAGACTGCATCTTGATATCCTTCCACCAGTACTACACTGTCTGGTCCGTCCACAATCTCAGTATCGTACGGCTCTGTTAAAACAATAGACGGCGCCATGATCTCTTCTCCGTTCAGGGCAATCTTGTTCGTTAAATTTGCAGCGCCTTCTTTACTGATAAAAAGTTTCTGGTTACTGTTATTATTCATAATCAACGTCAGTTCATGATTGGACGCATTTTCTTTATATTTTTTCAACGCATCCTGAATAATGTCCGTAATATCGACCTTTACCCTTGTTCCCACACTTTCTGCAAAATTATTGTCCACCCAATTCGGATAAACCATTGTAGCATCCTTGATGCTGTAAATTTTAGAACTCTTGTAACTATCTTCGTTTACAGCAAAGTTATTTTCATCTCTCCAGGCTTTCCATCGATTCCAGGTAACTGCAGGCGCGCTCGGTGAAACCGCAGCAGCCGTCTCTCTTTCCGACCACCGAAAATCATGATCTGTTCCAAACGGAAGAGCCGCCACACGGATTCCGGCCACACCGTCAACCTTTTTAAGATGGTCACTCTGAGTATTCGATCCGACTGCCATATATGTCATGACCAGCTGCGCTCCGGTATTTTCATCCATCTTGCTTGCAAACTGACTCAGATCAAATTTTAAAAAGGAAAGTTTTGCATCTGCATTTTCACCTGCCGTCCCTTCTCCCAGGTAACCGCTGCCTTCTGCAAGATTGGTTCTCAAATAAATTTTGTCTCCATGGTTCTCGTCTCTTTCAGAGTTCCAGGAATGAACGGATGCATCCTCTGTTACAGGAATTACCGTATCCGTTTCCCCCATCTGAGCGCTTGCATCCACCTTGATATTTACCTTATGGCTTACCGGTATTTTGCTGTGATCGTATGCATAGAACGTCAATTCATACGTCTCGTCCCCATTGTCCACTCCGGGCGTCCAGACAAATCTTCCCGTCTTGGAATCGAACTGTGCTCCGTCCATCTCCTGCAGCTCATCTTCGTTGACTCCAAGCGTTACCATGTCTCCAAAATCCTGCGGATTCTCCGCTTTTGCATAAAAAGTCAGCTCTCTTCCGACAAATGCCTGAATCTGTTTCCTTGGACCTGTAAACGTTGGAAGCGTCGTATTGCTTTTAACGTATACCGTATATGCATGCTCTTTTTCGCCCAGCGTTAATTTCATTTCATATGCGCCAGTCGTCAATCCTTCTGAAATCTCTAAGCGCTGTTCCTGTACATTATATGTAATCTTTCCGCCTCCCGTATTGCCGGATAATTTCATATCCTGTACAGAAACGCCTTCTTTTGCGCCTAATACCGCAAAACTATCCGAACCGGTAGCCGCATAATTCTCAGGAAGAACCATATAATTCTGACCGGAGATCCCAAACTCCTGCTGCTGCGCCAAATATGACACTACCAAGGAAGGTGCGGTATTTTTCATATCTGCCACCGCATCAAAAGCTCCATACTGCGTATTAAAGCTCTCATTCAGTCCTGCTCCTTCCCGGCTGACGAAATAGTGCTGTTTACCGCCCGTTTCATGCAGTAAAAACGACACGTCTCCGCTCTTGACGGTTCCGCCGTCTTCCTTCAAAAATTTCGTAACATCCGTTTGTATCTGCCGGCCACTAATCCCGAAAGCCTTTCCGGCGGAAGCCCAGCTTTCCTTAAAAGGCGCCCACGACGCATTCTCTCCGTTCGGATTACTCAAAGAATATTCGGCAAAAGAAATCACTTCCTCTTCCGTATATGTTTTTCCGCTTAACATAGTTTTCAAACTGTTTGCCGTAATGCTGTCTGAAGAAGCCGTTTCCCGCCCCGTTCCTTCTTTCCAGTCATTGCTTGGAAGGAGAGCTACGTTCAGCTGATCCGTCTGATTTAAATGTCCTGCATTCTTACAGGTTACGTAAGTGAGCATAAGTGAAGCGCTTGCAATCGTTGAAGTATTGACCGTAACGTCTTCCCCGGTGTCGATATCCTTAAACTGACCGCCCATATGAAACTTCAATACAGACAAATCTCCATCGGAAGCATCCACGCCTTCTCCCATCAAAGACGTCGCACTGCTTTTATCAACTACCAAAATAGGAAGTCCGCCAAAATTCTTTCCGGCATTTCCCGACCATGTCTGTACATACGCATCTTCCGCCGCAGGAAGCACTGCCGTTTTATAAATATCTCCGGCGCTCCCTACTTGTATCTTCACGTCTTTTACCGCAGTCTCTTCACCTTTTACCGCAGTAAACCTTACCGTATAATTCTTCGTTAAATCCTCATCCTTCGGGGTCCATATAAATTTGCCGGACGTACCGTCAAATACTTCATCTGCACGTTCTGCACCTAATGCCTCAAATCCCGTAATTGTAAAACTTTCCGCTCCTTTGGCACGCAGATAAAATACCAACGGCTGCCCGACATATGCGTTTACCGTATCGCCGGGATTCGTAATCACAAATTCCGACGTATCTTCTGCCTGTTCTGACACAACAACATAGTCTGCGGCAACCGCATTCATGGGACTTACCGGCAGTACAAGCGCCGCCGAAAGCGTCAATGCTGCCGCGCGTTTAAAAAAACCCTGTTTCATTCTCTTTTACCTCCTCATTTTTTGTTCTGCTAAATCATACCCACAAGTTCCCCATAAAATATGTTCCTACAGGGCAGGTCTCATAAAGTACACTTTTTGAGACAATCAAAAAAACCTGAATTTCTCAAACAAAAAATAACATAAAAAAGATACTTCTTAACTTTTTTACCGAATTACGGGGAAATCCCGTAATTCGGTTTTTTTGTATGGATCTTCGTTCAGCATATTTCTTACCCTATTTTGCGGTCTCAAAAAGTGTAATTTTTAAGATTCCCTCCACTATATATGTTTATATTACGTTTCTATTTTCAGTCTGTCAAGCATTTCCTCACCGTTCTCTCAGTAATTTATACATCAGAATATTCGTTTCCTGAGACGGTAATCACTTTATAGTCTTTCTCTTCCACTGCTTTTTTCAACATGTCGTCCGCTACTTCCCTGTTTAGTACCACGACTGCCGTTCCGCTTTCATGACTGACGACAGCTTCCTGAACGCCCTCCAGCCCTTCCAGCGCCTTCTTTACACTTGCCTCACAGTGTCCGCACATCATTCCTTCAATTTTTAATGTTTTTTTCATCGTCAAAACCTCCGTTTTCTTAGTTTTATTTTGTTTTATTTTTTTATCTCTCGCTGCACTGTGGATCTGCAGCAGATTTAACCGCAGTGCGTTTGTTACGACGCAAAAACTCGATAAACTCATTGCCGCCGCACCGAACATCGGATTTAACTGCCACCCGAATATCGGAATCCAGACCCCTGCCGCCAGAGGAATTCCTATGATATTATAAATAAATGCCCAAAACAGATTTTCATGGATATTTTTTAACGTCCCGCGGCTCAGCCTGACCGCCGCCGGCACATCGCTCAATCTGCTCTTCATCAGCACAACATCCGCGGCGTCGATGGCTATATCCGTTCCCGCGCCGATCGCAATTCCGATATCCGCCCGCGTCAGCGCCGGAGCGTCGTTGATTCCGTCGCCTACCATGGCAACTTTCCCCTGTTTCTTTAAGGAACGGATCACTCTCTCTTTTCCTTCCGGCAGCACTCCGGCAATCACTTCATCGACACCGGCGCGCGCACCGATCGCCTTTGCCGTCCGTTCGTTGTCCCCGGTGAGCATTACGACACGGATTCCCATGCCTTTCAGTTCACGGATTGCCTGGGGACTCTCGTCTTTTAATACGTCGGCAACGGCAATCATACCTAAAAACCGTCCTTCTTCCGCAAAAAACAGCGGTGTCTTACCTTCCATGGAAAACCTCTTTGCCTGTGTGTCCGCCGGCGCGGGAATCGTAATATAAGTTCCGATAAACCGCGCGTTGCCGCCCCACAGCTCTTTTCCGTTCTTCCTGCCTTTTAAGCCGTTTCCTGCAACCGCCGCAAACTCTTCTGCTTCGTCCCATATCAGGTTCTTTTCTTTTGCATAATTTAACACTGCCAAAGCCAGGGGATGCTCGCTTTTCTGCTCCAGGGAAACCGCCGCCGAAAGCAGCTCTTCTTCCGTAACCCCCTCTGCCGGCAGGATATCCGTCACGGAAGGCTCTCCCGTTGTAATCGTCCCCGTTTTATCCAGAGCAATAATCTGAACTTTTCCGGCTTCCTCCAGGGATGCCGCCGTTTTAAACATGATGCCGCATTTTGCTCCTACGCCGTTTCCGACCATAATGGCAACGGGAGTCGCCAGTCCCAGTGCACACGGACAGCTGATCACCAGCACGGAAATCCCCCTTGCCAGTGCAAACCCGATTCCGTAACCGGCAAACAGCCATACCAGCGCAGCGGCTGCGGCGATGGCAATCACGATCGGCACAAATACACCGGAAACCTTATCCGCAACCTTTGCGATCGGAGCTTTTGTCGCCGCCGCATCACTGACCATCTTGATGATCTGAGAAAGCGTCGTATCTTCTCCTACCCTGGTCGCCTCACACTTTAAGTATCCGGACTGGTTCATCGTAGCCGCGGATACCTGATTTCCCACTTCCTTATCAACGGGTATACTCTCTCCGGTCAACGCCGACTCGTTCACCGCACTGTTCCCTTCTACGACCACACCATCCACCGGAATATTCTCCCCGGGCTTCACTACAAATATATCTTTTCTTTGCACTTGATCTACAGGTATTTCCTGCTCCATGCCGTCTCTTATGACAACCGCCGTCTTAGGCGCCAGCTTCATCAGACTCTTCAGTGCATCTGTCGTCTTTCCCTTGGAATGTGCCTCCAGCATCTTCCCTACCGTAATCAAGGCGAGGATCATAGCCGCAGACTCAAAATAGAATTCATGCATGTAGGACATTAACGCACTCATATCCATACGCATCTGCGCATCCGTCATGGCAAACAATGCATACGTACTATAGACATAAGATGCCCCGGCTCCAAGCGCCACCAGTGTATCCATATTAGGGGCACGATGCCACAGACTCTTAAACCCACTGATGAAAAATTTCTGATTGATCACCATGATAACGACAGTCAGAAGCAGCTGCAGCAATCCGGCAGCCACATGATTACCGGCCAGGATCCCGGGCAGGGGCCAGCCCCACATCATATGCCCC
>OFFQ01001684.1_pt1 | contig 12446 bp, 17 predicted proteins | sample 1521411 | NCBI WGS metagenome assembly OFFQ01 (sample SAMEA3504110, study PRJEB24116) | mouse gut metagenome | biome: mouse gut; feature: mouse-associated habitat; material: faeces | place: Denmark | collected 2011 | reverse complement strand
CTGTTGTTATACGACAACTAACAAAACGCACAAGCTCAATTAAAATAGCTTTTATCCCATTATGATATGAAGAAAAAACCCAAATCTTATTTGTTACATAAGCAAAAAGTACTGATAATATCCAAGCAATAATAGTACTTAAAAAAACAGATAAATCAAATATGTGACCACAAATATAATAAACTACTATATTTACTAGTGTAGTGCCAACTCCAAAAAACAAATATAAAATAATCTGTTGATATTTTTGATAATATCCTTTAAGCATCTTTTTCACCTAACCAATCTTCAATATGATATCGTGGTCTCCTTTTTGTCTCCAGATATACTTTTCCTATATATTCACCTACCAAACCAATCCCAAATAATTGAACCCCACTTAAAAACCAAATTGAAATCATTAATGAAGCCCACCCAGCTACACTGTGACCATTTATGTATGAAAATAAAGTATAAATAATCGCTATTATAGAAAAAAACATTAAAATTATTCCTAATAATAAAATCATTGTTATTGGCTTTATACTAAAGGAAGTGATTCCATCAAATGCAAAAGAAAGCATTTTTTTTAAAGGATATTTTGACTCACCAGCTTCTCTTTCTTTACGCGAATAGTATACACAATCACTATTTAGACCTAATAATGTAACCATTCCTCTTAAAAATAAATTTCTTTCTGGATACTCTTTTAAAAATTTCAAAGCACGTTTATCCATCAAACGAAAATCAGCATGATTATAAATTGATTTAACACCTAAAAACTGCATCAACTTATAAAATGTTTGAGCAGTAAAACGTTTAAAAACAGTATCACTGCTACGATCATCTCTAACTCCATAAACTATATTACATCCTTGATAATATTTATCAATCATTTGCTCAATAACATTGATATCATCTTGAAGATCTGCATCAATTGATATTGCCATATCACACTTATCACTAACATGATGCATTCCAGCAAGCAGGGCATTTTGATGACCTACATTACCTGCTAAATTTAATCCTTGTAAATGTTGATATACTTTATAATTATTCTCAATAATATTCCATGTGTCATCATTACTACCATCATTAACATATATTACATAACTATCATTAGCTATTTTTTCTTTTTTAATTAATGATGTTAATAATTGATCGATTTGTTTTATTGTTGTTAAAATAACTTCTTGTTCATTATAACAAGGTACAATAATTGCTAATGTATCCATGATAACTTACTCCTCTTTATCTTTTCAATAATACTTTCATAAAATATCATTCCATCTAAAACTAAAATATTAAATATTGGTAAGAAATTTACAAGATATTTAGGTTTAGATTCCCAAATCAACAAAAATAGCATTAAACCAAATAATAAAACTCGAAGAAAACTTAATAAATCTAATTTCTTTTTTCTTACCCCATTAAACATTGATAACATAAACATCATTAAAATAAAGATATTATAACTATTGGCAAGATAAATTGTTTTATTTATATACTTTCCATTTTTTGATAATAAATTATAACCTAAAGAATCTGTATTTATCGGTTTACGTGCTAAAAGAGAAACTGAATAATATGTTCCATCTCCATAAGTATAATTTATTTTAGTTCCCAAATGTTTAACTAAACCACTAAATCCATAATCATTTAATCTTTCACCAATTATTTGAATTGCTGCCTCTTGTTTAGCCTCTTTTCCAATTATTGATTTAGAATAATTATAGTCTTTACGATTAAATCCTCCTGTTTTATTTAATCCCATCATTACCCAATGAATATATGGAAGTGCTTCTGCTTCATAATCTAGTTCATTAAAAAGATTAGTACTATCAATTACTTTATTATAAACAGCATAAAAATGGTCGTCAAATCTTGTAACATATAACAAATTTATTTTACATTTGAAAAAAACTTGACACCATTGAAAGGCGAAGGTATTATAAATTATAGGATATACGGTGAATACGATTTGCTTTTTAACTTTTAGCAATGTAAGATTACTTCTTTATTTACCAAAAAGGTAATCTTATTCCCTCAGTCTGATGTTGAACCCCGTATCAACTGCAAGCATAATTTTGTGGATGGCTATGTCAAAAACACAAAAAATAACGAAAGGATGAATATGTTCAGCAGTGGACGCAGAAATTGGTGGAGGGTTCTTATGGGAACTCTATCGAAAACTTTATTGCGGCTTTTACTTGCGGAAAGAAACTTTCCGAGGAAGATGCGGAAAGGCTGAGGAAACTGATTTGAAACCTCGATGGGGTTTTCAAATAAAGTATTCGCTGGTATCTCGATGCAGAGCGCTATGTATGTGATACTTGGTCATTAGTTCGAAATAGAAAGGGTGGGTCCAATGTTTTAATTAGATTTATTTTTTATAATGATAGCATACCATGAAAGAGGGTGGCTTGAAGCGAAAAAGCTGAGCTTTTTTCTTGTTTCTGTATCTTTAACTGTAGTGATTCTACTTTTTATTGTTTTTCACACTTATACTTCTGGAATTACACTAATTGAGTATATTCAGACAAGCAATATATCTCAAGCAACAATACAGAAAAAGCAGATAAATAATGGTACAGTAATAGAAGACTTTGGCCCTTTCACTTTAACTTTGAATGAGTTGAACCAGTTTCTTGAAATTTTGGGCAAAGCTACATTGAAAGATATAGGTAAGCAGCCATTCACGATTAGCACGGATACTCGATACGTTGTTACTTTCAAAGGCCCTTCGCCATTTCGCGAAGCAACGCTGAAATTTTATGGCGATAAGGTGTTGATTTTTGATTGCATTTTTGACGAACGGGCTCCTATCCATAAACGATATTCTATTATTTCATCTGAATTTGGTAATTTCTTTAAAACAAAATTTCGTTAAAATGGAGGTTTTATCATGAAGCGATTAATCAGTTTGATGCTTGCTCTATGTATGGTTAGCATATCTATAGTTTCTGCATCTGCAAATGAAACGCATACTTCTGCTGAAGATACTGATATAGTCACAGAAAGAGAACTTATGGATATACCCTTTTTCTTTGTTACTTCAGAAACACATTCAGCATTAACTGAAAATCAAAAAAAGCAAGCTGCAGATACCATTGCAAATTACTGCGATGGTGCAGTTATGAGTCTTAGTAATAATCCGGATTACAGTATTTCTCCTTTAAGTAAAACCCAGAAGGAGAACGTGTTGAGATCTCCTGTTTATAAATCAACAATTGCAAGAATACAAGAAGTAATTAATGGCGGAGCAACTGTAAAATATATTAATCTTTACTCCAAAGACCCGCAAATTGTAAATGGGCAAAGAGCAGCAGATCTGAATGATCCAGCCTATTGGGAAAGCAATTATGAATCATTTGGCACATATAATGGATATAAATTTTTGTATGTTGAGTCCTCGGCAGGAGTAGAAACAAACGAAGTGGAGCCAGGAAACATTTCAGGCACATTAAAATGGGATGCCATTATGAAAAAAACTTTGAATGTAGCCTTTGATTACTTTGTTAAGGACAGCTATTTTAAGGCAGCAAAAAAAATCTCTGGCAAATTGTCATCTTGGCTTAATTATTATAAGGCCCCACTGACCATATCTTATAGCCCATCTCGTGATTATGTCAAAGCAAAGGTGTCAGGCGACCTTTACATCAGAACAGTGTTAATTCAAGATAAATTGAATCGGGTAAACGGGTATGCATATTATGACTGGGGGACAGCTGAGATGTTTGCCGCAGCATTGAGAATTGACGGAAAATATCCGAAATCTCAAAATTCTTCTGGTACCTATATGTACGAATATCCATCCTATACATTTCCAACGCAAAAACAAAGCACTCCCGGTTATCCTGGAAATGAAACCATCCGTAAAAGTATTATTAATCTTTACACCAATACAAGTGGATTTTTCACTCACGATGAGGGTATTGATGTAAATAGTGCTGTTGCATCTTTGTTAAGTTAGGCTTATGTAGAGGTTCTTTTTTATAGGGCCTCACATCAATCCAGCTGGAAGGCACATCTCCCCCTTGGCGGAGAGATGTGCCTTTTTTGATATTTTTAGAATTTTGCAGTTGGGATATTCCGTACCCCAGAATTAAAGAATTTCCTACCACATACCGCTTCTCCCAACACCGGTCCCCGGCTGAATTACCTTCTATAGTGTAAATCACCCCTCCATCCACCTTCTCTACAATTCCCACATGGTCCGGCACCATGTCCCCATTCCAGTCAAAGAAGATGATCTCTCCTGGCTGGGGCAGATAACCGCTATCTTTCCAGCGCCCCTGCCCCCGGAACCACGCCACTCCATCGGTACAGCGGGAGAACTTTGGCACCATAGTCCCAAGGCAGCCACTTTCATTGGCGCACCAGCTGACAAAACAGGCGCACCATTCCACCCGGCTGTCAAAGCCGTGCCAACTCCAATAAGGCTGACCGCCTACATTCCTCACCTAAGAAAGCGCCACTGAAACCAGAACTTCTCCGTTCCCACCACCAGCCCCAGCCCTTTGGAGAAGGGCATCCCATAAGCTGCGGTTTTCCGAGGAGACTATCTGTACTGTCCTCTTTTTCTGTACCAACAGTTTTCTGGATGGCAGAGCCGGAGAAGCCTCTTTATCCTGCAAGGCAGTTTTTGGCAGCATTTCATGGGAAGTCGTCGGTAAAAAATCAGGTGTCGGATTCTCCTGCTGAATAAAGGAGATCTTCTCCTTTGTCTTGATCCCCCGCATACCCACCGCCGCTTCGCCGCCTGTTTCTTGGCAAATTCCCGCCCCCTTTCTGTGACCAGATCGGGGGTGGTGAGATAAGGTGAAGGGGCTGGTCCTTCCGATACCTTCTGCAAAGGGGTTTTTCGGAATCTGGAGAAATACTTCCGGAACTGCCTTTTCTGCATCACCGGATCGAGGCGTGGGGATTTGGTAGCATCCGCTGGGGAAGCGGCCCTTTTGTAGGTCGAGCCTTTGGAAGCTGCCGCTTCATTCCCTGCCGGTGGGGCCTCCCCTTTTTTGTCCTTGTACCGCCGGAAGCCTGCTCGCCCTTTTCTGATGATCTTGCTGCCCAGCCACGCTGTATGGATAGCGTTCCGGGCCACCATTCGGGTGGCGTCCTGTACCTGCTCCCCAGCGAAATTTGTAGGGGAGTTTTGCCGTTCCTCCCGATTTGTCATCGCCTTTTCTTTGGTTCGGATATAAGCATTTTTCATCCGTACCCCAGCGATAGCAGCCTTATCCAATGCCTTGACGCTCTTGACCTGTTCTCTGGTTTTTACCTTCACCCTGTTCAAAGGGGAACATCACCTCCTTTCTCAACGAAAAGGGGGCAGGTATTACGCCTGTCCCCTGGAAAAGCAGCCCTCTCCGGGGCGGGTGGTCATCAGCTGATACAGCTTTGTGCTTCTGGGGAACCGATTGACGAAGGGGACCAGGGACGAACCGTATTTGATAAGCCCGCACCCGGCGTCGGCGTTGGTCACATAACTCATCTGCTCGGCAGAGATATTCAGCAGCTTTGCCAGCTTCTCCCGGAGGATGGACAGGATGGGAGTAATGCCGGTTTTCTCCGCCTCCCGGTAGACCTCTGCCGTACATCGGTCAATAATGGACTTCTGCTGGGGGCTAACGCCCTTCTGGTCGATCCGCTCCACCAGGGACATGATAAACTGCGACTTCACAATGACCGGATCGTTCCCCTCACCATAACCATCCACCATATACATGGTGTTGAGCCGGTCCTTGCCGCCTGCTGCCCCAAGGATGCACATCCAGGAGACAGTTTCGGTCCCCACATAAGGCCGCAGGAGAAAGTACAGCCCAATAGCTACCCCCACCGCCAGGACAGAAAAAACGAGTTACCGCAGGGACAACCCGAAGAATACCGATTCTGTGTAATTGCGAATCTCGCGGTTGATTTTGACTTCCATTTGACCTCCTTGCTTTTTCCAAGGTTTTATCGCTCGATATGGTTGCACAAATCGAACGATTCGGATATAATAAGAGTGAAAAGTTTTATAGAAAGGAACTGCTGAAAATGTCCATTACAGCGACCGAACTCAAGATGAACCTTAGCAAGTACCTTCTTCTGGCGGAAAGCGAAGATATTTACATCACACGCAACGGCAAGGTCATCGCGAAACTCTCTAATCCCTTCCAAGACCGGGTAGATGCGGTAAAATCCCTGCTGGGTGTTCTGCCGGCTGACATCACCCTGGAGGAAGCCAAAGAGGAGCGGTTGAGCAGGATATGAGGATACTTTTGGACACCTGTATCGTGATCGATGTCCTCCAACACAGGGAACCATTTTGGGAGGATTCCTATCGTGTCATGCTGACTATTGCCAACCGCCATGTGGAGGGTTTTTTGACCGCAAAATCTTTTACTGACCTTTATTATCTGACCCACCGTGCCACCCACAGTGACAAGGAGACCCGGAAGATCCTTTCCACCCTTTTGATCCCTCTTTCGCTTCTGGACACAGCAGGGATAGACTGCCGCAGGGCGTTGTCCACGGAGATCAGGGACTACGAGGATGCAGTGATGATCGAAACCGCGCAACGGGAAAGCATAGATTGCATTGTGACAAGAAATCAAAAGGACTATGCGAAGTCTTCTGTTTCCGTCTACACACCGGAAGAATTTCTCAGCCTGGTTTCGTTCAACGAGGATGAAATCTGACGGTCAAAGCCCCATCATCTCCCGGACCACCATCTTCACCGTTCCCACCAGGATGAGCATATGGAGGACACGATGCCTTGGATGATCTCCAGCAGAGCCAGCATCAACTCCATCCCATAGGTGATGACCCCTTTGGCAAGGGCGAAACGGATAAACAGCCGCAGGGCGTGTTCCGGCCTTTTTGCCTCGGCAAAGCTGCCGCAGGTTTTGACAACCCCCACCAAAAAAACAGCACCAGCAGGGCATAGCCAATGGCCTGGAGCGTTCTGTGGATGTTCACCACCATCTGCCAGATCGCCCCGCCCCGAAAAATCTGGGGGGACTGGGTGACAAGCTGCCAGATCTCGGTGAGTTTATCATTCCAGACAGTCAGGGCATCTTCCAGACTCTGCACAACCCAATTTTCACTCAACGTTTTTTTCATCTCCATTCTTAAATTCACGTTGATATTTACTCATAATTTTGCTATACTGATTGATAAAAGGAGGTGGCGTTTATGCCAATGATCCGCCCGATCTCTGATTTGCGAAACAATGCCAATGAAATTTCCGATTTTTGCCGCCAGACCTGCCAACCGGTCTATATCACCCGGAATGGAACCGGTGATATGGTAGTCCTCAGCATCTCGGAATACGAAAAACAGCAGGCTATCATCGGCCTCTATGGAAAGCTGGCAGTGGCTGAAAAAGAGATCGCTGATGGTGCGAAAGGCAAAGATTTCCTGACCACTGCTCGACAGCTGCGGGAGCGTATTCATGGGACAGAATTATAAAGTCAAACTCTATCCAACAGCAGAACAGGATCTGTTGGATATTATCAACGATTTGAACACCCTTTCCTCTGAGGTGGCATTACAATATTACGACCTGTTGACCGAGCAGATCGCCAGTCTTTCCAGTATGCCGGAACGGTGCGCCCGCTCCAGGGATCTTATCCTTGCTGCGAAAGGCTACCGCTATCTGATTTTGAAAAAGTATCTGGTGTTTTTTATTGTGGCGGAAGATACCGTTCAGATTCATCGTATTCTATACGGACGCAGCGATTATCGATCCATCCTTTGAGAAAAGGGAGAGGACAGCATATGTCCCCTCCCTTTTCGATCAGCCAGTAATGAGGGCCAGGATCTCTTTTGTAAAGGTGATGATAATGCCTCCCGCCAAGGTGAGAAACCCGTTGGACCGCTGGCTGGGGTCGTGGCTCTGGAGGGAAAGCCCCACCTGGACAATACCCCAGCCCAGCAGGATCATCCCTACCGCCCGAATGAGGCCAAAGATAAAGTCGGACAGCTTGTTGATGACCGTCAGAGGGTCGTCGCCGGTCCCAGTGGCAAAGGCTGTCACCGAAAGAGCGCACAGCAGCATCGCCGCCAATGCCAGAGAAAGATAAACCTTGTTCTGCTTTTTCATGTCGCAATACCTCCGTTGTTTTTCAAATATTCTTCCAACTCCTCCTCGGTGAGGAGCAGAAGGTTGCGGTTTTCAATGTGCAGGGACAGCTTCCCTGCCTTTTCCAGCAGTTCTGGGGTGCACTGTAGAGCGGCGATGTTTCGGGTATCCTCTCCATGAAGGAAGGGCTTTGCACCGCCATCGGTGGTGTAACCGATAAAGGGATGCCGCAGAATATTATACTTTAAGTCCATGATAGGCCGCTCGCCCCGGATAAACAGCAGGGCGTACCGGTTATCCAGCATCCGCACCTCGTCCGGGGCCAAAAGTTCGTTTCCCATCGCATACCGATTTCCCCTGCACCGGTCCCCGGCTGAATTACCTTCTATAGTAAATCACCCCTCCATCCACCTTCTCTACAATTCCCACATGGTCCGGTATTCCATCCTCATTCCAGTCAAAGAAGATGATCTCTCCTGGCTGGGGCAGATAACCGCTATCTTTCCAGCGCTCCTGCTCCCGGAACCATGCCACCCCCATCGGTACACCGGGAGAACTTTGGCACCATAGTTCCAAGACAGCCACTCTCGTTGGCACACCAGCTGACAAAACAGGCGCACCCTTCCACCCGGCTGTCAAAGCCGTGCCAACTCCAAAAAGGCTAACCGCCTACATTCCCCACCTGAGAAAGCGCCACCGAAACCAGATCTCCGCCGTTCCCGCCACCAGCACCTTTGGTTAAAGAATATAACCTTTGCTCACTAGGCGCTTTTTTGCACTGGTATTTTTAGGGTATTGGGGCTCTCAAATCTGTCCTTTGGGGAGGGGATTTGAGACTGCTTTTAAACCCAACTATCTTCTTGACAACCAAATGGCGAAAATGTATAATGGTTTCAAACAGATGTTCTTTTTTGTTGTGGACAGTACGGCCCTCTTTGATAGTTTGGTCAAGCCGGTGAAGAACAATTTTTAGAGCGGAGGCAAATGGTGGGAGAGAAGGTTTACGCGGCCATCGACCTAAAGTCCTTTTACAGCTCCGTGGAGTGCATCGAGCGGGGCCTGGACCCCCTGGCCACAAACCTGGTGGTAGCGGACAAAAGCCGTACCGAAAAGACCATCTGCCTGGCCGTCACCCCCGCCCTGAAAAGCTATGGCATCCCCGGCAGGGCCCGGCTGTTCGAGGTGGTGCAAAAGGTGAAGGAGGTCAATTGGCAGAGGCAGCGAAGGGCGCTGGGGCGGAAACTGACCGACTCCTCCCCCTTCGCCAAGGAACTGGCGGAGCACCCGGAGCTGGCCCTGGATTACATCGTGGCCCCGCCCCGGATGGCTCTGTACATGGAGTACAGCACCAGGGTCTATCAAGTCTACCTTAAATACATCGCCCCGGAGGACATCATCAGCTATTCCATCGACGAGGTCCTCATCGACGTGACCCCCTATCTCAAAACCTATCAGCTGCCCCCTCGTGACCTGGTAAAGAAGATGATGCTGGACGTGCTGGAGACCACCGGCATCACCGCCACGGCGGGGATTGGGCTGAACCTGTACCTGGCCAAAATCGCCATGGATATCTGGGCCAAGCGCATCCCCCCGGACAAGGACGGCGTCCGTATCGCCCGGCTGGATGAGCTGAGCTACCGCAAAAACCTGTGGGACCACCGGCCCCTCACCGATTTTTGGCGGGTAGGGCCGGGGTACGCCAAAAAGCTGGAGGCCCATGGGATGTTCACCATGGGGGACGTGGCCCGGCGATCCATCCAGGATGAGGACAGCCTCTACCGGCTCTTTGGCGTCAACGCTGAGCTTCTCATCGACCACGCCTGGGGGTGGGAGCCCTGCACCATCGCCGACGTGAAGGCCTATCGGCCGGAGAGCAACAGCATCGGCTCCGGGCAGGTCTTGCAGCACCCCTACAGCTTCCAGAAGGCCCGGCTGGTGGTCCACGAGATGGCGGACACCTTGGCGCTGGAGCTGGTTGGAAAGCGGCTGGTGACCAACCAGCTGGTCCTGACGGCGGGGTATGATATCGAGAACCTCACCGATCCGGAGCGGCGAAAGGAGTACAAGGGACCGGTGACGGTGGACCGCTATGGCCGGGCGGTGCCCAAGCACGCCCACGGGACAGAGCGGCTGGGGGGATACACCTCCTCGGCTAAGGAGCTGGTGCAGGGGGCGCTGGCGCTGTTTGACCGGGTGGTGGATGGAAACCTTCTCATCCGGCGGTTGAACCTCACCGCCTGTGAGGTCATCCTGGAAAGTGAGGTGCCGGAGGCCCCGGCGGTGGAGCAGCTGGATCTGTTCACCGACTATACCGCCCTGGAGCAGCAGCGCAAGGAAAACGCCGCCCAGCGGGAACGGGAGCGGCGGATGCAGGAAGCCATCCTTCAAATCAAGGGCAAGTATGGAAAAAACGCCATCCTCAAGGTGCATTCCCTGGAGGAGGGCGCTACAGCAGTCCAGCGGAACGGGACGATTGGAGGTCATAAAGCATGAATGAAATTATCAACCGGTGCCGGTGGGTCAACATGAAGAACCCTTTGTATATCCAGTACCATGATACAGAATGGGGCATCCCCCAGCACGCCGACCAAATGCTGTTCGAGCTGCTGATCCTGGAGGGTTTCCAGGCCGGATTATCCTGGGAGTGCGTGCTGAACAAACGGGTGCGCTTCCGCCAGGTTTACGATAACTTTGATGTGGAGAAGGTCAGCCGCTATGACGAAAAGAAAATGCAGGAGCTGCTGGCTGACCCCGGCATTATCCGCAACCGTTTGAAGGTCCAGGCCAGTGTTCGAAATGCCAGGGTCTTTTTGCAGATACAGGCGGAGTTTGGATCTTTCGACGCCTACCTTTGGGGGTTTACGGACGGAAAGACCATTGACGAAAGCTACGATTTGCGGACCACTTCTCCCCTCTCCGACCAGATTTCGAAGGACCTGAAAAAGCGCGGGATGAAATTTGCCGGCTCCACCGTGATCTACTCCTATCTGCAAGCGGTTGGGGTGATTAACGCCCATGGGGTGGAGTGCGATTGCCATCCAGCGGCACGCTGAAAGTAGAGGTATGTTATGCCGGAAACCGAAAAATACGCGGATATCCTCCACCTGCCTCACCACGTATCCCCCACCCGCCGCCGGATGACCATGGCGGAGCGGGCGGCCCAGTTTTCTCCCTTTGCGGCGCTGGCCGGGTACGGGGAGGCCGTGCGGGAGACCGGACGGGCGGTTGGCCAGCGGGCAGAGCTGAGCGAAGACGAAAGGGCCGTGCTGGACCAAAAGCAGCAGGTCATCCTATGGGCGTTGGAGCAGGGGGAGCAGCCGGAGGTGACGGTCACTTATTTCCGGCCGGACAGAAAGAAGGATGGCGGGGAGTACCTGCGCCACAGCGGAAACATAAAGAAAGTCCATGTGGCCAAGAAAGTCCTTTTCTTCCTGGACGGGACCGAAATTCCTTTTTGCCATATTGTTGAATTATCGGGAGATTTGTTTCAAAAATATTTTGAAGACTGAATGAAAAGGAGGACAGCGGTTTGAAGGTTACAGGCCTCAATCCGCTGTCCTTTTGTCCACGTTTAAGTGTTCCTCCGAAGAAGCTGTACAGGCTGTAAAAGGATAACCGCCAACAACCACATAATCCATCGCACTGCGATTTTGTCCCCACCTATCTTAACATTTCACACCATTGCCACTATGCTTATGGTGTTGAATTTTGCCAGTCCACCCAAGAATTTTACCGCCGAGGTGACTTCCCATGCTGCCCTATCTCCTGCTGATTTCCGCCAGCTTTTCCGGCAAGCTGCTGCCGCCCCAAAATCTCAAATACCAAAGATTCCATCTGTGGAGCATGGGCATTTTCTGCTGGCTTTTGGCGTCCTTTCGGTATGTCACCGGTTTTGACTACCGCCTGTATGAAGATATCTTTCAAAGAGTAGCCGATACAGGCTTTTCCGGTCTGCCCCAAATTGAACCTGGATATTTGCTGCTGAATTTACTTGTTTTTCGCCTTGGCGGGGATTACCGGGCCCTTCTTTTTGTGTTTCACCTTTTGTTTACCGTCCTTGTCTTTACTTGGATCGGGCGCTATTCCCCCGCCCCCTGGATGAGCGTCTACCTCTTCCTCACCCTCCAGCACCTTGCCCTTAGCATGAATTTCCTGCGCCAGGCCCTGGCCGCCGCCATCGTTCTGTGGATTTATCCCTTTCTAAAATCCCGGCGCTTTTTCCCCGCCTGCGGAATTGTGCTGCTGGCCGCCTGCTTCCACCGGACGGCCCTTGTGATGCTCCCCCTCTGCTTCCTGCTCACCATAAGGTGGACAGCCCCGCTCCACTCAGCTCCCACTGGGACGGACGCCTCATCACAGGTCCAGAAGTGAGGAGCAAGGTGACCCTGGACCACGAAGC
>OFFQ01001682.1_pt1 | contig 12460 bp, 9 predicted proteins | sample 1521411 | NCBI WGS metagenome assembly OFFQ01 (sample SAMEA3504110, study PRJEB24116) | mouse gut metagenome | biome: mouse gut; feature: mouse-associated habitat; material: faeces | place: Denmark | collected 2011 | reverse complement strand
TTATTAAAACCCTATGAGGTGTGATAAACACCTGTAAAATTATGAGTTTCTAATTTTAATTATACAACGAATCCATCTTCTTATGTTCCCCCATCAGATTATGGATTGTTTTATTGTTTTCTTTTATCTGCTCCGACAGACATACCCAGTCTATCAGATTTTGCACTTCCCTGTCCGTTTCGTAGAGGTCTGTTTCTGCTACGCTTTTAGCGCACAGCCGTATCATAACTTTCTTTTCCAGATCTGTCATGTCAAATCAATGATATAAAGGCAATCATTTGAACCACAAAAACCCTGGAAAATAAAAAACTGCCGTTTTCCGGATACAGAGAAGACGGCAGATACGAATGAAACTGACTTTGTGAATTTTGGGGCACATTGCCCTCTTGCGGAGCACATACCCTCCTTAAGAGCGCATGCCCTCTTTCAGAGGGCATACCCTCTTTCAGAGGGCGCGCTTATCCATGGAGAAGCCACGCCCCTTCACCTCGCTGACCCTTGTGACCACCATGAAGCTGGCCGGGTCTATGCCGTGGACGATCTTCTCCAGCTTGAACAGCTCCCTGTTGGAGATGACGCTGAATATCATCTGGCTCTTGTCATGCAGATACCCGCCCTCCGCGTTCAGCAATGTCACCCCCCTGTCCAACTGCTTCAGGATGGCTTCCCTGATCTCCTCCGACTTGCCGCTCATGATCTTCACCTCCGTCTGGGTGGTGCCGATCATCATGGTCTTGTCCAGGGCGATGGCGGACAGCAGCACGAACACAATGCCGTACAGGATATTCTCCGCCTCCTGGAAGGGCGCCTGGAGCAGCAGGATGCACACGTCAAAGGCGTACAGGCTCACGGACACCGGAACCCGGAAACATTTGTACAAAATCAGCGGCGGAATGTCCATGCCCCCCGTGGAAGCCCCCGTGCGGATCACGATGCCCAGAGACACCCCCACTCCCAGCCCCGCGAACAGGGTGCACAGCAGAATGTCATCCGTCAGCACGAAATCCCCCAGCAGCCTGTCGAACACCTCCAGCGCCGCCGGTATCAGGAAGGTGCTGGCCAGGGTGGTGGCCACGAAAGCCTTCCCCAGCACGATCAGCCCCAATATCAGCATGCTCATGTTCACCAGAAACAGGAAGCCGGAAACTGACACTCCTGTCAGGTGGTTGGCCGCCAAGGCGATGCCCGTAGCCCCTCCGCTGACCAGGTTCGCCGGAAGCAGGAACACCTTCACCGTCAGGGCATATAGAACATTTCCCAGAAAGATGGCCGCTATCGACCGCACCGACCAATTCATCCGCAAATCATCATTCATCCGCAAAACCTCCTATTCCAGTCCCGTAACGTCCCTTCCAACACCACCTCAGCACAATACCATTTCGGCGGAGAAATCCCTTTCCTTAAGGGTTTATTAGGGAATCCCTGTCGCCTCCTTCGCTTTTTCTGCTGTTACCACGCGCCCTCAATGTATACCAGCTCGCGCACCAGAGTATATTTGCCCTGCACAGCTTCAACATCCGAAAGTTCTGAAGAAGAGTCATAATATTCATAATTCCATGGTACAAACCCGCTTTCATCGTGGGCAGCCACTCTACCCTGATTTATGTGATCTACTGTACCCCAGTCTCTGAAGCTTCCATCCTCTTGAGCTGCGGATCCATAATACCAACAATAATTGGATTTGCCATCATCCTTCCTAAGCCGCTCTCGACACACAAATAATTTCCCGTTGTATTCGACCAGCGAATATAATACAGTATCGCTGTCTCTATTTCCGCCCATACTATGCAACTTTTTAAGCCCATCCGGTTCGTTTCGATAGATACTTATCGAATCGTGGTTGTTTTCTCCTTTATTGATTACCAGAAATTCCGGACTGCCGTCCCCCTCGAAGTCGATAATTTCGGAGTACACAACCTCCATATCCGGCCTCTCAGCCAGTATGCTCAGCAGCTCCTCATAAGAGGTTGGGAATTTGATTCCGCAGGCATCGGAAACAGCCTGCTCCAAATCACTGTCATCCAAAATCTCCTTCTGTACAAACTCGGGGACATTTTCGTAGGTAAACTCTATCACATCAAGCTCGCCTTCCTTCCTCAAGATGACCATCTCCCCTGCGCCGATACTGGCTGTCTGATCCCCGGCGGTGACGGTCACAGTCCCCTCCAGCAGGGCGGCGGTGTTCTCCGTCACCCACCCGCAGGTCCCCCGGATACCAAGCATCATGGTGGATGTAGTAATATCCATGGTTTCATCGTCAGCCAGGGGTTCGGTGACATTGAACAACATACTTCCGGATTTCACGTTGATCTCCAGCTTTTTGCCCTCCTTGGCAATCTCAATTTCACTGCCGGCATCCAGCTTGGCCAGCTTCACTTTGTCCAGATCGATCCAGGCGTAGCTCTCCGCCTGGGTGCCCACTCCGTAGCCGGAGTACAACCCCAGGTTCTCCTGGGGTTCCACAGCTTTGCCCTCGCTGTCGGATACAGCCACCGTCCCCTCGGCCTTTCGCAGGTGCATGGTGGCGGCGGAGTTTCCGCCCGCGCAGGCGGTCAGCAGCACAGCCGCGGCCAGGGTCAGGGCGGTCAGTCGGGGAATTGTCTTTTTCATGTCTTTTCTTCCTCTCTAATCGTCATATTCCTTTCGTCTCCGATGGATTGGGCGCGTCACTTTTCAAGCCTACTGTTTGTACCGGATACCGTACAGAGGCCCGGAGAAGATATAAGTGCGGCCAGCTCTTTCTCCTTGCATCCTCCACTTAGGAACCGTCCAGAAATAACTTTTCAAGAGTTATTTCTGGTTCCGGCTAATTGCGAAGCAATTTGCAGGAATTGTCAAAAATAATTTTTTGACAATTCCTTAGCCCTCTAGGAAACGGCCACACAGCCCTTCCGCATGGTATCCTCAATCTCCTCCATGGTCCTGGGCGTGATTGCCGAAAGGTTCTCGCATCCGCCCTCCGTCACCAGGCAATTGTCCTCCAGCCGGAAACCGATGCCCCACTCCTCGTGGTAGATCCCGATGTCCACACAGAACACCATGCCCGGCGCGATGAACTGCGGCCGCTCCACCACATCGTGCACGTCATATCCCACATGATGGGAGCCGCCGTGCCACATATAAGTCCCGATCTCCTCCACGTCCTTCAGCACGCCCGCATCCTTCAGCAGACCCGCATTATACCGCCTGGCCTCCCTGTCCACATCCTCCATGGCCATGCCCGGCTTAATCATGCCGAACATATGGTTGGACGTATTCAGCGCACACTCATACAAAAGCCTCTGACTCTCATTATACTTCCCGTTGCAGGGCCAGCCCCTGGACACATCCGTCATCAGATTGTCGTACCAGGCCCCCACATCGTTCAAAATCATATCCCCGTCCTGGGCCTGCCCCTTATAAGCATAATAATGAATGCAGAAATTATTCCTTCCTGCGGAAATGATGGAAGGGAACGCCGGCCCCTGAGGCCCATGCTGCCCCAGCGCATAATCGAACACAGCCTTGTACTGATACTCGTACATCCCCGGCCGGGAAGCCTTCATCATAGCCACGATTCCGTCCCGGGTAATCTTCTCCGCCTCCCGGATGGCCTCTATCTCACAGGGCTGCTTGATCGTGCGCAGCCTCCTCAGGATAGCCCCCGCGTCCTCAATCCGCAGGAACGGATAATCCACCGCCGCCCGTCTGCACAGCTTGTGGGCCGGCGTCTCCCTGTCGATCGGCTGCGCCCGGTAAGTATCCAGATACAACTGCCCATAATTTCCCAGAGAAGCCAGCTTATGGAAATCCGCCTCAAAACTCTCCACAAACGCCACATCCCCGATACCCGACAGCTCCGCCGCCCGGTCCGCCTTGATCCGTTCCCCCGTCCAGCGCTCCTTCATCAGATCCGGCGGCAGGATATAGATCCTCTCCCCCGTATTCCCCTCCGAATCCTTCCAGGCCAACAGCACGAACTCCTTACTGTCCAGCCCTGTCAGATACAGAAAATTCCTGTCCGTATAGAACGGATACTGCTCGTCATTGGTCTTACAGACCTCCGTCCCCGAAAACATCACCCACAGCGAATTCGGCTTCATCTCCCGATACGCCCTCTCCCTGTTCCCCTTGTGAAATTCCTTATCCATTCCCTCATTCCCTCGCTTCCGTACATTATCCCACATCTAATTATGCACTTTTCATTCCACTTGTCAAACACATCATTCCGAACAAAAATCCCCGCCCTGCCCCAAACACCCTCCCCTCTCCAACCTGCCGCAAAACAGGAGGCCGGGGCCGGGCGGGCTTTGCGACAGCACCAAGGGATGCCCTTAGTGCAGATGAAATCCACTGCTTACGCAGACTAAGGCGCGGTTCTTTCGCGCCCTAGTCGAAGTTAGCAGTTAGTTCATCGGAACGTTACCCCTGCCGAGCAAAGCCCGCCCGGCCCCGGCCTCCGTCCCTCCGCCGCAAACCCTAAACACGCTCCAGCAGGAACCTTATCTCCCCCTCCGGCACAGGCAGCTCACACCACTCCCCGTCCCGCAAGATCACATCCGTCCCCGCCAGCCGGTAATCCCCAAAACCTTCCATCAAAACCCGCGCCCTCAGCGCCTCCCTCTTCCAAGGCCCGGACACCGCCTTCAGCTCAACCCGCTCAAAGCCCTCGCCCAGCAAAACACCGTCCTCCAGGCTCCATCCCCCATAATCGCCCTCCGCATGGATACGCCCTTCTGTCCCGATATAATGGAACCGCCGCCCCACGCCACCCCGGCATGTGACCCGCAGCCCCTCCCGAGCTTCCTCCAGGACTCCTCCGTAGCACACCCTGCCGAAGACCGGATCCTCCGCCACCACCGTGGCAGCCCCTCTCAGCCCTCCGCAGAACCCCAGGTCGATCTCACAGGAATAATACCACGCCCCGCCGTGATGGGGCTGGTTCAGCCAGGTCTCCCCGCCGTAGAGCGGTTCAAACCCCCCGCTGGCGCAGCCGTCCTTCTCCTTCCCCGGGAACCAGTAGCCATACCCGCTCTCCTCGTCCCCGCAGTTCAACAGCGCCCAGCTCCCCAGCAGGGACCCATAGGCCAGCCGCAGCATCCCGAATGGCTCCTGCGCGTAATAACACGCATAATCCAACAGGGAATCCCCGCCCATCTGGGTCATATAGCTCAGCGTATAGTGCAGATCGTCCCCCCGGTAATCGCTGCCGTACCAGAAATACGCAGGCTCCAGCAGCCCCCTGCAGGCCACATTGCAGGCCGTCTGGTTCTCCATGAACTCCACAGCCCTGCCATAGTCCATATCCTCACCGTAGGGAAGCTTCCTGCAGCGCATCTCCGCCGTCTCCAGCGCCCTGGCCGCCAGCACATGGGTGCTCTCGAAGCCCGTGGTGTCGAAGGGATACTCGGAGCCGAACACGTCCTTGCACTCCTTCACGAAATACCCCATCTTCCGGTTCCAGTGCCCCTCCAGCACCTGGGCCTCCAGCTCCATCTTCTCCCGCTTCAGGGCCTCTATGATCTCCGGGATAGCCAGCTCATTGTAGAACCCTGTCTCATAGGCCGACCAGCCCTCCAGCTCCGCCGGAACCGTGAACAGGGCCCTGGCAGTGCCGTAAGCCCGCTGCAGATACTCTTTTGCAGACAACCTCGTAGTGACATTCTCCGCAAAAGCCGCCACCTGGTACATATTGTAATACATCAGCGCGATGTGGGGATAGTCGTACACCCGCCACAGATGGGTCCGCCCTCTGTTCCCCGGATCCTCGGACTCCCGCAGCACATGCCAGTCCGGGATGCCGTAGATTCCGTAGGGGAAAGGCTCATCCGGCCTCTGCTGCAGCCCGCCCCAGACGAAATGCTGGATATAGTCGTCCAGCGCGTCCACCTGGGCCTGATCCGGGCACACGGTCTGGGCCGAGGAGAGGAATGCCGGCTTGGAGAGCCCCGGATCGTCACAAGTCACCTCGTAAATCCGCCAGCCGCCGATTTTATCGTAATTGTCAGGGCTAAGGACCGCCCCCGTCTCATTGTTGTACTCGGCCAGCAGCCCGTTGTACCATTTCTCTTCGTCCCTGATCTGCTTGCCCGCGATGAAAGACGCCCGCTTCCCAAGCATGGTCCGCACGTCCTGCGTGACGAAATAATATACATTCATATACTTTCCGCCGTAATTCACCCTGACCGTGCGCTCGCCCAACTGCCGGAAAGCGATTCGGTAGATGTGGTATGCCCCATTTGTCCCCAGGGCCTCCACTTCCGCATCCTCCGCCTCCACCCGGAGCCCTTCCTCCGCAGAGACCGTCCAGGCCGCTTCCGCGCCGGCCCTCCTGCCAACTTCCGGCTTCCACCGCAGAGCCAGCAGCACCGGCTGCTCCCTGGGAACCGTATACCCCGGGATGCTCTCCGCCATCACCTGCCCCTGCTCCACCAGGCGGCTCCGGCAGTCCTCATAATCCCCGGCGAACAGCATCCTCCCCCGGTAGCGATAGCACTCGCCGGGCTCCAGCTGGACGCTCACCGGCGCGATCCGCAGCTTCGCGCCCTCCTCCGCCCTCTTCGCGCCGATTCCGCCGCTTAAGCTGTAGAGGATCACCACGCCCTTGCCGTCCGTCCCGTCCCGTCCGGGAATGGGTTCCAGAATCTCCTCCTCATAGTGCACCCACTGGCTGTCCCCCCAGGGCAGCACCGCCAGAAGGCTTCCCTTGCCGTCACAGCGGTACAGCGTGGAATGGGAGCCATGGCCGGAGATGAAATGATCCCCTATCCCCTCCCGCCCCGTGTCGCCGCCCCAGGTGAACTTGGTATGGCAGGCCAGCCGCAGGCCGAAGTCCAGGAGCCGCACCGATTCAGAACATACGTTCTCTACCAGAATCTCCTGCTCCAGCACCTCACCCAGGCGGAAGCGGACCGTGACCTTCAGTTCCTCCCCCTGAATGCCTCCCTCATACCTTACGGAGCGTCCCCGCGCCACAGGCGCGCTGTCGGCAAAGCCCTGGTCCCCCAGAGGCTGCCACTGCTTCCTCTCCCCGCCCTTCTCCCAGGTCAGATAGAGGTTCCCGTACCCTTTTTCCTCATTGAGATAGGGGATGTTGTCACCATCCCCCATCATAGACACCGAACGGATCGTACCGTCCTGAATCTGCGCCTTGAACCGGCTGTTGCAGAAATAATACTTCTCACCCATGATTGCTTCCTGTTATCCTTTCACTGCTCCTATCGTGATGCCGCCCACAAAGTATTTCTGGAAGAACGGATAGATACAGACGATCGGTATCGTCACCACCATGGTGGTGGCGGCCCGCACGGAAGATGTGGTCAGGTTCCGCATGGCCTCGAACTGCTTCTGCTCGCTCAGGAGCTTGGAGGCCTGCTCGCTCTCCATCAGGATCTTCCGCAGGTACACCTGCAGCGTATCCCAGTTTCCGCCGGAGTTGTAGATCATGACATCGAACCAGGAATTCCAGTGGCCCACCGCAGTCATGATGGCCGTCGCCGCCATCACCGGCGTGCACAGGGGCAATATCACCCGGAAATAGATCGTCAGCTCATTGGCGCCGTCCAGCCTGGCGCTCTCCGCCAGGGAATCAGGCAGCCCCTGGATGAAGGAAGCCATCAGCATCATGAAGTACGCGCTGAACAGGGCCGGCAGCCAGTACACCGTGAAGGTGTCCAGCAGACCTAAATTGGAGTACAGCAGGAACGTGGGGATCAGACCGCCGCCGAAGTACATGGTGATGATGAACACCAGGCGCACGAAGCGCTTGCCCACGAAATGCTGGATGGTGGTGATATAGCCCAAAAGCCCTGTGCACATGATGGTCAGGGTGGTGCCCACCACGGCACGCAGCACGGAGATCACCGCACCCTTGGCTATGTTGGTCCTGGTAAAGATATAGGAATAGTTCTCTACGGTAAAGGCCCTGGGCAGGAAGGCCAGGCCGCCCTTCACCGTGTCCGATCCTTCGTTGAAGGAGATCACGAGCTGGTTCCAGAAGGGGTAGATCATGACGAACGCGAACACCAGCATGAAACACACATTGAACACATCGAATATCTTGGATCCTAAACTAGTCTTGATTTTTGTGCCTTTTCTCTTCACTCTGATCACCCCCGTCTTAGAATAGTCTCATATCGGTGACTTTCGCCGAAATCTTATTGGAAATCAGCACCAGGATAAAGCCGAAGATCGACTTCATCAGGCCGATGGAGGTCGCGAAGGAATACCTCCCCAGCTGCATGCCGTAACGGTACACGTATGTATCGATGTTCTCGTACACTTCCTGGGTCAGCGGATTACCGATCAGCAGCTGCTGTTCGAATCCGGCGTTCAGGATGCCGCCGATGCCCATGATGAACAGCATGATCACCGTAGGCGCGATGCCGGGCAGCGTGATGTGCCAGGCCTTGCCGAACCGCCCCAGGCCGTCCACGGATCCGGCCTCATACAGAGTGCCGTCCACGCCTGCGATGGCTGAAATGTAGATGATGGCGGACCAGCCCACATCCTTCCAGATATTGGAGGTGGTCAGGATTCCCCAGAAATAATTCTTCTCGTTCAGGAAAGCGATTGGCTTGTCGATCACTCCCATGTTCAGCAGCAGCTCATTGATGTTGCCGTCCGTCCCGAGCAGCGTGAACAGGATGCTGGCCACCACCACCCAGGAGATGAAGTAAGGCAGATAGGAGATTGTCTGTACCACCTTTTTGAACAGCGTGTGGTGGATTTCATTCAACAGCAGCGCGAAGACGATGGGCGCCACGAACCCTATGGTCATGGACAGGCCGCTGATCACCAGCGTGTTGCGGAACACCCGCCCCATGTCCGGGAGCTGGAAGAAATCTATCCAGTACTTGAGGCCCACGAACTTACAGTCCACCAGGCTCTGCCCCGGCGTGTAGTCGAAGAAGGCTATGACATTTCCCAGCATGGGAATGTAGCAGAATATGATGGCCCACAGGATGGCAACCGCGCTGATGGCCCACATCTGTCTCTGTGTCCGGAAGGATCTGATCAGTTCCTTCCTCTTTTTGGCTCTTTGTTCTTTACTTTTCATCTACCCCTCCTGAATCCTTATTCCCGTGAAGCGCAATGGGGGGTGCCGAAGCCGCCCCCCATTGACATTTCCAACGTCCGCAGGCCCCGCCGCAAAGCATCGCCTGCAGACAAGCCTTACTATGTATTAGCCGTTGTACTTCTCCGCGTTGCTGTCGTGCTGGGACTTCACGTACTCCGTGATCTCCTCCAGGCCCAACTGGTTACAGGTCTCTCTGTACTCATAGAAGATGCTCTCGCAGGCCTCCTCGGACTCCGCAGTGACCATGTTGGCCCATGCCTCCTCCAGCTTGGACTTCACGTTCTCGTTCTTGGTGGTGATGTCCTGGGTAGCGTCCCAGGTCACTGCGAACAGGGAAGTGTCCTGCATGGGAGCGGTGTAGAAGCCCCAGCTGAGCTTCACGCCCTCATTGGAGAACTCGCCCGTGTCCGGATTCACCGGCCAGTAGTCGTAGATGGATACATGGGACACTCTGGGATCGATCAGGTCAAAGTTCTGCAGCTCATTGGTGTAGAGCCAGTTGCCGTTGAGGGCGATGGAGTAGATGCCCGCGCCGTTCTTCTCCTTCAGGTCGTGGTAGGAACCGATCTCCTCTTTCCTGTCCACGTCCAGGATGACATCCTTCATGAGCCATGTGCCGGCCTTGATGTCCACACAGTCCTCGACCCACTCGCCGTCCACCCAGTTGCCTACCTTAGTGTCTTCCTTGGCGATATCCCACACATTGTCCGCAGAGGGAGCGCCCCAGCCGATGACGAAGTTGCCCAGCTCGCTGTTCTCCCAGTTCAGATATCTCATGACCATGCCCAGATCCTTACACTTGTCGGTGACGATGCAGCGGTAGCTTCCCAGGAACCTGGATGTCAGCAGGGTGGTGTCCTCCATGGAAAGGCCCTCCGCATGGACGGAGACATTGGCGATCCTCTTCTCCAGCTCCCAGTTCTCAGCATCCTGCGTAGCCCAGTACTGGTGCCCCCCCGTCCATCCGTACCACCATGCGTCGCAGTTTCCTACGATGGTGCCGTTGTGGATGTCGGTCATCAGCTTCTCGTAATCGGTGCTCAGGAAGGAAGGATCGATGATCTCCTCTCTGTACAGCTTGTTCATGAACTTGGCGATTTCCAGGCCCTCGTCCGTATTCAGCCAGTGGGTCATCTCGCCGCTGGCCTCGTCATACTTGTAGCCGCCGATGAAGCCGTAAGCGCCCAGCATGCCGTTCAGAAGGTTCTGTCCCTTCTTGTCGGTGGCGGACAGGCCGTAAGTCTTGTTGCCATTGTCGTCCGTGGGATGGTTGGCCAGGACTTTCTTCAGCACCTCATAATACTCCTCCGGGGTCTCGTAAATCTTGTCCTCTCCCAGCTCCTTCCAGTAGTCGTAGCGGATGCCGAAGTCGCTTCCGGCCACGTTCACGTTGTCGCCGTAGAGGGTGGCCAGCTTGTAGACCTTGCCGTCGCTGCTCTTCATCATGTTCATGTACTTGCCGTAGCGGCGGGTGATGTTGTCGCCGTACTTTTCCAGGGCCTCGGTCAGGTCAAGGGCCTTACCCTGAGCGATGAACTTCTCCGCCATGTCATCGGTCATGTTGGTGATGATGGCGGGATAGTCTCCGCTGGTGAGCCACAGCTGCAGCTGCTGGTCCATCTCCATGTTGCTGTACTGGAAGTTGATCTGGACGTTCATGTTGTCCAGCAGCCATTTATCCATGACCGCTTTGCCGCCCTTCTCGTCGGCCTCCAGCTCCTGCTGGTCTCCCATGCCGGCATATACATCCAGCACCAGGGTCTCCTCAGGCACTACCCAGCCCCACTCATTGGGCTCTCCCTTCAGGTCGGCAGATGACAGATCCTGCTCCTTGCCGCCCCCTCCCGAACCCTTGCCGCAGCCTGTCAGCATGGAAAACGCCATGGCGCCGGTCAGAAGCATTGCTAAGACTTTCTTCTTCATTATCCTTTCCCTCCTTAATTTCATGCGGATATCTCCGCGGTTTTATCAACAGTCTTGACAGACTTGCCAATCTATTCTGTACTAGTCCCCGTACCCGAAGGTCTCCCGCTCTACGATCCGGCAGGGCAGCTCCTCCCTGTGACAGCATGCCTGCCCTCCCGCCGCCAGGGCAATCAGCTTCTCCGCCGCCCGCTGCCCGATCTCCACCAAGGGGATGCTGACGGACGTCAGCGCCGGCTCCACGAAACCGCACAGCTCTATATCATCGAATCCGATGAGGACGACTTCCTCCCCGATGGAAACGCCCAGCTCCTTCAACACCTTCATGGCGCCCACCGCCATCCAGTCGTTCATGCAGAACAGCGCGTCCGGCCGCTCCTCCAGCGCCATCAGCTTCCGGCAGGCCAGCTCCCCGGAGCGGTCGCTCCAGTCGCCGTATACGATCAGCTCCGGATCCAGGACAGCCCCTGCATCCATCAGCGCCGTCTGATACCCCATCAGGCGCTTGTAGGCGGGAACCGATTCCACCGGGCCGCTGATCAGCCCTATCCGCCTGCGGCCCTGCCGCAGCATGGCTTCCACCGCCCGGGTGGCCACCCGCTGATTGTCATTGTTGACCATATAATCCCCGGGGTTCTTGGTATAGCTGTAAGCGTATACCAGAGGGATATCCGTCTGGAGCAGCCCCGTGATGTCCCGGTCATGCATCCCCACATAGATGATGCCGCAGGCTCCTACCATCCGGAAGATTTCCACCTTGTCCCTGATTTCATCGCGGTAGTCCATGACCAGGCTGTAGTCCTGCCTGCCGTCCCGCCAAATCCTGCTGTTCAGGTTCAGGTCGCCCAGGAGAATCTGGTAGTTCTCCCTGTCCGCCGTCTGGTTGATGCCCTGGACGATGTTGTTGACCTGGAAAGTGGCAATGTCCTCCGAAATGATGCCTATGATGTTGCTCCTGCTGGACCGCAGCGCCCTGGCCGCGATGTTGGGCTGGTATCCCAGCTCCCTGGCTGCCATGCGCACCTTCTTCGCCACACCCTCGCTGACCTTGTTCTCCTTATTGTTCATCACATAGGAGACCGTCGCCGTGGAAACGCCCGCCCGCTCCGCCACATCCTTCAACGTAGCCATACCGTCACCTCTCTTTCCGCGCCCTGTCCCGACAGCCCGGAAGCCTTATCCCGGCTCCGCGCCCCGCTGTCAGCAGGCAGGGGCATGTCAGAGGGCTTTAATCGTTTAACTTTATCCCATCCATTCCATCCATTGTTCTGTTCTCCTCCGATAACAGATTGGAACATGGTCTGTACCAAATTTGCCAAGCATCTTTTCTAAACATGGCTGTTTCGCCAACCTTTTGGCTTCTATCCCTTGTAAAACATTATAGCTCCTCCCTTGTCCCCCTGTCAATTCCGCATTTTTCACAAGTTAATCGTTTAAATTTTGTGCAAATTTTACATTGATTTTATAATTTTCATATTT
>OFFQ01001680.1_pt1 | contig 12465 bp, 13 predicted proteins | sample 1521411 | NCBI WGS metagenome assembly OFFQ01 (sample SAMEA3504110, study PRJEB24116) | mouse gut metagenome | biome: mouse gut; feature: mouse-associated habitat; material: faeces | place: Denmark | collected 2011 | reverse complement strand
CCCGGAGAGGACCAGATAGGGGGCCCCGCTCCGGAGCTCCTCCATGCGGATCAGGCACGCCCCCGGCTCCGGCGTCTCGCCGCCTTGGAGAAGGGGAGCCAGGACCGTGTCCGACTCGTAGAGGGCCCCGGTCTCCGTGTCCAGGCGCAGGGCGGACCAGGCGGAGCGGTTCTGCCCGCACAGCTGCTCCATGGTCTGGGAGATGACCTCCGCGTCCAGGTAGGGGTCCAGGCCGTTGACGATCTGCAGGGCGCTCCAGGCCATGCGGTAGGCGGCAAAGGCCGCGTCCTTCTCCCGCTCCAGGGCGTCCCGAAAGGAGGCGTGGATCAGCAGGCTCCCCCCGGTCCCGAACAGCAGGCTCAGCGCCGCCAGCATCCACAGCGTCATCTTCACCCGGAATTTCACGGCCCGACCTCCAGCCGGTAGCCCACCTTGTTGACGGCCTGGAGCATGTGCTCCCAGCCCACCTTTTTCCGCAGCCGCTGGACGTGGAGGTCCACGGCCTTGCTGCCGAAGGGGTATTCCTCCCCCCACACCCGCTCGTAGATGGTCTCCCGGTACATGGCCCGCCGGGGGTTGCGGGCGAAGAGCAGCAGCAGCTCGTACTCCGTCCGGGTCAGGCTGACCTCCTCCTCCCCCCGCCACACCTGCATGGAGCCGGTGTCGATGGTCAGCCCGCCGATGGTGAGCACCATGTCGCACTTCTGGTACCGCCGCAGCACCACGTCGATCCGGGCCAGCAGCTCGATGGTCTCAAAGGGCTTGACGATGTAGTCCTCCGCCCCCAGCCGCAGGCCCTTGACCCGGTCCGCCACGGCGGATTTGGCGGTGAGGAAGATGACCGGAATCTCCAGGGGACGTATGTACTCCATCAGCTCGAACCCGTCCACCTCCGGCAGCATCACGTCCAGCAGGATCAGATCGTACTGGTTTTTCTCCAGCAGATCCGCCGCCTCCCCGCCGTCATAGGCGCAGGTGCAGCGGTAGCCCTCCTTGGTCAGGCTCATGCGGATGAGGCTGGAGATGGGCTTCTCGTCCTCCACAATCAAGACATGTATCAAGGGATACGCCTCCTTTTTCCGTCTATCCTACATCTCCCCGGCATCAAAATGGCAACAGCGGCGGCGCTGATACCTGCGCAAAGAGCCTGCTCAGCATCTCCTGTCCATACACGGCAAAATGCTCAGCAGGCTCTTTGAATTTCTTGGGCAGGCAAACGCACCCCTTAGGGGAGGACGCTGTAGCTGCCCCGGACCAGCACCGTGGCCTCGCCGGAGGCCCGCACCCCCGCCGGGGCGGGCATGAGGTAGAGGTGGTTGGCCTGGAGCCCGCCGCCGCCGTTGACGCTGCCGCCGGAGGTGGCGTCCACCATGCCGGGCACACTGGCGCTGTCCGCCACGCAGACGGCGCTGCCGCTGCGCAGCAGGACCTCGCACCCCGCCTCGCCGGAGAGGGTCTGTCCGGCGGAGAGAGTCACGGCGGTATAGGCGGATACCGGGGCGTCCGGGGAGCCGCTGCCGGAGAGCTGGCCCCGCAGCTCCTGCTCCCGCTGGGCGATCTGCTGGTCAATCTCCCCCCGGAGCCTGGTCCCCCGGTCCTCCAGGGCCTTGTCCACCTTCTCCAGCGCCTGGGACAGGAAGGTGTCGTTGAGGTAGCTGAGGGTCACCAGAGGGTCCCCCTGGGAGCCCGCGCCGCCGGACGCCAGGGCGGCGAAGGCGGTGAGCACCACGGCGGCCAGAAGGAGGCAGGCGGCGGTGCGGAATGTCTTCTTTTTCATAGGTACTCCTTATGTACAAGATGGCGGGAAAAGAACAGGCCCGCGGGGCCCAGCCGCGCCGCGGGCCTGCGTACAATTCCCAGGACTGACCGGGGGCTATACAAGCCTGTCGCTGTGCAGACCGAAGCTGACGGCGATGGCCGTGTCAACTCTGTCCATCAGTTCCTTGTCCACGCGCCCCATTTTTTCCCGCAGACGACGCTTATCCAGCGTGCGGATCTGTTCCAATAGTACCACAGAATCCCGGGTAAGTCCATACTTTTGTGCAGCCAGTTCAATGTGTGTGGGCAGCTTGGCCTTGCCGGTCTGGCTGGTGATGGCCGCCGCTATGACTGTGGGGCTGTATCGGTTCCCTGTATCGTTTTGAACGATGAGCACGGGACGAACGCCGCCCTGCTCGCTCCCCACGACCGGGCTGAGATCGGCGTAATAGATGTCGCCGCGTTTTACGCTTGTATCCACAAAGTTCACACTCCGCCGGAAGAAGTGTCCGGTCTGACCGGACCACTATCATTCTCCCACGCAACCGCGGAATTTATACTGCTCTCCCTTCAAAACAGCGCTCCGTCCCGCCGGGGGGACGCGCCGCAGCGCAAGAGCCGCATGACACCGGGGGTTTCCTGCCCCGAGATATCCTATGCGCCGGGGCGGGCGGAGGTGCGCCCCTACAGCATATAGTCGACACACTTGAGAAGCGGTAAAAAGGAGGCGAGGAAAAATGGCGCAGGGCAAGGCGGCGGATGCAGGCGGGCTGACGCCCGCCAAAGACGGCAACGCCGCCCTGTGCTATTTTAACCGCCGAACTTTACCGATTTTCAGGTGGGTTGATTATAACATATCCCGCCGGGCGGGTCCACCGGCAAATGCCGGAAAAAGGGGGAGCTGGCGGATCGTCCGTAAGCTCCCCCCTGGCGCTGTGGATTTTACTGGATCTCCAGCCGCCGGGCCGCCGGCACCACCGGGGCCTGCTTGGGCATGGTCAGCGTCAGCACGCCGTTTTCGTAGGCGGCGGTGATGTCCTCCGAGCGCACGCCGGAGATGTCGAAGCTGCGGGAGAAGGAGCCGTAGGACCGCTCACAGCGGATATAGTTTCCCTCCTGGTCCTTCTCCTCCCTGCCGGAGGCGCGCTGAGCGCTGATGGAGAGACGGTCTCCGTCAATATCAATGTGGATGTCCTCCTTCTTCACGCCCGGCAGGTCGGCCTCCAGCACAAAGGCGTCGCCGGTGTCCTTGACATCGGTCTGGAAGCCCCCCAGGCCGGCGCCGGAGAAGAGACTGCGCTCCAGTTCCTCCAGGTCCCGGAAGGGACGGTACAGGTCCACGCCGCGGCTACGGGTAAAAGGCATCATTTCATACATGGTAAAGAACCTCCGATTTCTTTTTTGTTTATGCCCATAGTATGCCCTGTAATTATGAACAAATATAGTGAAGTATATGTCCTTACTGTGAATTTTAGCACTCTACATACGGGAGTGCTAAAATCATCCCTCCCGGTTGTATTTTCCATTTTCGTGTGATATACTGTTTTCTAATTAAATGTCCATAACAGGAGAGCAAAACCCATGGAGATACAACGAATCGACAGCTATACCGACCCCCGTTTTCCCCGGGAGGTGCTGTACCAGCACGGCGCTTTTCTGGTGGACGGTGCGCCCTGGTCCTTCCGGGTGATCTCGGACCACGAGGCCGAAGTCACCGGGGAGGGCCTGACCCGAGAGACCCTGGCAGAGGCGGCGGAGGACTTTCGTTTTTACGCCCAACATATCACTACGTTTTATGATGAAGCGGGCGCGTGCCTCCTGGAGCTGCCGCCCGTAGAGCGCCGGGAGGTGGAGATTGACCTTCTCCAGCCCTCCCAGTTTTCTGTAGACCGGGAGAAGTGCGCGGCGGTAGGGTATTTTATCCATACCGCAGCTGATATCGTGGTTCCGGTGACAACGCTGGAGGACGGCGTGCTGTGCGTGCTGGACGGCCATACCCGGCTGTATGAGGCATGGAGGCGGGAGATCCCCACGGCGATGGTGATTGACGTTCCCGGCTGGGAGGGGATAGTAGGTTTTGCCGCCGAAGCCCGGAAGCGGGGCATTTACCATATCCGTGACATGGCCCTCTACAGTCCGGAGGAGCAGAAGGAAAAATGGCACGACTGGTGCGACGCTTACTTTGCCGCCCAACAGGAGGCTGAATAGAAGGACAGGAGGAGCACGACCATGACCCCCACCACAACCGCTCAGATCTGCGCCGCCGTACAGGGCGTTCTGTTTGGCAGCGAACAGACCGTTATCACCGGCATTTCCACCGACAGCCGCACCATCGCCCCAGGGGAGTGGTTCGTCCCCCTGACCGGGGAGCGGTTCGACGGCCACGACTATATCCCCATGGCCCTGGAGAAGGGCGCGGCGGGCTGCTTCTGCACCCGTCTGCCCCGTGAGACCCGGGAGGACCGGGTCTATATTCTGGTGGAGGATACCAAGCGGGCCCTCCGTGATCTTGCGGCCTGGTACCGGAACCAATTCGACATCCCCATGGTCCAGATCACCGGCAGCATGGGCAAGACCACCTTCAAGGAGCTGCTCTCGGGCATACTGACCCAGCGGTACAACACCCTCAAGACCCCGGGGAACCTCAACGGCGACATCGGCGCGCCCCTGACCCTGCTGTCCCTGCTGCCGGAGCACCAGGCGGCGGTGGTGGAGACGGGCATGGACGCCCCCGGCCAGATCCGGTGGCTGGGCCAGGCCGTCAGGCCGGATGTGGCGGTCATCACCAACATCGACGACGTACATCTGGAGCACTTCGGCAGCCGCAGGGACATTCTGGCGGCCAAGGCGGAGATCCTTGAGCACCTGCGCCCCCATGGGCTGGCGGTGCTGTGCGGGGACGACGAGCTGCTGAACACCCTGTCCCCGGACTGCGAGACCCTCCGGTGCGGCTTCTCCGCCGGATGCGGCGTCCGGGTGGAGGACCTGGAGGAGCGGGGGCTGGAGGGCGTCCGGTTCACCGTGGTCACGGATCGGGGCCGCTACCCCCTGGAGATCGCCACGCCTGGGGTCCACATGGCCTCCCTGGCCGCCATGGCCGTGGCGGTGGCGGAGCGGCTGGGCCTGACTGCGGAGGAGATCATCCGGGGCGCTGCGGCCTACGCCCCGGCGGACAACCGCCTGCGGGTGGAGCGTCTGCCCGGGGGGCGGCTGATGATTAACGACAGCTACAACGCCAACCCCAGATCCGTCCAGGCGGATCTCCGCATCCTGGCCCATCACACCGGCGGGAAGCGGATCGCCATGCTGGGGGACATGACCGAGCTGGGGGCGGCGGAGGCCGCGGGACACCGGGACGTGGGCCGTCTGGCCGGAGAGCTGGGCATCGAGGCGCTGCTGGCCGTGGGGCCCAGGAGCCGGGAGCACATGGTTCCGGCTGCAAAGGCGGCGGGGTGCCCGGACGTGCGCTGGTTCGAGACCCGGGACGAGGCCCGGGACGCGCTGGTGGAGATGTTCGCCCCCGGAGATGCGGCGCTCCTCAAGGCGTCCCACTTCCTCAACCGCTTCGATCTGGCGGCAGATGATCTGCGGAGGTATCCGTTTCCATAAAAAGATCATTTTCTCTTCTTTTCTTTTGTGAACAAAAGAAAAAACTTTAGAATTGCTCATCTGACTGCTGTCCTCTCAGCCGGCAGTCAGTATATCACGTCTGAACATTTTTCCGCTTCTTTTTCTTTCAGGAAACAGAATCGAAAAAGCTCAAGAAACATGCGAAAGATTGAATTATGATAGAGATCAGTGTAAGCGGACTGAAAAAGTCCTTTGAAATAGGAAACAACATTCTCGACGGCGTCACCTTCCAGGTGGAGACCGGAGAGCGGGTGGGCCTGCTGGGCCGCAACGGCGCGGGCAAGTCCACCCTCTTCCGGATCCTCACCGGGGAGCTGGACCCGGACGAGGGGGAGGTGGTCCTGGCCAAGGGGAGCCGGGTGGGGCTCATCTCCCAGATCCCCGTGTACCCGGAGGGGTACACGGTGGACGACGTGCTCCACACCGCCTTTGCCCGCCACCAGAAGCTGGCCCAGGAGATGGAGAAATTGACCGGGGACATGGCCGCCGGGGACAACAGCGAGGCCACCCTCCGCCGGTACGGGGAGCTGGCGGCCAAGTTCGAGGGCATCGGCGGCTACGATATGGACACCGCCGTGGGCAAGGTGGCCAACGGCCTCTCCATCCCCCCGGATATGCGCTCCCAGCTCTTTGACAGCCTCTCCGGCGGGGAGAAGACCCGGGTGAACCTGGGCCGGCTCATCCTGGAGGACACGGATATCCTCCTGCTGGACGAGCCCACCAACCACCTGGATCTCCACGCGGTGGAGTGGCTGGAGGAGTATGTGCGCCGCTTCCGGGGCACGGTGGTGGCCATCAGCCATGACCGCTACTTCCTGGACCGCACCATCAGCCGGGTGGTGGAGATCTGCGACGGCAGGGCGGAGTTCTACTCCGGAAACTACACCTTCTACGCCATTGAGAAGGAGCGGCGCTACCAGGAGAAGCTCAAGCAGTACGAGAAGGAGCAGGCCAAGATCAAGCAGCTCCAGACGGCGGCGGACCAGCTCCACCTGTGGGCCTTTATGGGCAACGACAAGCTCCACAAGCGGGCCTTCTCCATGGAGCGGCGCATTGAGCGCATCCGCCAGACCGAGAAGCCCACCAAGGCCCGGGCCCTCACCAACCGCTTCGGGGAGAAGGAGTTTGTGGGGGACGAGGTCCTGCACGTCAAGGACGTGGAGAAGTCCTTCGGGGACCGGCAGCTCTTTGGCGGCCTGGATCTGCGGGTGGAGGGGGGCGAGCGCATCGCCCTTATCGGCGACAACGGCACCGGCAAGTCCACCCTGCTGAAAATCCTTATGGGGGAGGAGACTCCAGACGGGGGCCGGGTGAAGTACGGTCCCACAGTGCGGGTGGCCTACCTGCCCCAGATTATCCGCTTTGAGAACCCCCAGCGGACCCTGGTGGACACCATGCTCTACGCCAAGCGGGGCATCACCACCCAGACCGCCCGGGACCGGCTGGGGGCCTTCAACTTCCGGGGGGAGGACGTGTTCAAGCCCGTGTCCGTCCTCTCCGGCGGGGAGCAGAGCCGCCTGCGCCTGTGCATGCTCATGGACGAGGAGATCAACCTGCTCGTCCTGGACGAGCCCACCAACCACCTGGACATCGCCAGCCGGGAGTGGATCGAGGAGGCCGTGGAGGCCTACGAGGGGGCCCTCCTCTTTGTCAGCCATGACCGCTACTTTATCAACCGCTTCGCCACCCGGATCTGGGAGCTGGAGGGCGGGGTCATCACCGATTACCCCGTCCCCTTCGCCCGCTACCGGGAGATCAAGGAGCGGGACAAGGTCCTGGCGCAGTCTCAGCCCCGGCCCGACAGGAGCAAGCCCAAGCCCGCCCCCAAGGGGGGCCGGGCCCAGCAGAACGCCCGCAAGCAGCTGACCATCTGCGAGCGGGACATGGAGAAGCTGGAATCGGAGATCAAGGCCCTGGAAGCGGACATGGAGGCCAGCGCCTGCGACTACGAGAAGTACAGCGCTCTCTACGCCCGGAAGGAGACCCTGGACCAGCAGCTGATGGAGCTGATGGAGCGCTGGGAGGCCCTGGCGGAGGCGGCTGAGGGATGAAAAATATTCCCATCTGTAGAAAAGAAGCTATATATTACGCAATTGCCCTGCTCTGTCTGACGCTGGGGACCCTGGCCCTGACGGTGTACACCGCTGTGCGCTTTACGGGGTCCCTCCTGTGCTGCGCCGCCGGGGCGCTGGCGGTTCTGGGCGTCCTCTCGCGCCTGGGCAGAACCCGGGCCTGGGCCCGGCGGGCCAGGCAGCTTCTGCTGGTCCTGCTGGCGGCGGGGTTTGCCCTGTTTGCTGCCCTGGAGGTCCGGGTTCTCTCCTGGGCCCGGACGGACTCCGAAACGCCGGCGGCGGCCATTGTGGTGCTGGGGGCGGGGGTCAACGGCACAACCCCGTCCCTGAGCCTGGAGACCCGCCTGACGGCGGCCCTGGCCTACGCCCAGGATCACCCGGAAGCGCCCATCGTGGTCTCCGGCTGCCAGGGCCCGGGGGAGGACATCACCGAGGCGGCCTGCATGGCCGGGTGGCTGGAGGCGCGGGGGATCCCGCCGGAGCGGATCCTCCGGGAGGACCGGGCCCGGGACACGGAGGAGAACATCCGCTATTCCCTGGCGCTCTTGGCGGAGCGGGGGATCGGGGGGAACGTGGCCGTGGTCACCAGCAGCTACCACCTGTGCCGGGCGGCCCACCACATGGAGCGCATGGGCGGAGCCATGGTCCCGGTGGCGGCCCCCATGCCGGCCAAATACCTTCCACTGTCTGTGAACTACTACATCCGGGAGGCCTTCGCCATGGCGGCGGAGCTGCTGCTTCCAAACCACTAGGGAAAGGAGACCCACCATGTACACCCTCTGTCTCTACTACAGCCGCACAGGCTCCACGGAGAAGCTCATCCGGGAGATCGCCCAGGAGCTGGGCTGTGAGATGTTCAAGCTGGACGACGGCGTGGACCGCACCGGCTGGCGGGGCTGGCTGCGCAGCGGCATGCAGGCCATGTCCCGCCGTCCGCCCCGGGTGGCGCTGCCCAAGACCACCCTGCCCCTGAGCGTATACGATCTGGTCATCATCGGCACCCCTGTGTGGGCGGGCCGGTGCAGCGCGCCGGTGCGGAGCTTTCTGATGGAGTACGGCGAGGACATCCGCCGGGCGGCCTACGTCATCACCCGGGGCAGCGAGGTCCACTACGAGGAGGTCTTTGACCAGATGGACCTGTACGTCCGCACCCCCCGGGTCCACGCGGTGAGCATCCGGCCCAACGCCGTGGGCGCGGACTTCTGGCGGGACGAATTTCTCGCCAGCATCCGGGGCGGAGGAAAGGAGAAGAGCGACCATGCTGGATAAGCTGAAAACCATAGACGACCGCTTTGAGGCCATCACCAGCCAGCTGGAGGACCCGGCCACCTACGCGGACCCGGACCTGCTGCGCCGGCTGACCCGGGAGCAGAAGGAGCTGGAGCCGGTGGTGGGGGCCTACCGGGCCTATTGCCGGGCGGAGGAGAATCTGGCCTCCGCCCAGGAGCTGCTCTCCGACCCGGAGCTGCGGGACATGGCTCAGGAGGAGATCCAGGAGGCGAGGCGGGAGATGGACCGGCTGCGGGAGGAGATGAAGGTCCTGCTGCTGCCCCGGGACCCCAACGACAGCCGGAACGTGGTCATGGAGATCCGGGGCGGCGTGGGGGGCGAGGAGGCCATGCTCTTTGCCGCGGATCTCTTCCGGATGTACGTGATGTACGCGGAGGCGCGGGGCTGGAAGCTGGAGGTGGTCAGCCGCAGCGAGACGGAGCTGGGCGGGCTCAAGGAGATCAGCTTCCTGGTGGAGGGGGACGGGGCCTGGTCCCGGCTCAAGTATGAGAGCGGGACCCACCGGGTCCAGCGGGTGCCGGTGACGGAATCCTCGGGCCGCATCCAGACCTCCGCCGCCACGGTGGCCGTGCTGCCGGAGGCGGAGGAGGTGGAATTTTCCATTGATCCCGGCGATTTGAAGATCGACACCTTCCGCTCCTCCGGCGCCGGCGGCCAGCACATCAACAAGACCGAGAGCGCCATCCGCATCACCCACCTGCCCACAGGGGTGGTGGTGGAGTGCCAGGACGAGCGCAGCCAGTACAAGAACAAGGACCGGGCCATGAAGATTCTCCGCTCCAAGCTCTACGAGGCGGAGCAGGAGAAGCAGAACGCGGCCATTGCCGCCCAGCGGCGCAGTCAGGTGGGCTCCGGGGATCGGTCCGAGCGGATCCGGACCTACAACTTCCCTCAGGGGCGGGTGACGGATCACCGGATTGGGCTGACCTTGTACAAACTGGACAAGATTATGAACGGAGATATCCAGGAGATCATCGACGCGTGCATCGCAGCGGATCAGAGTGCGAAGCTGGCTAATATGAACGAGGAATAGAATGATAGAGAAGACGAGGATATAAGTAAAAAAGAGTTGGAAGCTACAGGTTTCCAACTCTTCTTTCTATATCTATTATACCACAAAAATAAGAAAAAACCAAGACTGGTATCGGCAGAAATGCGGTGCTATAATCATAAATCCAGACACTATAGAGTACATTACAAAATCAGGAGGAATGCTTGTATGGGCGTCAATTCTGATAATTACATCCGATGTTGAAGTCATGAGCGCTACATTCCATCCCGCCGCTTGAACCCTCTTTTCATTAACCGTAATTCTTATCCCATGAAATTCATCGGCATATTTCTCTGCAAACTGATTCATTACTTGTCGGGTATGATCTGTTGATTTTCCGTCAACCAAAACCACTTCTATTTTGTCATGCGGATAAGTCTGCCCAATGAAGTCATTGAAGAGTTTTGGGAGAAATGTTTCTTCATTATAAGCTATTACGCACAATGACACTGTTTCAGGCTTCATTGCTATTCCCTACTTTACTTATACTTTTCTTCCCAGCACGACGGTAATCGTTCTGAGCATCGTCAATATATCCCGCAAAATCCCAAAGTGTCTGATACTCTCCAAATTCCATTCCATTTTTGATGGAAGAATCTGTGTTACATACGCTTCATCCACATGAGCAGCCTCATCCAGCAATCTATCCTCATCCTTGTATCGGATTGAGGCTTCACTGGTTATTCCTGCAGGCATTAGCAGTGTGGCATAAAACTCTGGCCGATACTTCTCCACATACTTCACAACCTCTGGTCTTGTTCCAACGAAACTCATCGTTCCCTCAATCACGTCAACAACCTGCGGGAGTTCATCCAGCCTAAGCCTGCGCAGCTTACTGCCGACTCTCGTAATTCGATTATCATGACTGACCGTTATCGCTGACCCTACCCTATCGGCGTTAGCGACCATCGTACGAAATTTATGAATGTGAAAACTCCTTCCATAGCTGGTCACACGTTCCTGACGGTAAAAAATGGGGCCGTTCGAGTCTAGCTTGATAGCGATTGCTATGACGAGCATTGGCAGAAACAGGATGAGCAGGAGAATGATTGCTGCCGCCAAATCAAAGACACGCTTCACGAATAGCTGCCCGCGCTTTCTATTCAATATTTCCCAATACGGACGGACCTCGGGAGTCCTCATAAAATCCGGGAGGTCTTTCCATTGTTTCAACATATGTTCATTTCCCTTATAGCGGCTTTCAGTGTTTGAACTACGTACGCAGCATCCTCATCCGACAGGTGCGTGTGGAGAGGAAGTGTTATCAGATTCTTATAGTAATCATAGGCATTTGGATACTTACTGCAGTCCTTGCCATAGGCAGTCATAAGAGGAAGCGGTTTGTAATGGACGTTCGCAACCACACCTTGCTTCGCCATATATTCAATGATATGGTTTCTCATTTCTTCATCTGCTTCCGGAACACGGATCAGGTACAGATGGTTAGATGAGTCCATTCCATCTACATGGTGAGCCAGATGACGAATCCCCAACTCATCACAAGCCCTATCATACACATCTATTATTTCTTTCCTGCGACGGAGCATACCGGAATATCGATCCAGTTGTTTCAGTCCTATCGCAGCCATAATATCGGTCATATTATATTTATAATATGGTGCAATAATATCGTATTCCCAAGAACCAAGTTTTGTTTTTGTCAAAGCGTCTTTGGACTGTCCGTGCAAAGATAAGAGCATGAAATTCTTGTACAGTTTCTCGTCATCTACTCCTTCGATCGCTTTCCACACCAATGCGCCACCTTCTGCAGTCGTAAGATTCTTCACTGCATGGAAAGAAAACGTTGTAAAATCTGCGATCTCTCCACAACGCTTTCCATCGCGCACAGCCCCAAATGAGTGCGCACCATCCGCAAGTACGGCAATCCTTCCTAACTTTTCCTGTATCTCATTAGATGGCCGGAATAAATTCTTCTTTCGTTCTGCAATCTCATATATTTTCCCATAATCACAGATAACACCACCAAGATCTACCGCAATAATTGCTTTTGTTTTCTCGTTGATCTTCTTTTCCAGCTCTTCATAATCCATCTCATAGATATCTTTCTGCGTATCCACCAATACAAGCTTGGCTCCCACATGACAAACTACACTTGCTGATGCTGTATACGTGTACGCAGTTGTAATAATCTCATCCCCAGGCCCGATCCCTAGCGTCCTAAGCGCTAGTTCCTCACAAGCCGTTGCCGAATTAAGGCAAACTGCTTTACTCGTATGGCAATATTCTGCCACCTGCTTTTCAAATAATTTTGTCTTCGGTCCTGTTGTAATCCATCCACTTCTTAATGTATCTACCACTTCTGCAATCTCTGCATCCGTAATATCCGGAGGTGAAAATGGTATATTCATTGTCTTCATATTTAATCCTCCATGACCGGGCCTTCATGACTGGCTCTTCCTAATTTGCAAAACTCTTCATATATTGCGCTGTCGCGTTTCTTGTCTTCCTCTTTGATATGATAAGTCGGAACAATTCCCGCAACAATCTGTTTTACATCGAAGCGTTCATCTATCGCTGCCTGCTCTAATTTCTTGAGTTCACTTAAAAAATGTACCTCATCAAACTCTAATGGTTTTCCAATATATATTAATTCATTTTGTGTTTTTTGTAAACCCTCTTCGTTTGTGAGCAATTCTTCAAATA
>OFFQ01001679.1_pt1 | contig 12466 bp, 10 predicted proteins | sample 1521411 | NCBI WGS metagenome assembly OFFQ01 (sample SAMEA3504110, study PRJEB24116) | mouse gut metagenome | biome: mouse gut; feature: mouse-associated habitat; material: faeces | place: Denmark | collected 2011 | reverse complement strand
TGATATAAAACATTGCGATTGTACCAATGGAAGCCAGTATATATGGAATATAGGACTTGGCATTCTTCTTGATGTTGTCCTTTGCGATTCTGCTGTAAAATCCTTTACTCATGTTTTCCACCACCTGTCGCGATCATTGTAAGTGTATCGGATATTTTCTGATACATTTCTTCGTTAGTACAGCCTCCCCTGTAAATCTGATGAAACACCTGACCGTCCTTGATAAATAACACGCGTTTCGCATGACTTGCTGCTTTTGTACTGTGCGTTACCATAAGAATTGTCTGCCCATCCGCATTGATATCGGAAAATATCTCCAAGAGCTGATCTGCCGCCCTCGAATCCAATGCTCCGGTGGGTTTGTCTGCAAGCACAAGCTTCGGTCCGGTGATCAACGCCCTGGCAACTGCCGCTCTTTGCTTTTGTCCGCCGGACACTTCGTATGGAAATTTCGCAAGAAGCCCTCCAATCTCCAGTTTTCTCGCAATTGGCAAAAGACGTTTTTGCATTTCCTCGTACTTTTTACCTGCCAGTACCAGCGGCAGAAAAATATTATCCTGCAAGGAAAACGTATCCAATAAATTAAAATCCTGAAATACAAATCCCAGGTGTTCCCGCCGAAACCGCGCCAGTTCGCTTTCCTTAATAGAAAGAATGTTTTTGCCGTTCAACAAAATTTCTCCGTCCGTCGGACGATCCACTGTGGCAAGCAGATTAAGCAGAGTCGTTTTTCCCGAACCGGATTCACCCATGATCGCCGTGTATTCTCCCTGCTCCACCGTAAAATTTACGTCCCGCAGCGCCTCCACCTTATTTCCGCCAAAACGCGTGGCGTATATTTTTTTTAAGTGATTTACTTCTAACATAGCCATATTCTGTTCCTCCTCTTATCTTTGACAATACCACTATAACAAAAAAAGAAATGCTCTGCCTTAACTTTAGCTTACATTTCTTTTTGTCTGGCTTACGATTTTGTAAGGTTCAGAAGATCAGAGTATCTTTGCAAATATCTGCAAAAGACTGTAAACAGAGATGTACAAGAGATTAGGGAATTTCCCAATATCCATAACGCCGGCCACCTTTACGCTCAATGCAATTTTTGTTTTTTAATTTTTCTAGTTCTCTTTGTACTGTTCTTCTGTTCACAGATAATTTCTGTGCCATTTCTGTCGTTGTCATGGATGCATCCTCTCTCAGCAAAGTTAAAATTTCCGTTTCCTTTGAAACATTCTTTGTGACATTCTTTGTGACATCCTGATTTTTTGTCGCTATGGATTCTGGCACCTTGGCACTTTGAAGGGCATTAAATTTAAGCATAATATCTCCACCATGAACAATATATTCCGGTTCATCCGCACCAAGCGTTTTACAGGCATCACATATTTTTTGAATGCCACGCCCCCAACTTTCAATATAACCAGCCCGATAGAAAACTCTCGCAATGTCCGGATTAAAAGGCTTTGAAGAATGAGAATGCATCAATGTTTCCGCTCTTGTTTCCTTGTGGTAGGATATCGCTGCTTTCAAGTATTTTAGATAAATTAAATCAATCACCCTATCTGCAATAATAAGCAGAGAACCTCTTACTTCATCCTGATACAATAAGTCACTTCCTTCAAACTTGCCGATTTTCACATAACATCCACTGATAACTTTTTCTGCCTTACGGTAAAAACACAATGCACCCGCACGTTTTAGCTTTCCATCTTCTATTAAATCTAATTTTTCCAGAAGTTCTGTATTTGAAATATCCAAATCTTCTTTCGTCATTCGACCGCTTCGGAGTGCCTCCTGCCTAAAAATATCAAAACTTTCCTTATCCAAATCGTCAACTGATATATCAGCTATTGTAGCCGCATCCCATTTCAAACCTGTCTTAGATATAAGAAAGTTCGTCAGTGCATTACCTCTTAACTGCTGTTTCGTACTGCCGCTACGGTAATGATATTCCCCATCATAGTTTACAGGAAATGCCCATGGATTCACAGTAATTTCTATATATTCCAAGCCATTCTCTGTCAGTAAATTGACATCAGCCACAATCCCCAGTTTGCTTTGTACCTTATTGGGGATATCCTCAAGTAATCTCTTAGAATTACTGACACCAATAACCGTTCCGTCATCTCTTTTTCCAATATATATCTTTGAATGTTCCGTCACAAAACCACTGGCGTTGTCACACCGTTGCGGCTGGTGTAACTTGCCACTACATCATCAAATGGTTAGACGGTGACGACAAGAGCAACAAGTAGCCTGGTGGGTGCTTTGCCACCATAAAAGTAAAGAAGAATCCCCGAACTGCGCTGGAACACGGTTCGGGGATTCCATTCTTTGTTCACATGGAACTTCTGCATCTTTTTGCCTAATGGCATTATAGCATATCCAAATGTTAATTACAAGATTCATCTCTTTTTCATAAAACAAAAATATATCCTTATCTGGCATCATTCAAATCAAAGTATGAAACATACACTGGCAATGCCCTTCTTCCTTTCGTCTGGAGGGATAGCCCCTCCGAAATGGAAGGCAGCCGCCCGGCTCTATATCACCTACGAAATCTCCTCCACCTTCGTCCACGTCCCCTCTTTTAAATGATAAAAATAAATACCGTCGTCTTTTTCGATCCAGTAATCCCCGTTCGCAAGGCGCATCCTCACATACATCTCGTCTTCGGATTCAAACTCATCGAACAGGTATCTCCCTTCTTTTAGGTCATACCATTTATAATAGCCCCGCTCCTTCCCGTCCTCTTTCGTCCGTTTGATCAATTCCATATACCCGATCTGGATATACACATCGTCGATCTCTTCCTCATACGTCAGTATCTCTTCCCTCTTTTTTGTCTTTATATGGTAAGCTTCAACGTTCTTTTTGTGTGCCGGCTGTAAATAGATCGTATCGTCCCAGATAAACTGGGCATCATTTAACACGCCTTCCAAAACGGTACGGATTTCTTTTGTCTGAAAATCGTATTGCCGGAATATCAGCCCCTCATCCTGATTCAGATTCATTTCCAGAAAATAGATCGAATCACCGCTGCCGCCGCACGGAACGACATAGGTATCCTTTAACTTGCTTCCGTCCACGATTAACGTTTCTTCTTCTGTCTGCAAATCGTACATGACAAGCGACGGCTCTGCCGACTCGCTGCCGGTTGCATCCTCAAATTCAACCATGGTCGGAAGCGATAAAAACAATTTTCCCCTGTACATCACCGCCGCATTGGGAGGGATCGTCTGGTTTTCAAATCTGTGAACCAGCGTTTTATCCGTCCCGTCTTTCCTGATACGGTACAGGCATAAACCCCTGTCCTCCCCGACGGATTTACAGACCATATAGTAAAGGCTTTCATTGACATACGTCAGAAATCCCATATAATTTGCCCCTTCAGACACTGCCTGGCAGGCTTTAGAATCGTGCCTGCAGTTTACTTTTCGGCAGAGAACCGTTTCTTTTGCAGACGCTTTATCTACATATTTCAGCGCCATAAAATCCGAATCTGCCTGTACGTTCTGTACGTAATACACCCCTTCGTCCGTTTCCGTTAAGTTGATCATCGGACGAAATACGTCCTGATCCTGCCGTTCACCCGCCTCCATACCGGCTTTTTGTTTTGCGCATCCCGCCAAAAGCAAGGCGAAACAAACTGCTCCTAAAACTATTTTTCCATACTTTTTTCTCTGCATATGGTCTCCTTTCCGATCACTGCCGCAGCTGCGGCAAGCAATACTGCAAAACCAATCGTCGTCCAACGTCCCTGAAACGTAAACACAAACAAAATATCATGTATCGCTCTCAACCATCGCAGGGAAAGATACGGCGATAACAATGTCGGAACCACAGTTGCTCCCAAAATCATTCCTGTCAGCATATATTGGTTTTTTACAAGTTTCCCGCATGCCGACAGCACGATCAAACACGCAGACACACCAATGCACTGCAGTATCACTCCCAGGCTAAAAAAACAAGCAAGCGGTATACTGATTCCGCTGTCCCAATACGCCGGCAGGCAGTCCGCCGGAGCGGACATCTTTAAATCATACGATGCTGCGGATTTCCAAAAGGAAAACACCCCAAACACAAGGGTAAGAGAAACGAAGTAGAGCAGCAGCGACATTATTTTTGCATTCCACAGCGTTTTTCCTCCGCAGGCAGACGTTTTCTGCAGCAATTCTACCCTGGTTTCTTTTTCCTTCTGAAACACTGCCGGAATCAGAAACGCAAAGGAAATACAAAGGAAAAGAACCATCCCTCTGGATACTTCCGTAAAACCAAACAGCATCTCGTACTGTATGTCTTTTAATAAAATTTCTTCTTTCCCGTCCCGCTGCAGCAGCGCGGCGCGGTCGGCATATTTCTCAAATCCATCCCGGCGCTCCAGCTCTCTTTGCAGCGCATCTGCACGGTAGATATTTTCTTCTCCTGCAAGCGTTTCTTCCAGGGATTGAAAATATGCTTTCTCTTCCCTGATCTGATGATCCGTCTGTTTTGTAACCCGGTCTCCGAACCGGTCGATATACTGCTGGTAATAATATTCTTCCGTATCCAAATCATGGCGGTACTGCCGCACCGTCATCCCATACAGCAGTATACATGCCGCAAACAAAATCATGCCTCTCTGGTAAATCCACAGTTTTTTCATTTCAAAATAAAAAATCGAATGGGGCTTTCGCCTGCTCCCCTTCTTTGCCCAAATCCTTCTCCTCCGTTTCATCTGCCTGCGGCCTCCCGCAAACAGCATCAGTCCAAACAGGATCGCTGCCAAAGGTACGATACCCCATGCCGCCTCAAAATACAAACTTCCGAATGAAATCAATTCATACGTGCCAATGACAGGTTTTCCCCGCAGCAGGCTCCACACATTCCAAATCCGACCGGCTTCCCACAGACCGCCGCCCACAGAGCTATTGCAGAACCATATACCGAGCCCCAAAATGCATGCGGTTCCCGCCGCCGTTAAGATTACGGAACAAAACCGCTTTGCAATTGCCACCGCCAAGGCTGTTAATACCGCTGCCGCAAGCAGCTTTAAACCCATACAGGCAAGCAGATATTGTCCGATCGTCCAGGCGTATGGAACGGCATAATACCCGGGAACGCCCTGAATCGCAGCCATACAGGCAATCCCGCCGAACTTTGTTGACGCAAGCATAAAGTTAAGAACGAAAATCAGCAGCATATATACGGTAAGACTGCTGTAAACCACAAACGCCTTTGCCAGAAACAGGCGCACATTTCCATGAAACATCGTAAGCGCAAACTCTGATTTTCCCGCTTTTTCCTCCTGCAGAAAAACGACGCCCGTCAGATAGATTAAAAATACCGCTGCCAGCAGGTCGCCGGCATAAAAATCCAGCAGCTGTTCCACGCCCAGATAAGGATGCAGTTCCATAGGCGCCTGAATGTCTAGTTTTTCATAGGCCTGGGCAATCCGTTTCCCATAAGCGTTCCGGTCGGAATCGGGATCTGCAAATATAGAAATTTCCCGCCCCTTCTCGTACCGGTTCTGGATCGATTCGCGGTAGGCTGCATAGCCGTTTTGCGCTTCCACTTCCCGTCCGATCTGCTCCAACGCCTTCCACTGCTCATAGCCTGCCGCGCTTTGCGAAGCTTTTTTCTGCTCCACCCATTCGGCGGCATCCCCCTGCTCCTCTTCCAAAAGACCATGCATGTTTAAATATTCCGGAATCCATTCCCGGTTTTTATCCAGCTCACCCCAAAAGACAATGCCGGACAGAAGCAAAAAAAACAGGAAAATTTTTAAGACGGAAGCATTTTTCCACAATTTTTTCCATTCATACCATACAAGCCTCATACGTCTTCATACTTCCTCTCCAAAATAAGACAGGTACACATCTTCCAGATCCGGATATACCGGTACCGCGCCTTTTAGCTGCGGTTCCCCTTCTTTTGCGATCACCTTCGCATAGACGTTTCCTTTTCGGTGATACACGCTGCTGACCTGATACAACTCTTCCAGCTCTTCCAACGGGAGAATTAATTCTGTCTCATAGACCCTTCCGTACAGCTGCTCCGTCAGCTCCCATACCGTGCTGTCCGCAAGCATCCTCCCGGCGTCCAGCATCAGAATCCGGTCTGCAATCAGTTCCACATCACTGACCACATGCGTAGCAATAATAATAATCCGCTCCTTTGCCCACTCTGCAATTAAATTCCTCATTTCAATCCGTTTTCTGGGATCTAATCCAGCCGTAGGCTCATCTAAAATCACCACTTGCGGCCGGTCCAGCAAAGCCTGCGCAAGCATCAGCCTCTGCTGCATCCCTCCCGAAAGCGTCTTGATCTTCTTGTTTTTTACATCAACCAGACGTACCCGCTCCAATAATTCCTCTGCCTGGACAAGCAAATGCTTTCGTTCCATTCCTTTCAACGCCCCGATATAATATAGGTATTCCAACACGTCAAATTCCGGATACAGGCATGTTTGCTGCGGCATATACCCCAATGCTTTTAAAAAATCTTTTTTCTGTTTCCGTATTTCTTTCCCGTTAAATACAATCTCCCCTGCCGACGGCTCAAGCAGCATGGCAATCAGCTTCATAAACGTGCTCTTTCCCGCGCCGTTCGGACCGAGAAGCCCATATACGCCGGGCGTAAACGTTACATAAAGCGGTTTCAGCGCCTCTTTGTCCCCATAGAACTTTCTCACGTTTTTGATTTCCAACACCATACGCCTATTCCTCCCAGCCATCCAGCTGTTCCTGAAGCTTATGCATCACATCGTCCCGTCCGGCTTCCTCCAATTTCTCCTGCTGCAGGGCCAAAAACGCTTCCAGGTCCGGTACTTCGGAAGATTGCAGCGTACGGACCGCTTCCTGATAAACTGCGGCAAGCCTGCTCATTTGTTTCAGTAACTCTTCATCCCAGTCCGGCACAAAATTACGGTACAAATCCGGCTGCACCTCATGAAACAGGTTTCTTGTACGCTCTTCTTTATCCGGCGTTTCACGTTCGTTTGGATATGCAATGAGGTTATTTCCTATTGCGCCAAATGTTCCCATATACGAAAGAGTGCCCTGCTGTTTGCCGACGGCATATCCGTTTGACAGAACATAATCTTCCTCCGGCACGCCGTAGATCATAAGGTTTGATAATTCCTCATCGTATACCGACGCCGCAAGCACCTGCACGGCAAGCTCCTTATGCTTGCTGCCGCTGAATACTCCGTTCCCGAGCGACCGGGTGAGAAAAGGATTTCCCAGCGGAACCGAAACAATATCTTCCGCATCATCGTAAGACCCCTGCAATTGTTTGATCCCGGGCATATTCTGTATGGTAAATACAGGACGCGCAGATAAAGAACCGGGGCTGTCATGGGCGTCCAGGTTGTTTTTATAAATATACTGATACAACGCGAAGGCATCTTTGATCCGCTGCATGGAAAAACCGTCCGCGATCTTTTTTTCCCGCATATGAACATACAGGTTATTCGTCGTTCCTTCTAACACCGGCATATATTCCCCAAGCAGATAATCACTAAAATCCAGATATGCGGCATTGGTAAGATAATATCCGCCCTCCAAAAGACGTTCTTCCTCAAAATAAGGCAAAAGCCATTGGATCACTTCTTCCGGCGTCATCTTTTTGATCTTCTCCTCGTCCAAGTCCACCCGGTATTGATCCAAAAAAGATTTCTGGAAACAATATGCCGCCTCTTTCACACAGACATTTCCGCGCGGAATCTGATACGTGGTTCCGTTGATCCGGTTTACATCCCAGATCTCTTGGGGAATCGCCTCTTGCGCCCGCTGCATCCCTTCGCTTTCCATATAAGAATCCAACGGAAGAAACCGGTCGTATTCCATGGACGAAAACTGTGCAATATCCGCATCCGGATCGTTTTGCAGCAACGCCTGGATTACTTCTCCGGAACAGATCAGCTCTTGTTCCAGCCGAAAACCGCCTTCCTCCTCTTCTGCTGCCGCTTCATACGAATCCGGAAGATATTTGAACACCACTTTCGCAGCGATCCCAAGTTTTCCCAGCCGTTTGTTAAAAAGGTCAAACCGTTTCGCATAAACTTCCTGATATGGCTGCATATCCTCCCTGTCTATTCCAAAATATTCCGGATCGGAAAGATACCATACGATCTCTGTTTTTTTCTGAATATTTGCAAATACAAAGACCATGCCGACCGCTGCCAGAAACAGAACGGCCAGGATCCTATTCCGTTTTCTTTTCATCATCGTTCACCCCTTCCCTGCATAGGGCACTCTTTTTGCACATTCATAAATAAAATCAATCTTTTCTTATTCCCTGGTTGTTGCAAAATTTTTATCACCAAGAATTTTTTTCAAATGATTATAAATTGTATCATGTTTTTATTTTTCAATCAATAGATAACAAGAATTTAATTCATTGTTTCTTTGTGAATCGTTTTTATAAGATATTTTTAATACGCTTATCTGCAATTCCATTTTTATATAAAAACAATACACGAAATGATACGTTTAAAAATATAAATATTTTACAGAAATCTAACTGTTTCCTTTATCCGATTATTTCCGCAAAAAAAGCCAGACACATTTTTTGTATCTGGCACTTTTCCATCTTACTATTCTTCTTCTGTTCCCAGTCTTACTATCATATGAAAAAGCGAATATTCTCCTGCCCCTTCTTAGAAAACGGAACCTGGAACAAACAATTCCCTTACTGCAGGTCCAGCGCCTCCCGCGCCTGTACAACCGCTTCCTTTGCCGTACGGAAAATCTCAAACTCATTCAGTTCTTTCAGACCCATATTGACGCGTTCATTCCGATAGGTCATTCCGCTCTGTTTGATCTCTTTGCCGGACATATGAAAACTCGTAGCATGGATTTCTTTGGAAAGGCTGCGGATGACCGCTGCATCGACACCGCTGCCCACCAGAATTTCTATGTCCTCTCCCGCCTGTCGAATCAGGCGTTTTAAGACTGCCTTTCCTTTCACGCAATCCGCTTCCTGGCCGGATGTCAGAATCGTATCAATCTTAAGAGAAATCGCCGTACGAAGCGCCTCGTCCGGATTCTGACAGACGTCAAATGCCCGATGCAGCGTCATATGCAAATCTCCGGCACAGTCTCTTAACGTCTGCATCCGCTTAACATCCAGCCTGCCGTCCGGCGTTAAGCATCCCACGACCACGCCGTCCGCACCCAATTCCCGAAACATACGGATATCTTCTGCAATCATCAAAAACTCCGGTTCCGTATACAAAAAATCTCCGAATCTGGGACGGATCAACACGTTTAACTTGATATTGCACGCCTTGCGGATCTGCTTAAACTGGCTGACGCCAGGCGTCGTCCCTCCGATTACCAGATTGGAACAAACCTCCAAGCGGTCTGCTCCCCCTTCCTGTGCAATCATTGCAGATTCTACGGAATCCACACAAACTTCCAATAATTTCTTCATCGCTCTGCTCCTTCCTTCTTCCAGTCGGCAAGATCCAGTTCCACCCTTGTCCCCCGCCCTGCTTCTGATATGATTACAATTTTATGGCCCAGGCGTCCTAAAATCGTTTTTGACAGATACAGCCCGATCCCGGTGGATTTTTTCTGCATCCTGCCGTTTTCGCCGGTGAATCCTCTTTCATAAATTCTCGGCAGATCTTCCGCCGCTATGCCGATCCCCGTATCTTTGATCACAAGCGTCTGCGCATGATCCGGATGCATAAAAACGGATATAACGCCGCGATCCGTATATTTTAAAGCATTTGACAACAATTGTTTGATTACAAATAAAAGCCATTTCCCGTCCGTTACCACAACGGTATCCGTCTCTTTCATATCCAGGGAAAGCTTTTTGGATATAAATGTCCGTGCAAAATATTTCACTGCCTGTTTCACAAGATCAAACAGCCGATATTCCTGAAACAGAAAATCCGAAGTCATCGTATCCAGCCGCGTGTACTGCAACACCATATCCACATACTGTTCGATTTCAAACAGCTGATCCAAAAGTTCTCTGCGCTTTCTGTCCGAAATCATTGTTTCATCCGGCTCCTGCAGAAGAAGCTGCATGGCAGTAATCGGCGTTTTGATCTGATGCGTCCATAAAGTCATATATTCCATGGCGCTCTCTGTCTTTTTTTCATTTGCTTTTCTCTCGGTCCGGTAGATATCGGCAAACGCCCTTACCAGGTTTTTATAATCTTCTTCGATCGCATCGTTTGTATCCGGGAGAAATTCTGCCGCTTCTTTTGGATAGAGACAAAGCATAAGCAAACGCTCATGCTTTTCTTGAAACTTCAGGAAATCAAAAAATCCAAACAAAAATTCAAAAAACAAACACAATGACGCCGGATACCAGAGCAGGAGAAGGTCTGCTCCCGTCAGGTAAAAGCAAAGCGCAAAAATCCCTGCAAAGACCAGATCCAAAACGACTCTTTTCCTTTTTTGTTTGAAATATAGACGTATCATACCAGATACCCGATTCCTTTTTTTGTCAGAATAAAATCCGTAACCCCAATTTCCTTTAATTTTTTACGAATCCTCGTCACGTTTACCGTCAGCGTATTGTCGTCGATGAAACTCTCGCTTTCCCAAAGATTCATCATAATCGCGTCTCTCGCCACCATAGTTCCCGCTTGTTCCATCAAAAGGGCAAGGATTTTAAATTCGTTTTTGGTAAGCTCCGCCGACTGTCCCTGATACCAGACCCTTGCATCCGCTAAATTCAGACGCACGCCCTTATGCTCCAACAGATTGACCGATCCCGCCAAACTTTGCGCCCGCCTAAGAACCGCATGGATTTTCGCGGTCAATACGGAAAGCGAAAACGGCTTTGCAATAAAATCGTCCCCGCCCATATCCATTGCCGTCACGATATTCATATCGTCATTCGCGGAAGAGACAAAGACGATCGGAACGCTCGAACATTTCCGAATCTCACTGCACCAGTAAAAACCATTATAATAGGGAAGTTTCAGGTCCAAAAGAATCAAATCCGGCTGATAATCTGTCACATACGACATGACCTGCTTAAAATCTTCTACACATTGCACAAAAAAATCCCACTTTTCCAAATGCTCTTTTTCTGCCCGCGCAATTGCAGGATCGTCTTCTACAATCAAAATCTTATTGCCCGCCATAAATTTCTCCGCCTCTTTTCCGCCGGTAAACTCTTGCGGCTGAAATAACTTTCCTGTGCATCAATAAAACACATGATTCCCGATCACCGTGCCTTCCACGCCCGAAGATGCCCGGCAAAAAAACAGCGCATTGATATTCGTATTGCCGGATAACGCCGCACCCGCCGCCTTTGTACAGCTGCCGTTTGCTCCTTTTGCCAAAACAACGGCAAAACGTCCGCTGGCTACCGGCGAAAACTGCCCGCCCTGATAGATGACGCCGGAAATCGTATTGGGAAAACTGCCGCTTTTGACTCTGTTGACCACAACGCTGGCTACGGCAAGCTGTCCTTCATAACTTTCTCCGCCTGCCTCGCATTCCACCAATGCGGCAAGCATTGCCAGATCGCTTGCATTTGACGTCACCGTTCCGCCGCCGCTTGGCGCGGGGCTGCCGGATCCGCCGCCTTCTTTTTTCTGCTGTTCTGCGGCTTTCTGCGCCGCCGCCCGCTTTTTCGCTTCTTCGATTTTTTTGCGTTCCAGCTCTTCTTCGTATGCTTTCATTTTAGCAATCTGCGCTTCGTAGTCTTCCAGCGTTTCTTTTGCATCCGAAATTTCATTCTGTTTGGATGTCAGGTTGGACTGCGTTTTGGCAATCAGACCGTTCACCTGCTCTTCTTTTTGCTCCATGCTCTCCTGCATGGCTACCAGTTCTTTTTTCTCTTTTTTCAGATTCTTCTTCTTGGCAGAAATCTGTTTACAGGTTTCTTCGTAATTCGTAAGCATCTGCCTGTCGTATCGGTTGATCTCCTCCACGTACTCCACTTTATTCAGAAAATCTGCCAAAGACGTGCTGCCCAATATCGCTTCAATCAAATCCGTATTGCCGTTTTCATAGATAAAGCGAATCCTAAGCTTCATACTCTCGTATTGTTCTGCCTCAAGCGCTTCCGCCGCCGCAAGCTCTTCTCCCGTCTGTTTGATTTCACCCTGTTTCTTCTGTATCTGGGTCTCCAGATCATTGATCTGTGCAGAGACATCGGAAAGCTGCTGATTTAACTCTGCGAGTTCCCCTTTTAAATTGCCGGCCTCTTCCTGCAGATTTCCGACTTTTTCACTGGCGTCTTTTTTCTTCTGCTCCAGTTCGTCAATCTTTTTGCCTGTATTTTTTAACTTGTCGCTTGTCTGGGAAGCCCTGGCGTCCAAAGACGCTGCAATCAGGATAGCTGCCGCCGCCAGACATACGGTTTTCGGAAAAAATTTTTTTAATCTTTTTTTTCTCATGGTACACATCCTTCTCCCGGAATACAGTTCAAATTCTTCCTGTTAAATCGAAAAAAGTTTATCATATCCGGAAACTTTTTTCAACTGTTCCCACCGGAAAATGATAACCGT
>OFFQ01001673.1_pt1 | contig 12493 bp, 7 predicted proteins | sample 1521411 | NCBI WGS metagenome assembly OFFQ01 (sample SAMEA3504110, study PRJEB24116) | mouse gut metagenome | biome: mouse gut; feature: mouse-associated habitat; material: faeces | place: Denmark | collected 2011 | reverse complement strand
CTTCCTTGATGGCACAGCGGACAATGAATACCCTGAACAATCAGTTCGGTTCCTCGGCAAACGGACTGGACAGAAACCAATATGACCGTAACGGAAACCCCATAGACCCGACAGCCGTAGTAGATGCCAACACTATCCCCATCGGACTGTACTCATGGAAAGTGGACAGTCGTTTTGGCAATGTCACTTATATCCCCGTAGATACCTTGCAGCACGCTTTCCAGAACTCAAATGACATGGGCGGCTACACCGGACAATACAATTACTTGGGAAATTTGGGTTCCCCCCGCCTCTCACGCATCTTTTTTGACCGTCGGGATCCCAGCCAATACTTTTTCACCGACCCATACGACTTTTGCGTACAACGTCCGGAAGATGTCATATTCACCAATACATTTTCTCCATTCACGAACCTGAGCTATTACAAAGGAGGAGGCAGCCGTGACGGAGAAGAACGCTTCAAATCCTATTTTGCCATCAATGCAAACAAAAGACTGGGGTTTGGATTCTACATAGATTACCTGTATGGCCGGGGGCTTTACCAAGATCAGTCCACAGCCTTCTTCAACGGTGGCCTGTTCTCCAGCTACCGGGGAGACAAATATGACATGCATTTCATATTCAACAACGATAACTTGAAGATGGCAGAAAACGGAGGTATCACGGACGACCGGTATATCACCAACCCGCTGGATATGGCAGAAGGCAAAAAAGAATATTCCGCCAACGAAATCCCAACGCGACTGAGTCAGATATGGAATCACAACACCAGCTACCATGCCTTCCTGACACATCGTTACAACTTAGGGTTCTATAAAGAAAAACAGGACAGTGTGGATACGGACTCCGTAAAAATAACGCAGGTATTTGTTCCTGTCACAAGCTTCATACATACATTACAAGTGGACTTGAACAATCGCAAATACATCTCATACGATGACACACAGAATCAGAAGTATTTTGAACATAACTATCTGGGGACCGACTCAATAGACAAGACGAAGCGCACATCCATCAAAAATACCATTGGCATTGCTTTACAAGAAGGATTCAACAAATGGGCGAAAGCCGGACTTACCGCCTTTTTAAGTTATGAATACCGAAACTTCGCCTTGACCGACACGACAAACATACCGGGACAGCGCATTATCAACAACTATAAGGAAAGTTCACTCTCCATTGGCGGCGAACTATCCAAAAAACAAGGAAAACTATTACATTACAATATTCTAGGAGAATTGGCCATAGCCGGTGAAGATGCAGGACAATTCAGCGTAGAAGGCAGAGGGGATCTGAATCTCCGTTTATTCGGAGATACGGTGAGACTGGATGTAAATGCATTCATCAAGAACCAGAACCCCGTATTCTATTTCAGGCATTTCCAATCCAAACATTACTGGTGGGACAACAACGATTTATCCAAAATAATGAGAACCCGACTGGAAGGAAAACTAAGTCTGAACAGATGGGGAACCCAACTGCGTGCCGGAGTGGAAAATATAAAGAACTACACTTATCTGGCCAATGCCAGCATACCGGTAAAAGACAGTGAAGGAAATGTCACCGGTTTCAAGAACAATGCAGCCGTAAGACAGTACTCCGGCAATATACAAATATTCACAGCAATGTTGCAACAAAAATTGAAAGTAGGAATATTTCATCTCGACGGTGAAGTAGCCTATCAAAAATCAAGTGAGCAAGACATTCTGCCCTTACCGGAATTGTCGGCTTACGGCAACTTGTACATGAAATTCGGTCTCGCCAAAAAAGTACTCCAGATAGAAATGGGAGCAGATGTGCGTTATTTCAGTAAATATTACGCGCCAGACTACTCCCCCGTCATCGGACAATTCTATAACCAGAATCCTGATGACAAAATCGAGATAGGAGCTTTTCCGATAGTCAACGTCTATGCCAACCTGCATTTAAAACGTACCCGCTTCTTTATTATGATGTATCACGTCAATGCCGGTTCGGGAAAATCCAATTACTTCCTGGCGCCTCACTACCCAATCAATCCGCGAATGATAAAGTTCGGCCTTTCATGGAATTTCTTTGATTGACGGTCTATATGAGAAAATATCTGAAATACATTCTGATGGGTATCCTTGCAGTAACCCTATCCTCCATCTTCTTCAAAAAGAAAACGGAGGCTGAAACCAGTCTGCCCCGCGATTATGCAGAAATAGCGGCATCGGGAATCCTGCGTGCCGTTACCGAGTACAATTCTATCAGTTTTTATGCCGACGGCGACACCGTTTCCGGTTTCCACTACGAACTGCTCCATGCTTTTGCACACAGCAAAGGACTGAAACCGGAAATCACTCCTGAAATGAGCTTTTCCAAAAGACTGGAAGGCGTACAAAAAGGAACATACGATATATTGGCCAACAGCACGGTAGTTACCACAGAATACAAAGACTCCCTGTTGTTTACCCGCCCCATTATACTGAACAAACAAGTACTGGTACAGCGTAAACCCGAAAAAGAAAACGATAGTCTGTACATTCACAGCCAGTTGGAACTAGCCCGCAAGACCCTTCATCTAGTCAAAAACTCACCTGCCATCCTGCGCATACATAATTTAAGTAACGAAATAGGCGATACCATCTATATCAAAGAAGTGGAGAAATACGGACAAGAACAATTACTGGCCATGGTAGCACATGGTGACATAGACTATGCCGTATGCGACGAGAGCATTGCCCAAGCCTCCATCAATGATTTTCCACAATTGGATATAGAAACAGCCATCAGCTTCTCACAATTCTATTCATGGGGAGTAAGCAAACATTCTCCAATATTGCTTGACAGCCTGAATTCCTGGTTAAATGACTACGTCAAGACTCCTGCATTCAAACTGTTGCGCAAGAAATATTACAATAACTGATTTTTATCCGGCTGAAATTGCAAAATAGTCCTATCTTTGCAATATAAATTGTTATTATTTTAAGCGGAATGACAAAAAAGTTATTACCATGGTTAAATTAGACAAAGTAAAATGGGGCTTCATCGGTTGCGGAGAAGTGACCGAGAAGAAAAGCGGACCAGCCTTTGCCCTGATCGAAGGTTCAGAGGTAGTGGCCGTAATGAGCCGTGACAAAGAAAAAGCTCAATCATACGCCAAAAGACACAACATTCCCCGCTGGTACTCCGATCCGCAGCAGTTAATAGGAGATGAAGATGTCAATGCTATTTATATAGCCACTCCCCCCTCTTCTCATGCCACTTTTGCCATTATGTCCATGAAGGCAGGAAAGCCCGTATACATCGAGAAACCTATGGCGGCCAGCTATGAAGACTGTGCACGCATCAACCGCATATCACAGGAAACAGGAATTCCTTGTTTCGTAGCTTATTACAGACGCTATCTTCCTTATTTCCAAAAAGTACGCCAGATGGTAGAGGACGGAGAAATAGGCAATGTCATCAACATACAGATACGTTTCGCCCAGCCTCCCCGCGCTTTGGATTACAACAGTACCAACCTTCCCTGGCGTGTACAACCTGATATTGCCGGCGGCGGTTATTTCTATGATCTGGCTCCTCACCAGCTGGATTTGCTACAAGATATGTTCGGCTGCATTCTCGAAGCCCAAGGATACAAGAGCAACCGTGGCGGGTTATATCCGGCAGAAGATACGATAAGTGCCTGCTTCAAATTTGATTCCGGTCTGCCGGGATCAGGATCATGGTGTTTCGTTGCCCATGAATCGGCCAAGGAAGACCGTATAGAAATCATCGGAGACAAGGGAATGATCTGTTTCTCTGTTTTCACTTACGATCCCATCGCCCTGCATACTGAAAGAGGCCGCGAGGAGTTTCTTCCCGAAAATCCCCCTCATGTACAACTTCCGCTCATAAAAGCCGTAGTAGAACACTTGCAGGGAAAAGCTGTCTGTACCTGCGACGGCATCAGTGCGACACCCACCAACTGGGTAATGGACCGTATACTTGACAAACTCTGATTTCTGCCTATGGACATCCGTCAATTATGCCTGTTTTGTCTGTCTTTCCTTTCCGCCCTCGGTGTATATGCACAAGCGGAACAGAAGGACTCGACAGTACAGGACAACAAGGGTGTTCTCATTACATTGACCGATGGAATAGCGACAACTGTCCGTCATACCGGAAGAAAAATCAGGAAAGTGGGAAAAGAATTCAACGCGGTCGATACCACCTATATCTCGCCTAACCTCTACAATCTGGCTTTCATGCTGGAATCCAGCAGTTGGTACGAATACTATCGGTTAGGCAGTAAAGGAAACAACGGCGAACAAAGTTTGAGATTCTCCCCCAATGCCAGTTTCAAGCTGGGGGTCTATTTCGGATGGCGCTGGATATTTCTAGGATATTCTTTCGATGTAAAAGATATTTTCGGCGGACACAAGAACAAGGCAAAGAAAACCGAAATGGCACTGAATCTTTATAGTTCCAAATTTGGTGTGGATTTATATTACAGAAAGACAGGAAGCGATTTCAAGATACGTTCTTCCAGCGGATTTGATCTGAGCACTCCCATTAAAAACCTGAATTTCAACGGATTGCAAAGTAAAATCAAAGGACTGAACGCCTATTGGATTTTCAATTATAAAAAATTCTCTTATCCGGCAGCCTATAGCCAGTCCACCAACCAGCGTAAAAGCGCGGGTTCCCTGATGGCGGGCTTTTCTTATTCCCAGCACAACATATCTTTTGATTACGAAAAGCTTCCCGGTGAAGTGAGAGCCCAACTGCATGATGCCCTGCTTTTCAAGAAAGTGAAATATTCTGATTACAGCATCAACGTGGGTTATGGCTATAACTGGGTATTTGCAAAAAACTGGGTTTCCAATCTTTCACTCTTACCGGCCATTGCCTATAAAAAATCAAAAATAGACGATACGCCTAACACCGACAATCATTGGATAAAGGATATCAATTTTGACCTGATAACACGTGCCGCCGTGGTCTATAATACCAACAAGTACTTTGTAGGTGCTTCACTGGTGATGCATACATACGATTATCGGAAAAGGAATTTCTCTCTCACTAATACATTCGGAACCGTTCGTGTATATGCAGGATTCAACTTCTGGAAAAGGAAAGAATTCCGCGATAAATAAAAAATATACCGGAAGCCTATAAAGTTCTTCCGGTATATCACAGGTTAATTATATTAGACTCACAATAAATTCTTAGAAGCGGGCGCCGACTGTCAGCAAGAGCTGATGCCGCTCATTGTCCACTTTAGTTGCCGGAAGATCTATATTATCGTCAAAAGCATAAAAGTTTGATTTATACATATCATATTTATATGCCAAATCCGCATAAATTACACTGCCACGGTATCCAAGACCAAACGTAAAGGTATTCTTAGACTCCGTATTATTAAAATCAGTACGCGTGCTATATAAAGACAAGGCACTATAAGCATCTTTGGAAAATGCAGCCGAAGAATAATTATACCCTGCACGGATGCTAAACTCAGGTATGATCCGCGTTTCCATTCCTATACGGAAAGTATGGACACCTTTCAGATAATTCTCAACGCTAGGCTGATCTCCCAATTCATAACCATCCACATCCTTCAGCTTACTGGAAGAATAATCCTGATATTCATATTCCGCACCTACTGCCACCGCACCCGCAAAAGTAGTACCCGCACTGACATTAAATTTCCACGGAGTAGTAAGATTATAATCATAGGTCAAATAATCATACTCCGGAGTTACCAGAAAATCACTCAATGTCTGGATATAGGGTTTTTCATAAGCTAAAATATCAGAAGATAAAGTGGCATTATAGCTTTCTCTTAAATCATACCATGTAGGCGTGTGAACGGCAAATCCCAAACGGAAAGGAGAACTTTCTATAGGACGTACAATAACCCCCAACTTCAAATCCATACCAGTTCCTTCCAGTCTATAATAATTATCCAATGTATACCCCCCATTATCCGCACCCTTATCATCATTCAAATTTTCCGTATAAGAAGTATAACGGTCATAATTCACATCATAGACCCCCAAGGTAGCTCCTAAATAGACCCTATCTTCAATATTGAATGAAACATTAAAATCATATTGACTGATACCTCCAGTTTCCTTACTAAAGAAGTTATTGTTAAAACCATTCCACCCCCATGGAGCATGAATGTTTTTTTCAGGATCATTAAACCAGTCAACCACACCGGTTCTCACCCCCATTACTCCTAAAACAGGTAACTGGTTCCAATATTTGGTATAAGGATTCTTCGCATCCAGTATGTCATTAAACTCGCTTTCCGTCAATCCATATCGTTCCATTTCCTGAGCCAGCTGAAAGCTTTGTGACATATTATCCAACGCCCCTCCCATAGAGAAAAGGCGGTTGAAGTTTTTACTTTTATGGTAATTGAATCCGAAATTCACAAAACGCAAAGAAGTATTGTTGCCTATCTTATTGCTATAAACAAATCCAATCTGGTCAAATGAAGCGCGCGTTTTGTCTTCATTCATTGACACGCCACTAAAGTTACTCTTTGTCGAAGTATTATTAAAACCAAAAGAAACGGACACGTCATTACTACGAAAAATGCCGATACCCGCAGGGTTGGAACTCATGACAGATATATCACCTCCCAAAGCTCCCATGGCACCACCCATACCAACAAATCGTGCTGTTCCATTCAAGTCATTCCCCAGCAACTTTTCCGCATCATAAGCATTTTGTGCGCTTGCCGTTGCCATTGCCAGCAACGTACAAGCGGTTACTATTACTTTATTTTTCATACATCAATTCTATTAAATACAACAGTCTGGTTTAATCTGCTACTTATCTGGTACGCGATCTGCCACCGCCACTTGAACGGGAAACACCGCCTCCGGAACTACGGGAAGCCCCACCGCCACTAGAAAAACTACTACGGGAAGAAGAAGTTCCACTACTACGGTAAGAGTTAGACGAACTATTACGGGAAGGACTGCTGCTACGGGAATATGAACTGCTGCGAGAGTTCGAAACGCCACTATTGTTACGATAGGCGCCACGGCTTGCAGCCCCTGTTCTCTGATAAGCAGATCCTGCTGCATTTCCCACACTTCTCCGGGTACTGCTTGGTCTGGTATAGGAAGATCCCCTTCCTTCTGTCGGACGTGAATACGAATTACCCGGACGGACTCCTGCAGCCTGACTTGGTGAAAGAGTTGCTCCTGTACGGGTTCTGATAGCGCTTCTATTAGGACGAACCGAATTTACACCGTCAGATCCCGAAACCACTCTTCCTGATGAAGATCCGTTACGTGTTGCGGTACGATAGCTATTAGCACTATTACGGACATTTTGTCTGGAATTTCCTACATACGAATTACGACTATTCCTATCATAACTATTCACATAATTATTCCGGCTTGGGCGTGAAGAGCCATAGCTGTTGGTGTATCTTCCGGCATGTATCCCCGGATTACGTCTGCTTGAGCCATACCATCCATGACCGCCTCCCCAGTAGCCGCCGCCCCAACCGTGACCGGAATAATGCGGATAATAATGATGGTGGTGGTGATGATGGTAGCCCCAATAGCCACCCCAGTAGCCGCCACCCCAATAACCGGGATAGTACCAGCTATTGTAGTACCACGGCGAACTCCATCCCCAACTGAATCCCCAGCTGGCGCCATATGGATAATTCCAACGCCAATCCCACCACAAGCGGTTCGTGTAAGTGGGAAAGACGTATGCATACAATCCGTCATCATATACATTCCAATCCCATGAAGGCAAACCGTAAACCACATCCCAATAGAGCGGACTGCTTACCGGAATGGCGTAACGGGGATTGCGGAAACGGACGATACGCATCGCGTATTCATAATCGTCTTGAGAGCCCTCAAAACCATTAACCCATTCCCCTCTCTCATTCAAAGGTTTCTCCTCAATATACAAGGTATCATTCTCCATCGAGAAGTTATTATCTCGTGAAGTATAACGACGATTATACTCATCCACATCGCGCACTTTTCCTTTCACATCCTTCACTACCACTGTAGAACCGGGGGCTGCGTAAACGGTAGTCGTGTTCTGCTTCTGCGGAACCACCACTTTCACCTCTTGCTTAACCTCCTCTTTCTTTTCAGCTTTTTTCTTAGGGATGAAATAAAGGTCGTCATCAACGCTTTGTGACATTGCCCAATAAGGCAAGCACACCATCATAAGCGAAGCTAATACAATCTTTTTCATACTCGTACCTGTTTTATTTGTTATTCTATCTACTTTTTCTAGTGCAAAGATAGCCAGAGGTTTCAGTTCATAACAAAGAAAATCCCTATTAGTTGGTAGGGATTTCCCTATTTTAGTAACGGACTTCAACTATTTTATCTATTTCTGCACACACACGGAAAACAGAAGAACGTCCGTTCACATACGTTGATGGTAAACAAATCTGGTGGTAAAACAACTTTTTATATTAAGTTGCACCCACTTATGCCCTCATGCCCTCACTAAAAGTCATAACCTACTCATTATTAAACCACTACACACAGTGAGGGCATGTTAAAAAGTGAGAGCATTGCCCTCATGCCCTCACTCCTATTTTCTTGCACATCTCACTTAAATCATTCATTCACAACATAATACCCATTTATCGGCTTATAAACCGGTTGTTTGGGAAGTCCCACATTTTTCAGCTTTCCTTCCTCGCACAAGCGGTGTAAATGGCGGCTGGCCGTACTTTGTGTCATACTGCAAAGAAGCTGGAAACTTTTCCGCTGCACAAAATCATGAGTTGTGAAGAACTCCGTCAGCAATGCGTCAATTTCCTCATCGGTCAGTTTACTTGAATGAAACGAGAACCGGGTACGCTGCACCTTTACCTTCCCCACCTCATCCATCAATAATCGGTCGGGGCGGTAAACAATCCCCTTAAGCCTTACCTTTGTATTTTTACGTTTCGTCTTTTCGGTTACCGGCTCGGTGCTCACCAGATTGGGACGGAAAAAGCCGATGCCGTCCAGATGCACCTGCCTGCCTTCCGCCAATTCCTCGCCCATGGCGTGTGACAGCGCATCGAGCACGGCTATTACATCCGTTTCCGTCAATGTACAATATTTCTGTATACGGGCACGGAGCTGGGCCGTGCTTACTTTCCCATTCAGCCGGAGACGCGGATGCAACATATTCTCTTCCCCTTGTTGCTCAGAGGTTTTGGGATTCTCGTACCAATCAAATAGTATTGCCATACTGTTCTTTTTTTATTGATGAAAGTTCAATATCTATTAATCACGGATGTGATTAAGCTTAACTACCTTTGTGATTAATTTTAATCACCTTTATGATCAGACTTAATCACAAGGGTAGATAACTAATTACAAACATACAAAAATAAGAAAAGAAAAGGTAGAAAACAAATAAGAGACAGGGGAATATGCACTGAGACTAAGAATAAAAACACAGAAAAGAAAGGAAAAAGAAAAAGACGGCATTTAATCCGGAAAGCATTTGCAGAATCCGGAAAGAAACCTTATCTTTACTAAAAATATGCACACATAGACACTCGCAATACGCAGTCTTCTCCACACGACAGAACATCATCTTTTCCATGGGAGGTACATAAAACCAAAAAAACATTCAAACGAAAGACAAATATGAAAATTACACTCATCAGAAAAGATGAAGAACAGGGGACAGAAGCCTTGTCACTATGCGATACGGACGCATTCTTCGAGAAAGTAAAGACAGAGAACAAAGCAGGGCATATATCGGAACTGCGTGAAATACTACCCCGGCTGGCAGGATCGTCCGCCCGCTACGTCCACATCGACAAACTGCCGCGTGTCTATCCTGCCGTAGAATATACCCGCAAACAAAAGGGTGAGAAACGTATGAAACATTACAACGGACTGGTGCAGCTGGAAGTGAACCGGCTCGCCGACCTGTATGAGGTGGAATATGTGAAACGCCAAGTAGAGCAACTGCCACAAACCTTTGCCGCTTTCTGCGGTTCAAGCGGACGGAGCGTAAAGATATGGATACGCTTCGCACGCACTGACGGCAGCTTGCCCACTGCCACACAAGAAGTCCTCCTGTTTCATGCCCACGCCTATCGGCTGGCGGTGACATGCTACCAGCCCATGCTTCCTTTCGGCATCACACTGAAGGAACCGGACCTGATGCAAAGCTGTCGCATGACCGTGGATGAACAACCTTACTATAACCCTTCGTCCGTTCCTTTCTGCATAGAGCAACCGCTTGCCCTGCCCGATGAGGAAACTTTCCGGCAACGGAAACAAAACAGCGAAAGCGCACCGGAACGAATGACACCCGGCTGCGAAAGTATGCAGATTTTTGCCCAGATGTACCAGTCGGCACGGAAAAGAGCATTGGCCGAGATGGAAAACTGGAAACGTGATGACGGGCTGGAACCTTTACTGCCCCATCTGGTAGAACAATGCTTCAAAACAGGCATCCCCGAAGAGGAAGCCGTACAGCGCACGCTGATGCACTATTTTCACGCAACGGACACAGAAACCATCCGTACAGCTTTTGGCAACGGATACCGGGAAATGAAAGGTTTCGGTAAAAAAAGCGGTTTCAGTAAAGAGCAGGAAGCCACCTTCCGGCTGGAGGAATTCTTGAAAAGACGGTATGAATTCCGCTTCAACACCGTGCTGGACGAGGTGGAATACCGTCAACGGGACTCTGTTCATTTCTATTTCAAGCCTTTAGATAAACGTACCCGCAACAGTATCGCCCTCTGCGCCTTAAAAGAAGGGCTGCAAGTGTGGGACCGGGATATAGACCGCTTTCTCACCTCCGATTTCGTTCCGCTTTACAATCCTGTAGAAGAATACTTGTGTGACCTTCCCCGCTGGGACGGTACTGACCGCATCCGCGCACTTGCCCGGCTCGTTCCTTGCGGCAATCCGCATTGGGAAGAACTCTTTTACCGTTGGTTTCTAGGCATGGTGGCGCATTGGAGGGGGATGGACCGCCAGCATGGAAACAGCACTTCACCTTTACTTGTAGGTTCGCAAGGATTCCGGAAATCCACTTATTGCCGTATCTTGCTGCCACCCGAACTCCGTTTCGGCTATGCCGACAGCCTGGACTTCAGCAGCAAACAGGAAGCGGAGCGTGCCTTGGGACGATTTTTCCTTATCAACCTGGACGAATTCGACCAGATTACCGTAAATCAACAAGGCTTTCTGAAACATCTGCTACAAAAACCGACAGCCAATCTGCGCAAGCCTTACGGAACCAGCGTGCGCGAATTACGCCGCTATGCCTCATTCATCGGCACCAGCAATCAGAAGGATTTGCTCACCGACCCCACGGGAAGCCGTCGCTTTATCTGTATCGAAGTGACCGATCCCATTGATACCAATGTCACCATAGACTACCGCCAACTCTATGCGCAAGCCATGCATTTACTTTATAAGAACGAACGTTATTGGCTGAATGACGAAGATGAGGCCGTTTTACGACAAAGCAACAGCGAATTTGAGCAAATATCACCTTTGGAGCATTTATTCCATTGTAACTTTTCTTCTGCAACCAACGAAAAGGAGGGAGAATGGATGACTGCCATGGATATTTTTAATTATCTTCAAGAGAACACACGCGACAAACTGTCTATCAATAAAATAAATTGGTTTGGACGTATTCTCCGCAAACTGAACATTCCTAAAAAGACCAGTACCAGAGGTACCCTATATCATGTAACAAAGTTGAAATAATTTATTTTACCATAGAAGAGTATGAGGGCAATGCCCTCATACTCTTCTATGCTACCATCACAAATAACCTGTTCATTATAAACAAATTACCTCACAAATGAGGGCATGAGGGCATAATTGCATCTAACTTTGCAATGATGATGCGTCAAGAAGACTTTCGGAAATTGTTCGAAGAAGAAAATGATCCTTTAAGAGCGAATGCCCTTTCCTATGATTTTGCAGGTGAGCCGATGTTTACCCAATATTCATTTTAGTCTGTCGCGCGCGATAATATAATATGGTATATACTTTTTGATATTGTAAAATGGATTATCGAAATAACCATTTTGTATAATCTGTAAATCAGATGTTTATAAGTATAATCACAAAAAAAATAGAAAAAATAGTAGATATATTTGGATAAAGAAATGAAATCAACTACTTTTGCATCCGCTTAGCAAGAGAGGTAAGTTTAAAACTGACAAGATGATTTGAAGAACATAGATGAAACAAAAAAGTTTTAAAAAAGTTCGATAATTTTTTGGTAGTTTGAAATAAACGCTTTATCTTTGCAAAACATTTCCGAAAAAAAACGGAAATAAACATAAATGAGAGTTCTTTGAAAGATTTAAGATAAACAAACAAGTAGTACAAGCCGGTGCACCGTATGTAATATATATATGGTGTACGGAAAAAACAAGAACCGTCAATATTGATATTGATAGATTTGGAATCCTTGAGCAGATTATCAACTGAACAGTTGAAAAAGATATTATTACAATGAAGAGTTTGATCCTGGCTCAGGATGAACGCTAGCTACAGGC
>OFFQ01001668.1_pt1 | contig 12518 bp, 7 predicted proteins | sample 1521411 | NCBI WGS metagenome assembly OFFQ01 (sample SAMEA3504110, study PRJEB24116) | mouse gut metagenome | biome: mouse gut; feature: mouse-associated habitat; material: faeces | place: Denmark | collected 2011 | reverse complement strand
TCCTGGCTAAAGTATAGCAGGCTTTTGGGGAGATTTCCAAAAGCCTGATTGAAGTTATACAAAATGCTTGATAAAGGGTTCCGTCTCGTCTATAATAATATTATATATTAAAATAGTCGGGAGAGCTGGGCATGTATATACAGAGACATATGGAAGAAACGGTTGAGAAGCTGTCAAAGATGTTCGGCGCGGTTCTGGTCTCCGGGCCGCGCCAGGTGGGGAAGACTACCATGCTGCAGGGAATGACAGAGGATGCGGAATACGTGACCCTGGACGATCCCTTGCTGTTGACCAGCGCCATAGAGACCGGAACCACATTTTTTAAGGACAATCCGCCCCCGATTTTCCTTGACGAGGTCCAGAAAGCGCCGAACCTGTTCCCGCAGATAAAGCTTCTGCTGGACAAGGACAGGAAGAAGGGACAGTTCTTCCTGTGCGGATCCCAATCCTTCCAGATGATGAAGAATGTCAGCGAATCTCTGGCCGGACGGCTGGGAATCGCCATGCTGCAGGGGCTTTCCATGCGCGAGAAGTATGGCTGTCGGTTTCGGGAGGCGTTCGTCCCCACGGAGGCGTATCTTGCGGCGCGCAGAGAGGAGCTTAAGGATATTGTGTATGCGGATATCTGGGAGAACATCCATCGGGGCAGCATGCCGGAGCTGTACGCGAATCCTGACTTTGACTGGCAGATGTTCTATGGGGCTTATGTCAGGACGTATATAGAACGGGATGTGCGGGAGCTGACCCAGGTAGGGGATGAGGTAAAGTTCACGAAGTTGATGGCTGCCAGGACAGGGCAGCTTTTGAACCTGAGCGCTGTGGCAAGCGACGTGGGAATCAGCCAGCCCACAGCCGACAGATGGCTTTCCATCCTGACGGCTTCGAATATCGTCTATCTGCTGCAGCCTTATTCCAACAATCTGGCAAAACGCGCTGTCAAGACACCGAAGCTTTACTTTTTGGATACGGGACTTGCCGCATATCTCACAAAGTGGAACGGGGTGGAAGTGCTGAAGAACGGTGCCATGGCCGGTGCCTTTTTTGAGAGCTTCGTGGTTTCGGAGGTGTTGAAGAGCTATTATAATCAGGGCGTGCTGGATCCTCCGCTTTATTTTTATCGGGATAAAGACCAGAGGGAAATCGACCTGCTGGTGGCGGAGGGAGACGTGCTGTATCCGCTGGAAATCAAGAAGCATGCCGACCCGAAAGTGAACGACATCACGGCTTTCGACGTACTGGAAAAGCTGCCGGGAGTCAGGAGGGGGTCTGGCGGCGTGATTTGCACGTATGACAGGATGGTGACGCTGAAAGGGCAGGATAGGGTCATCCCGGTGGGCTATCTCTAGGGGGCTTTGCAGAGCCGTTTTCTCTAACTTCAATATCTTGCTGTATGCAGCAACATAGATCAAAATAGAAAATGAGGATTCAGGGTGAAATGGCGTGGAAACCTTTTGGCAGATATGTTACACTATATACTATATCAGATTAGAATGGCATGAAAATATCAGATGTATAGGATAGGAAGAAAACATATGGCTAAGCTATTCTCTTCAAAAGAAGCTAAAAAGCTTGTGGAGCGGCATCAAAAGCTATTAGATAGACTGGAAGCCGGAGGCAGAATTACAGAAAACTATGTGAAAGTAATTTAGGATGCTACAAATCGTCTTGTTGCAGATGAGACCCTCAGAGTATTGAAGACAGTTCCCATAGAGGAAATCAATCGTGACAAACGTGGGATAAAGACCAAGCCACTGAGGGATTGCGGCTATGAAACGGTAGCAGACATTGCTGCCTCTTCGGTTTATGAGATTGCTTTAGTAAGGGGAATCAGTGAAGATACCGCATATACAATACATAGGATTGTCAGAGATATTGTCAGTTCTGCGCAGAAAACGATTAAGATTAGACTGAATTTGGATAAGAAAACACCGGAAAGCACCCGGATTGTAATAGCCGTGGTTCAGTATGACAGAAGTGTGCTTATTGAAAAAGCCTGTCGAAGTCTGATTACGGCAAATGATGGTATGATTTCGGACGCTATAGATAATCTCGACTGTGCCGCAAATGGATTGAAGTGGCTTTTGTCATTCGGTGCGGGAAAGCAGCGTGCAATAGAGGCATATGAGCAGCTAAAGGTACTTTTGGAGGGTGAATATGGACAAAATGTACAAAGGGCGCTGACAGAAGTTGAGGAGCTTGAGAATGTTTCAGACATACAGGAATGGGAAGAGTTTGAAAGATATCCGGTAAGGTTTTTTAATATTCTGGAAAGCGTTGTTCCAGGCCTGCTGGGAAACGATGATTCTGTATATGGGCTTCCTGAAAACTTGGTGCGGGAAATTCAGGATGAATGTTTCTTTCCGGAGGGGCTGCTGTGCGAGCTGCGCAGATATCAGGAATGGGGCGTAAAGTATATACTCCATCAGGGGCGCGCGCTTCTGGGCGATGAGATGGGGCTTGGTAAAACTGTTCAGGCAATCGCAACGATGGTCTCTCTGAAAAATACGAATGCAACGCATTTTGTTGTTGTGTGTCCTGCCAGCGTAATTACAAACTGGTGCCGGGAAATCGGTCAGAAGAGCAAGCTGCGTGTTACGAAAGTACATGGAGCCAGACGTGAGGCGGCGCTTGTATCGTGGGTCAAATTGGGCGGCGTGGCAGTTACCACATATGAGACAACGGCTTATTTTGTATTGGGAAATGACTTCAAATTTTCTCTTATGGTGGTTGATGAAGCGCACTATATAAAGAATGCGAAAGCGCAAAGGTCAATTAATGTGCGAAAGCTTTGCGAACACACAGAAAGGCTTCTATTTATGACGGGCACTGCTCTCGAAAATAATGTTGATGAAATGGTTTCCCTGATTCAGATTCTGCGGCCTGACATTTTTTTAAGTATTCGCGGAATAAGCTTTATGGCAGCAGCCCAGCAGTTCAGAGAGCAAATCGCTCCGGTTTATTATCGCAGGAAACGTGAGGATGTTTTGACGGAGCTTCCGGAACTTGTCGAGAGCCGTGACCTGAATACAATACGAGGCGTATGCGAGATTTTGGGTAATCAATGTATGAATCCAATCAATGGCTCATTGAGTCCGCAAAGACGGCAGGAGATTATAGATGAGTTCAACATGGCTCCTGCGGGCACTGTGCTGGCAGCGCAGATTCAATCTGGAGGAACGGGCCTGAATATCCAATCGGCCAGTATGGTTATCATATGTGAACCTCAGCTTAAGCCGTCTATTGAAAATCAGGCTATTTCCAGGGCATATCGGATGGGCCAGACGCGGAATGTATTAGTATATCGGCTGCTGTGCGACAACACGGTAGATGAAAAGGTTACAGAAATTTTGGATCAGAAACAGAAAATTTTCGATGCTTTTGCGGATAAGTCTGTTGCTGCCCAGGAAAGTATTGAAGTGGATGATAAGACATTTGGAGATATTATTAAAGCGGAAATCGAGCGTATCAATGCAGAAGAGCAGGTTGGATAAGAGTATATCATGTTTTGTGTGAATGAGAGGAGATGAATTTTTTATGAAACTGATTCATTGTGCAGACATCCATCTGGATTCTCGGATGGAGACACACTTGACAAGCGAACAGGCATCTATAAGGAATACCGAGATTATCAGGTCATTTATTCGTATGACAGAGTATGCGGAAAAAAATGGCGTCCGTGCCGTAATAATTGCCGGCGATATGTTTGACGGAAAGCGCATCAGGGTGCGGACTGTTAATGAAATTGTCAGTGCAATGAGACGGACCCCGGATATCGACTATCTATATCTTGCGGGCAATCATGATGAAGCAGCGCATGCTTTTTCCGATATGGAACTGCCGCAGAACTTTAAACAGTTCACGAAAAAGTGGGATACCTTTCTATATGAAGATGTTGCCGTTTCAGGGATAGAAATTTCATCCGATAATGCGGTTTCGCTATACAGAAATGTCCCTCATAAGGACAATTATATTAATGTTGTGGCGCTCCATGGGCAAATCGGAACTGAGTGCGGCGTTGATCGGGTCAATCTGAAGCTGCTGAAAGACAGGGGCATTGATTATCTTGCGTTGGGACATATTCATTCTTATAGCCTGGAACCATTGGATGAGAAAGGGGTATATTGTTATCCCGGGTGCCTGGAAGGGCGCGGCTTTGATGAATGCGGGGAAAAGGGCTTTATGCTGTTGACCACGGAGCGCGGAAAGATTGTACCAGAGTTTGTACCATTCTCCTGCCGCCAACTGCATCAAATGCCCATTGATATTACCGGTCTGGCAAAAAATGCGGAAATTGCAGAGAAGATGCGTTCCGTTGCGGAAAGTTTTAGCAGTGATGACATGGTTGAGTACATTCTGACAGGATGCTATGATCCGATGACAGATATTGCAGTATCATATCTGCAAAATCTTGTGAAAGGAGATTTCTTTTTCACTAAAGTAAAAAATAAGAGCAGGATGGCCATTGACCCCGATAACTATAAAAATGATATCTCGCTCAAAGGAGAATTTATCAGACTTGTTCTTGCCAGTGATTCCAACGATGAGGACAAGGCCGCTATAATTAGGATTGGCATGGAGGCCTTATCAGGAGAGGAGATTGTGTTATGAAACTCTTGAAATGCCATATTGAGAATTTTGGTATACTGTCCGGATTCGACTATACGTTTCAGGAGGGACTGACAGTTATACGCGAGGCAAACGGCTTTGGCAAAAGTACCCTTGCCGCTTTTATCAAGGCCATGTTTTACGGAATGCCGCGCATAGGTGCCAGAAACATCAGAGAAAACGAGCGCAGGCGGTACGACCCCTGGCAGGGGGGGAAGTATGGCGGTTTTCTGGAATTTGAGCATCAGGGTGTCGCCTATCGCGTGACGCGATATTTTGGAAAAACGGCATCGAAAGACAGCTTTGATTTGATTGATTTGACAAATCGCCGAAAGAGTGAGAGATTTTCGGATAAGATGGGCGAAGAATTATTTCAGTTGGATGCAGACTCTTTCGCACGCAGCACCTATATGCCCCAGGCGGCGCAAATTGATGTCTCTGCTACGACATCGATTCGCACAAAACTGAGCAATCTTGTGGATAATACGAATGACTTGAATAACTATGATACGGCCAGGGATGCCTTGCATCAGCTTAGGAGCAAATACAAACCCTACCGTGGAAGTGGCGGCCAGATTCAAAGGCTCATGGATACCTATAATGGATTGGAAGCGCAGAAACATAAAGCGGAGACCCAAAAACCACAGCTTATTGATATTTTAGATGACATAGACAGATGGGATAGGGAAAAGGCAGAGAAGACAGAAACAGTAAAGGAGTTACGCGAAAAAATCCGCATATCTTCTAGCCAGAAAGCAGTACGTGCACATAAGGAACGATTGCGCGAACTACAGCGGGATGTGCAGAAAAATCAGCAGGAGTTGGAGAAGCTTGATACGAATTATCCTGCAGGATATCCTACAACAGAAGAAATCAAGAAACAACGAAGCAATATGGAGATTTCTGCACAGTCAGCAAAACGTCTACAGACACTAAAGCTTTCTGATGAGGATTGCGCTGTTGCTGAAAAGGAGAAAGGGCTCTTCTCGGATGTTGACAGGGTATCGGAGGAGATTAACCACTGTGAACGACAGTGCAATGAGCTTGCAGCGGTTTCAGCCAGGTTGACGGCACAGATGCTTCCGGAGGAGCGGCAACGCCTGGACGAGCTTGGACTCCTGTTTGAAAACGGGGTTCCCTCCGAAGAAAAGCAGCAGGAACTTCTCGGCATTGCGGATGATTTAAAAGCAAAGCGACTACATCGTGACAGTCTGATGGTGCCTGTAGAAGAACAGGAGGAGTATGACAGCCTGAAAAAGCTGTTTGGAAATGGCGCTCCAGATGAAAGCATGCTTGCTGACTGCGAGGAGAAACAGCATGACCTGGATGCCCTGAAGAAAAGCCGTGAGGGTTATTTGTTTACAGGGAAAGATCAGGCGGACTATCAGGCCTTGCAGCGTACCTTTGCATCCGGCATGCCAACGGAACAGGAAATTCAGGAAAAGCAGAAGGACTGCCGTCGAATCACAGAGCTTACTGGAAAAAAGAATGCGAAAACAGTGATTGCCCAAAAGCCAGAGACGAAAAAGTCATCGCTTTCCCCGGTTTCGGTTTCTTGTGGTCTGTTGGGTGCCGTTCTCATTGTTATTGGAATCATTTGCCTTACGGCAGACCAGCAGGTTGTCGGTATTCTGTTGCTTGTTGGGGGATTCTTGGCTTTACTGGCATCGTTTTGGGTCTATGTCAAACAGATGATGAGTGGGCAGCAGAAAGGCCCGTCAATGATTACGGCAAGTGCTATTACGGATGAGGAAAACCAGGAACTTTATGATTTGCAGCATTCTTTGAATGACTTTTTGTATCGATTTTACCCTGATGTGGCTGAACCCGAAAATAGACTTGTCCAGTTGCTGATTGATACAAAACGATTTGCGGAACTGAAAGACAAAAAGGAAGCCTGTGAGGATAAAGTACAGCGCATTGACCAGGAGATAGGAGAAAAGTATCGCGGGATTCGAGCTGTTCTGGATACATATTATCCTGGCAGACCTTATGCAGAAGATTGTGTGAAAGAACTTCGGGAGTCCTGCTGTAGGTATCGGACGCTGAAAGCCCGGGTTGAAGAAGTAAGCGCAGAACGAGAAAAGCTTTCAGAGCAGATTACGTCTTATCGGAGGCAGCTTACAAATGAACTCCAATGTTATTATCCATCCGTTCTGCAGGCAGATCTTCGCCAAGGCATACAAACTCTGATAACAGATGCGACTGCCTATGAAGAACTACGTGATAAGCAGCAGGCTATGCAGCGTGATAATGCGAATTTTAATATGCGCGCTAGGGAACTGAACGGAGAAATCCAAAATACACTCGTGAAGTATGAGGCCTATGATTCCCAGGTAGAGCCAAATCTTTGCTTGCAGAAATTGCGTAAAAGATTTGAAGCCTATAAAGAAGCAACAGACCATGCAGAGTATTATGCCCAGGCCTATGATGAAGCTTTGCAGCAAAAGCAAGAGGCAGATATAGCTGTCCAGGCATTTGTTCAAAAATACCGGCTTTCGGGTGCTTCTGCGCAGGAGATGATTGAGCAGGCGGCAGATGCTCTTCACAGGCGGGCCGGTTGTCAGAAGAATTTGGAGGAGGCGAGTGAGAAACTGAAACGGTTTCTTTCCGAGAATCCGGATATCGAACAACAGTTCTCAGAGGAAATCCCTGATTATCCCGAACTGGAGGTTCTGCAAAGATTGGAAAAAACGACGCAAGAGCAGATTGAAGGGATTGAATCGAAGTTACGTAGATTCCGACAGGACAGAGATAGTTTGCGCCGGAGTGTGGAGCGGATTCCTGAGTGGGATGATCAAATGGCGTATATATCTGAAGAGCGTCAGGAGGCAGAAAAGAAATGCAGCCTGCTCGATCAGACAATGGAGCTATTGAGTCAGGCGAAGGATAATCTTGCAAACAGCTATGTTGGCAAGGTGGAGCGTGGATTTGAAAGCTATGCGTCTTCTTTTTTGGAAGGTGAACTTGGGCATGCCATGATAGATAAGGATTTGAAACTCTATGTTGATGAGCAGGGAGCTGCTCGGGAAGTCGGTTGTTTTAGTGCGGGTATGGCTGACAGTATTATGATTTGTATGCGGCTGGCTTTAATTGATGCTTTATTTACAAAAGAGAAGCCGTTCCTGATTCTTGACGATCCATTTGTTAATTTGGATGATGAGCATACAGGACGTGCTCTGAAGCTGCTGGAAGAAATTACAAGACAGTATCAAGTTATTTATCTGGTATGTAATAGTGGCAGATCCCCAGAAGTAATGGGAAAAGCAGGAGCGGATAGAGCATATGGAGGTAAAGTCCTCTATGGTGGGGATACCCTGACTGGCAGGGTAGGGAGGAATTCTAAAAATAATAATTTGTAATGTTTCAGGATGTCAGCTATACTGGATACAAAAGTAGGGTTGGCTGTGCTTTCGGGAAGCAGACAGAATGGGGGAAAAGATAGCTGTGGAAATCTGGCAGGAATCGGATGGGGATAAGCATATGGATTCGAGCGAAAGGGTTGTGCGGAAAAAGTTCCATGGGAAATTCTGGGCGGCGCTGTCCATCTTCAGCCTCATGGGGCAGGTGGCCTGGGTGGTGGAGAACATGTATTTCAATGTCTTCATCTATAAGATGTTCCACGCCTCGGCGGCGGACATCTCCCTGATGGTGGGGGCCAGCTCCGTGGCGGCCACGGTGACCACCATTCTGGTGGGGGCTTTCACGGACTATGTGGGAAAGCGCAAGGCCTTTATCTGCGGGGGATATCTGGCCTGGGGCCTGTCCATCCTGGCCTTCGCGCTTCTGCGGGTGGATTTCCTGACGCCTCTGGCGGGGAGCGCCCTGGGGGCGGCGTCTTTGGGCATCACGCTGGTGATCGTGCTGGACTGCGTGATGACCTTCCTGGGCTCATCGGCCAACGATGCCTGCTTCAACGCCTGGATGACGGACTGGGGCGATGGCGGCAACAGAGGGAAGATAGAGGGCGTCAATTCCATGATGCCTTTGGTGGCCATTCTGGTGGTGTTCGGCGGGTTCTCCGCCTTCGACCTGGACAGGGCGGAGAGCTGGACGGCCATCTACCTGATCGTGGGCGCTGCCGTGATGCTGATTGGAGGGCTGGGGTTCTTTCTGATTGAGGAAAAGCAGGGGATAAAGCCGCAGACGAAGCGGGTGGCGGAACAGCAGACAGAGCCAGGACCGCATGCTGAGCCCAAGGCAAAGCAGCAGGCAAGGCGGGAAGGAAGGCCAGGGGAGGAGCGGGCCAGCTACTGGGGGAATGTCTCCTACAGCTTCCGCCTGTCCGTTCTGCGGGAGAATCCGCTGCTGTACGCGGTGATAGGGGCTTTCGCTGTGTTCGGCATCTCCATCAATATCTTCATGCCATACTTGATACTGTATTATGAAAAGACATTAGGCATGGCTAACTATGTGATGGTCATGGCTCCGGCCATTGTGCTGGCGGCCGTGGCCACGGCGTTTTATGGGAGGCTCTATGACCTGCTGGGGTTCCGGCCTTCGGTGGTGCCCTCCATATTGCTCCTGATGGCGGGATATGTGCTGCTGTATTTCGGGCGGGCTACGGGAATCGTCTTTATCGGCTCCCTTTTGATGATGACAGGGTATCTGACGGGCATGGCGGTGTTCGGGGCCATGATCCGGAGCAACATTCCGGGGCAGCGGGCGGGCCAGTTCCAGGGCATCCGGATCATCGGGCAGGTGCTGATACCGGGTATCCTGGGGCCTGCCATCGGGGCTTTCGTGCTGCGGGACGCGGACAAAATAGTGAACTCGGACGGAACGGAGTCTTTTCTGCCCAATCAGAATATCTACCTGGCTGCGTTTCTGGCGGCGGCAGCTACCTTGGCGGTACTGGGGCTGATCTTCCGGATGATGCGCAGGGGGCGCCACAGGCTGGTGAGCCGGTGCGGGGAGCGGATTCTGGGGGAAATGCCGGGAATGCCGGAGGCCAGTGCGACAATAGAGAGCCATGAGGAGCCGGAAGCTGCCGTGCGGGGGCTGTTGGAGGTCGGGACAGCAAGAGAAAACACCGAAGAGCCGGAAGATATCGTGCAGAGAAATCTGAAGGTCAGTGCGCTCAGGGAGAGCCAGGAGGAGCCGGAAGTTGCCATGCCGAGTCTGTCGGAGCACAAGACAGCAAGGGAGGGCAAGGAGAATCAGGAAGCATCCGTACCGGACAGAGGAACCGCCCGGGCCATGGCGGTCCGGGAGCCAGCCCGCGTCTGGGATGCCTACCCCCGCCCCCAGATGCGCAGGGAAAAGTGGCTCAGCCTCAACGGAAAATGGCAACTGAACGGCCGGGAGATTCTGGTGCCGTTTCCGCCCCAGGCCCTGCTGTCCGGATACAGGGGGCGCGTGGGCACAAAGCTGGAGTATGCCAGGAGCTTTACGCTGCCGGAGGGGTTCCGATCCGGAAAGGAGAAAGGCGGGCGCATCCTGCTGCATTTCGGAGCGGTGGATCAGGTGGCGGAGGTTTTCCTGAACGGGCGATTCGTGGGCAGGCATGAGGGCGGCTATCTGCCTTTTTGGTTCGATGTGACGGAATATCTGGCAGACAGTGAGAAGGGGGAGAACCTGCTGTGCGTCAAGGCGGAGGACACCCTGTCCGCGCTGTATCCCTACGGAAAGCAGCGGAAAGCCCGGGGCGGCATGTGGTACACGCCTGTAAGCGGCATCTGGCAGAGCGTGTGGCTGGAGCCTGTGCCGGACAGCTATATCGAAAGGCTGGACGTGGCGGCGGACACCCGGAAGGTGCGGATAACGGCGGTTCGGGGCGGAGAGAAAGACACGGAGAAAACAGCAGAAAAATCGGCCCATACTGAAAGGGAATCGGCTGCTGCCGGCGATGGCCCGACAGTGGCAGAGGAAGGTCTGCGAAGCGATAATGGGACAGCGGGCAGCGGACACAGTACAGACGCAGCCAGCGGCAGTGACGCAGGAAAAGTAGGCCTGTCCGTCACCATAAAGCTCCATGACGGCAGCCTCCATACGGTGCATGGGCAGAGAGACACGGTGGAAATCGACCTTTCCCGAATCCCTCTGGCGGACGGAACCTGCTATCAGCCCTTGCCGTGGACGACAGAGCATCCTTATCTATACGAAATGACGGTAGGACTGGGAGAGGACAAAGTATCCTCCTATTTCGGCCTCAGGACCATTGCCGTGGAGCAGCATGACGGCATCCCGAAGGTCTGCCTGAACGGAGAGCCCGTTTTCCTCCATGGCGTCCTGGATCAGGGATATTTCTGTGACGGAATCTATCTGCCTGCGGAAGCAGAGGAGTATGAGCGGGATATCCTGCGCATGAAGGAGCTGGGCCTGAACCTGCTGCGCAAGCACATCAAGATCGAGCCGGAATGCTTCTATTATTACTGCGATGTCCACGGCATGCTGGTGATGCAGGACATGGTGAACAGCGGCCGCTATTCCTGGATTGGGGACACCGCTCTGCCCACCATCGGGCTGTACCTGAAAGGCTCCGGCAGACTGGGCAGCAGGCGGCGCAAGGACTTTTTCCGCAGGCATATGGCGGACACCATCAGGCATCTGTACAGCCACCCCAGCGTCATCGCCTACACCATCTTCAATGAGGGCTGGGGGCAGTTCGACAGCGATGTCATGTACCGGGAGGCGAAGGGACTGGACGGCACCAGGCTCTACGATGCCGCATCTGGGTGGTTCCCGGGGAAGGAGAGCGATTTCCACAGCCAGCATATCTATTTTAAGCGCCTGTCTGTCCCGGAATCGCCTGACAGGCCTGTGCTGGTGTCGGAGTGCGGCGGCTATTCCTACCGGGTGCCGGGACATTTCTACGCGAAATACGCCAGCTTCGGCTACGGTGAATGCGCGGACGGCGCTGCGCTTACGGGGCGGATACGGGAACTATACAGGGAGACCATCCTCCCGGCGGTTCAAAGGGGGCTCTGCGGCTGCATCTACACCCAGCTTTCCGATGTGGAGGATGAGGTCAACGGCCTGTACACCTATGACAGGAAGGTCTGCAAGGTGGACAGGAAAGCCATGCGGGACATCCGGCGGAAGCTGGACGCGGCGGTTGGACGGAAAGCCGGGCAGCAGGCTGGTTCATGATCGGGCGGACATATAGCGAGACGCAAAACATTGCAGCTTACGGGAGAGCTGCGCCTGTCCGCGGGAACTTTGACCAAAATTTTGACTCTCAAAGGAATCTGTTGTAGGAGGGTCGGCTTTGTGCTATCATGTTAGGCGGACAGAGACAGCCGATTTACAGATCAGGAACGGCGTCTGCCTTGCGGCAGGGAAATTGGGCGGCAAGGCAGCGCTTCGGAAATAAGGCAGGATTGCTTAAATATCGTCCGGGGACCGTAGGACCGGAATCGACACCTTGGAGGCACTCATCAGGAGGTTAGGGAAATGGATAAGAACATGGACAACAATGAAAGAGAAAGCATGGCATCGGAAAATTCCGATGATGCGGCTATAGAAGCGGCGGATACGCGGGAAAATCTGGCCTGGGAGGAGATCAGCACGGAGCACATCGTACAGGATGAATGGATTGACTTCAGGCGCTCTGATTACCGCTTCCCGGACGGAAAGGTCTTCGGGCCTTTTTACAGCTATAGCCGCCGGGACTACTGTATCATCGTGGCATCGGACGAAGAGGGGAACTATCTCTGCGTCAGGCAGTTCCGCCAGGGCATCAGGCAGGTGACCACGGAATTCCCCGCAGGCGGCATCGAACGCAAGGACGGCAGACAGTACGGCACAGGGCATGGCCCCGACGTGGCGGAGGACGCGCTGGAGGCGGCGGCGTCCTACGTGGACGAGCCCCAGGCGGTGCCCGCCTTCCGTCCGGACGGGGGCGGGACGGAGCAGAAGTGACAGGAAGCCCTGCCCAGGACTCATAAAAAGCGGAGACCCGCTGGAAAGCC
>OFFQ01001660.1_pt1 | contig 12555 bp, 8 predicted proteins | sample 1521411 | NCBI WGS metagenome assembly OFFQ01 (sample SAMEA3504110, study PRJEB24116) | mouse gut metagenome | biome: mouse gut; feature: mouse-associated habitat; material: faeces | place: Denmark | collected 2011 | reverse complement strand
TTCGTGGAGTTCATCCGCCGGGAAGCCGTCAATTTTTCCACGCAGCTTCTTTTTAATGTAGGTGCTGAGAGGATACCGGCGGTATGCGCCTTTAACGGGATACCAGCCGTCCGGGTTCTCCTTAATTTGATGGAGCTCCTCCCGAATCGCCCGGTTTTTCGTGCGGAGCATATGCGAGTCCGCCCCTCGGCGGAACACCCAGCCGTAGCCGCCGATCCGCACCCATGGAATTTGCTTCTCTGGGTTGACCGGAGCCCACAGCACCGCGCTGCAGCGGGGACATTTATGGTTTTTCTTGTGTTCCGTCTGGAAAAAGAATTGGTCCGCGTTGACCATATAGCGGATGCCGTCGTCGCTGATCTCCATTTGCAGGGGTTCCATGCAGTCCGGGCAAAGAAAGGCGTTCCTGCGCCGGTTCCAGGTGACGGCAGGGTAGCGCATGTAGCCGTCCCGGGCCTTTTCCTTGCTGAGGACCGCGTAAACGCTCTTGTCTCCTTCCTGGTACATGGAATACAGGCGGTTCAGGTCCGTGATACTCCGCACAACCATAGCGTAGGTGTCCGGCAGGGTTTCCCCAATCTCCCGGACCCACTTTTGGGTGACATGGGAGGGAGACATGACGACGCTGAAGGTCTTTTTCGCGACTTTTCGGCGCTGGGAGGCCCACAAGCCGTACAGCGCACCCAGGGCGGTGGAGCCGATCTTCGTTTTGCCAGACCCACATTCCGCAATAATAAGCGCGGCGCCCTTGCGGTCCAGCTGGCGCTTGACGGATTCCGCCACGGCAAGCTGGGCGTCGTAGAGGGAGTACCCGGCGTGCTCCTGGACATACTGGTTCAGTGCCAGCACCTCCGGCGACAGGGGCTCCTTCGCGGGGTCGAACAGCGGGATAAACAGCTTTTTGATCCGCTCGGCCACGGTAACGCCAAAGGTGATCAGGTAGTCCGTCACTGACTTGAGCCCGTCCAGCGGTGACAGGCCGGGCGTTGCGCCGGGGATGGAAATGGCCCCGCTTCTCAGGCCGTCCTCCAGAACGGCCACGATGTTTTTGTCCTTTTCCTCACAGCGCAGCAGCCACGCCTCCATTTGGCGGGAAACTGATTTGACCCGTAGCGGGCGCAGGATGTTTCGCCGGATCAGCTGTTCAAGGACATAGTCCTGGAACTCGGGGATCAGCGGGACGGCGGTTTTCTGATCCACCGCCCGGAACAGGTCCCCCCGGTCTCCAGGCGCGCAGAAGATGTAGGTGTTGCGGGGTGGAAGATCCTGCCTGGTCTGAACTTCCTCCTGCGTCTCATCTTCGTTCTGTTCACCGCTGTCAGCCAACTGGCCGTCATCCTCCACAACCAGGGTTGCCTCAGCGTACACCCCGTCGTGGCTGATCTCCCGCCGGTACTGCCGGGGGAGTGTTTTGAGGGTAAGTGTTGACTGCTCACTCTCGATTTCGATGGTAATTCCGCCAAAGATGGCGTCCGCAAGGCCGCGCACCTCTTCCGGATACCCGCCGAACCGCAGGGCCATAAGGGTGGGCTGGCCCTTGTCGTCCCATACCACGGTGTCCGAATACCCGGTCAGCCGGATGTTGTTTTTCGGATCGTAGTAGGTGACCTTCATGAGTTTTTGTTTGTTCATGCATAGGGTTTCTCCTTTCTTTTCGTCTGAGGACGCAAAAAACCGCAGTCCTCTCCCAAAGGAGCTGACTGCGGTTTTTGTACGTTCTCGTGTTGGTATTTAGGATTCTGACAGACCTCCAAAGGGCATAGTACCCCCTGGAGCAAATATCTGACCTGAAAAAATCTTACCTAAATACATCCTCAGAATACCATTTCCTCACGCTTTTGGATAGTTGAAGTTTCTTCTACTAATATTTTGACTTAGCTCAATTTGTTACATATAAAGAGTGAAATAGGAATTTTAATATTTTCTTCGATTATATAAATTACATGGGTCCATCCACGATTTGTTGGGCCTACAAATATGATTAAATATTTCTTACGTCGTATAAATACGCAATCGGGTCATTTTTATATTCAAAATTAGTAAAGTATGCGTCTGAAAGAAAATTAAGAAACATTGCTCCGAAAGTTAGTGTAGGAAAAATGACTGGGCCTGACTCTAAAAGTATAGAAGAAATTGCACTTGCAAGAGAAACAATCATTGAAAAACTTCCGGTTGCCGTTTTGATTCCATACTTTTTTAATGCCTCTTTATATGAATCTAATTCCTCTTCTAACATTTCTCTAATTTCATTTGGATTCATTTTGGATGAAACTCGCTGAGACCATGTAATAAAATGTCTCAGTTTTTGTGTATTTTCTTTATCATTCCTAACCTCCAAAACTTGTTCCCAAGATAATGATTCCTCAATGATACTTGGATAATCTTGTATGCAAATTGATAAGACATTTTGATTTGTGTATTCATTTTTGTGTCTCAACTGTAATCTATGAGGCGTTCTTTTTATCTTTATCGTTTTAATATCACGTTCAAAATCAGTAATATCGTGAAAAATTGGTGAAATATGTATACCATACAGCCTACAAAAGTTTTCGGAGCTCACCAATATTGCATGATTACGATGTTTTGAATATTTGCATGTTTTGTCCCTATTTTGGTTACTTGTTATTTCTCCAAGTGCCCAGTAGCTAGGAGGTCTTGTATTACGGTGCCAGGATTTTAAATAATATTTACCAGCCTGCATAGAATCGACAAAAAATTCTGTCGTTTCTTGAACTAATAGTTGCTTTGGAATATAAAAATCAAACGATGTTTGCAAAAGAGATTCTGGAATCCATAGTTTATCAAAAAATAATGCAGTAATCTTTGGACGAACAAATCCAGTTGCAAGCGACTCATAATTATGATAATCGTAGTTCAATAGAGTAGCTATTATAATATCCTCCATTTCTATATCTAGTATTTTAGTTAGAATACCATTGCTGTTTCCTTCCCCGTTTCAATAAAAAAATGTTGAAGAATATAATGACTGTCTAGGGTATATGTTGAAATATTTTCTTGTACATATTTGTTTAATTCATCCGAATATGTGATACATGATTCATATGCTCGTTCAAATGATATCTTATCTTCAGCGTTGAAATAGCAATAAACTATTTTACATTTTTTCAATCTGCTTCTTTCCAAAAATACTTGTAAATTGCGGATTATGTGAAAATCATTATTTATGTTTAGACCAAAAATAACAATAGTATCGGATTTGTCGCCTGATATGACTTGCTCCATGATCTCGTTATAAAAATCCGGTCCATTGCCTGACATATGTGCAGTTATAGCAAAAAATGTTTTAGAAATAAAATAATCACCAATTAGTATTGACGATAGATCATAGCGTATGGCGTCAATACATACACCTAATGATTGTCCAAGTACAATTTGTTGGCTACGCATGTAACAGCCATGCAAATGCCTTATAGGTTGATTAGTTAGATTTTCAAGCAGTAAATCATAATTCGTCGTCATAATGTGCCGGAAAAGAGTGAAAAAATCATTTAATTTTTCTTTTTGATAACTTCCCCATTTTGACATCCGTTTTACAGTATATCCGTTCCCTGTAAGTAAAATATTGGTAGATAGGAGAAGCCTATAATAAATGAACATGCCGTTTTCTACAGTTTTTAAGTAGTAATCACTTGATTTTTGAGAAGTAAACTCTAAAGAATGTTGCCCTCCAATACAAACAGCTTGAACAAATTTGTTTTCTCCAAGGTTTGTTAAAATAGCGATTGGAGCATCTTGTATGACTAGGGCAAAGTAAATCAATACCGTCCATAATTCATAATTGACACTAAATACAGCATTTCCTTGTTCTGATTGTTTGATTAACTCAGAGACATAGTCTAATGGACTAAAACCCATAGTCAAATGTGGACTGAAATCATTGCTTCTTATCCAATCTGCTATGTGCGGGCTTTTTATTTTTTTGGCAAAATTTATTGCATCAGAAAAGAGTTGGATGAAATCATCTTCGTTCTTAATTGTTTTTTTCAAATGTTTGATTGTAACTGCATAGTTAGTTGAAAATACTTGTTTCATTTTAGGAGCAAGCACTTTGTAGCTGGAATGGGTTAAAATATATGTGTGTGTTGAGTACATAGTTTCGCCCAAGCGATCTAATGAAAGTGCGGGTTCAAAGTTTACACTCAACCCATTTCCACATATTAGACTTGGGTTATTACTTTTTTTGAGCAAATCCAAAAATGTCTCAATAGTTATATCTGAAAAAGTAATGCTCATTGCTATACCTCATTCACTATTTAATACAACATTCAAGTCATAGCGTATAGAAGATAAAATTTTTTTATTATATGATAAATTTATAATAAACGCAAGGGCTATTATGGTATGACTTGCTACTTGATTTGGGCGGTAAACTATAATGGCTTCCGTCAAAGTAAAGTGAATGGTACAGTAAAAGTAAAGTGAAAAACTCAGTATATGGGGGGTTGAAAGTAAAATCTGGACCTGCTATAATTGCTATCGTAAAGAAGTGCGGGGCCGCCAGAGCGGTCCCGTTTCATTTGGAGCGGCTGTCATAGACAGGCCGCTTTTTTCATACGTTTGACCAAAGGAGAGATGCGCTATGACGGTAATGAGCCTGGAGGAACTGCGGAAACTGGACGTGAGGGATGTAGACCCGGAAACTCTCCCGGATATCAAGGATATCCATATCGACCCCTCGCTGCCTCCGGAGCAGCGGATGGCCAGCGTTCTTCGGCAGATGAACGGGAATCCTTATTTTTTCCGCAGCGCGGGGCTGGTAGTCAAGACCTCCTTCAAAGGCGAGGCCCGGCTTCAGGCGCTCCTGGAAGACTGCCTGGAGCATTTATAATCGGATTGCTGAATCAGCAAAGCCGCCCACGTCAGAAATTCAGGCTGGACAATCTGAACGACTTCTGCTATACTGGCAGTGGATCAAATCAGAACAGCTCTGTAAAAACACTTTCTGACCGGAGCGGCTTTTGCCGTAATACCAGGTTAGGAGGCTAGTTTTTATGGAGTTTTTTTCGTGCCAAAAACCGGAGATTTACCGCTGCTATGCCTATGGGCGGCTGTCCCGGAAGGACCAGAAGACGCGGCGGGACAGCGATGAGAGCAACAGCATCAAGAACCAGCGGGACCTGATCCACGAGTACATCGGCCGGCATCCAGACTTGGAGCTGTGCATGGAGGGGTACGACGACAATTATTCCGGCACCAATTTTGACCGCCCCCATTTCCAGGAGATGATGCGGGCGATAGAGGAAGGGAAAATCGACTGCATTGTGGTCAAGGACCTGTCCCGTTTCGGGCGTGAGCATGTTGATGTAGGAAAATACCTTCGGCAATTTACCAGTCAAAACATCCGATTCATTGCGATTCTGGACATTTATGATAATATCAAGGAAACTTCCTCAGACCACCTGGTCGTTTCTATGAAAAACCTGTTTAACGACAACTACTGCCGGGATACCTCCATCAAGATCCGCAGTCACCTGGACGTGCGCCGCCGCAGCGGGAAATTCATCGGTTCCTTTGCTGCCTACGGCTATCGCAAGGACCCGGAGGACAAAAACCACCTGCTCATTGACGATGAAGCCGCCGCCGTGGTACAGGATATTTTCGCCTGGAAGATCGACGGGATGAGCAATCAGGCCATCGCCGATCAACTCAACCAGCTGGGTATCCTCTCGCCCATGGAGTACAAGCAGGCCAAGGGCGTCAATTATGGCAGCGGGTATAAGGTCCACGCCAAGGCCCTCTGGTCCTCTGTCACCGTCCGGCGTATTCTCACCAGCGTGGTCTACCTGGGCATTATGGAGCAGGGCAAACGCACGACCCCCAACTACAAGGTCAAGCGGGAGATCCAGCGCCCCCAGGAGGAGTGGATGCGGGTGGAGGGGACCCATGACCCCATCGTTTCCCGGGAGGATTTTGACCTGGTGGCCCGGCTGCTGATGCTGGACACCCGGGCCACCCCCGGCGGGAAAATCGTCTACCCCCTGGCGGGCCTTCTGTACTGCGGGGACTGCCGCAGCAGCATGGCCCGGAAACCTCAGAAGATTGACGGTCAGACCTATCAGTATTACGTCTGCGGTGGGCACAAAAGCGATGCGCAGAAGTGTTCCACCCACACCATCCACGCGGAAATGTTGGAGCAGGCTGTTTTGGAAAGCCTGAATTTCCACATTCAGTCGGTGAAGGAGATGCGTCAGGCCCTGGAAGCCATCAGCCGCAGGCCGGCGCAGAAGCTGGAGGTCTCCAAACTGAACCGGCGGGTGGACACCCTCCAGCGGGAGCTGAAGAAGGCCAGAGAGACAAAGGACAATCTGTACCGGCTCTACGCCCAGGGCGAGATCGACCTGGAGGATTTTCGGAACTTCAAACGCATTTTTGAGCAGGACTGCCAAAAGGCGGAGCAAGCCATAGAAGCGCAGCAGGCGCAGCTGGATGCCATTTTGAACAGCGGTTCCCCTACAAGCCCGTGGATCGAGTATTTTCAGCAGTTTGGGCAGGTGGATGAACTGACCCGTGGCATTGCGGTAAAGATGATCGACCAGGTCAATGTCTTTGAGGACGGGTACATTGAGATCGTGTTCCGCTATCAGACAGAATATGAGAGGACCCGCCAGTTCATTGAGCTCCATGCTCATGCCAGTGAGTTAAAGGAGGCGGGCTGAGATGGCGCGAAAGAGCAGAAAGGCCTCCATCCAGGCCGCTCTGGACGGGCAGCCCCAGCCCATTGCGGAGAACAGCACACCGGAACCGGCAATCTGGAACGTGGGTGGCTATGTGCGGCTGTCCATCATGGAAACCAGGGACCGGAAGGACAGTCAGGCGCTGTCCAATCAGAAGGACCTTCTGAGCGGCTTTATCGCTCAGAAGCCGGATTTGAAGCTCTGCGGCCTGTACGCGGATAACGGGGAGACCGGGACAAACTTTGACCGCTCGGAGTTTCAGCGGCTCATGGTGGACATTCAGGCGGGAAAAATCAACTGTATCGTAGTAAAAGACCTGTCCCGTTTTGGCCGCAACGCGGTGGAAACCGGCAACTACCTGGAGAGGGTCTTTCCCTTCCTGGGCGTCCGGTTTATCTCCATCTCCGACGGCTACGACAGTACCGACGCCAACGCCGGGGACACACTGGCCGTGGCGCTGAAAAACCTGGTCAACGAGGCCTATTCCATGGACATCTCCCGAAAATCTGGGAGCGTCCTGCGGGAAAAGCAGCAGCGTGGGGAGTTTATCGGGGCCTACGCCTCTTACGGCTACCTGCGGGACCCCAAGGATGTGCATAAGATCATCATTGACCCAGAGACCGCCCCCATTGTCCGTGAAATGTTCCGCCGGGCGGCGGAGGGCGAGGCGGTTCGCTCTATCCTGCGCTGGCTGAACACCGAGGGAATTTTATCCCCCGGAGTTTACCGTTACCGAAAGGGCATCTGTCTGGACAAACGCTTTGCCGGTGACACTCCAAAGCCCTGGAGTCAAATGACCGTGAAAAATATGCTGCAAAATCCGGTCTATCTGGGCAAAATGGTGCAGGGACGGCGGCGCTCCCAGCTCTACGCTGGAAAGCCAGACCGCCGCCTCCCACCCTCTGAGTGGACTGTTGTGGAGAACACCCACGAGCCCATAATCGACCAGGAGACCTTTGACCGGGTGCAGGCGGTAAACCGGGCTGTCAAGGAGAAATATCGGGCCAATCTGGGGAAGTACGACTACTTGGGCGCGGAGGATAACATCTTCCGAGGTCTGATATACTGTGCGGACTGCGGCCGGCCTATGGTCTGTTATAAGTCAGTTACCTGCAAAGGGAAAAAGGTGGCATACCGCTACATATGCCCCCATTACGCCAATCTGCTGGAAAAGAGCGGCTGCTCCTATAAATATCTGCCGGTTGAAAATTTGAAATCGGTATTGAGCCAGTTCATTGCGCAGGAAGCTGATCTGGCGGTGAATGCCGCTGCTTTGGTCAGCGTGAGACAGAGCAAGCGAGCGCCCGCAGTTGATTTGGAACTGACCCGGGCCAAGTCGGAGCTTAAAAATCTGGAGATGCTCCGGGAACGGCTGATGCGGGACTTCTTGGCCGGTGTGTTGGGCAAGGAGGACCACGACCGTATGAAGCAACGGTATGCCCAGGAAGGCCAGGCGCTGGAGGAACAGATTACGCGGCTTCAGAAGGAGCAGCGCCGTGAGAAAAAACTGCTTACCCCACAGAATCCCTGGATTGCCGCCTTTCAGAAGCACACAGGTACGGTAAAGCTGACGGACAAGCTGGTCCAGGCCCTAGTGGAGCGGATCACCGTCTACGCCAATAACCGGATCGAGATTGAACTGAAATATCGGGATGAGCGGGCTATGCTGCTGGATGAACTGCAAAAGATGGACAAGGAGGCGAGCGCGTGACGATAGGGAAATACATCCGGCTTTCCTCCCAGGACGACGATTGCCGTCCCGGAGAAAAGGCGGAGAGCAACAGCGTCGCCAACCAGCGGTCACTGCTGGATCATTATATCGTCAGCCACCCTGATCTGGAGGGCCGCCATGCCCTGGAGTTTATTGACGACGGGCACACAGGCTTTAATTTTGACCGCCCCGGTGTCCAAGCTCTGTTTGCTGCTGTCAGGCGGGGTGAGATCGACTGCATCATTGTCAAGGATTTGTCCCGGTTTGGCCGGAACAGTTTGGAAGTGGGCGAGTATCTGGAACGGGTTTTCCCGCTGCTGAATGTGCGCTTTATCGCAGTAAATGACGGCCTTGATACCAAAACCAAGCTGTATGGGGTGGCGGGAGATCTGGACGTGGGGGCGCGTAATATCATCAATGAGCTCTATAGCCGGAATGTGTCCGCCAACGTGAAAACCGCCAAACGTCAGTATGCCGCCCGGGGTGAGTGTATCGCCGCGTACCCCTTTTACGGATATATCAAAGGGGCAAAGGACCGCCGGCGTCTTGAGATCGACCCGCCGGCCGCTGAGGTTGTCCGGAAGATTTTCAACCTATGGCTGGAAGGCCATTTCAGATCGGCGATTGCCAATAGGTTGAATGAGGAGCACATTCCCTCGCCCTCCATGCACAAGCGGCAGCTGGGAGCCAAGCGGACAAGCTGGAGCAAGCGGAGGGACGAAGTCCCCTGGACAGAGACCGCGGTGCGGATCATTTTACAAAATGAGAGATACACAGGGAAACTGATCAGCCTGCGCAGTACCCGAAAGGAAATTGGAAATCCAGAGCGAACAGCGATTCCGAAAGAAAACTGGATCGTTGTCCCGGATGCTTTCGAGCCGATTATCTCGGAGGAGATGTTTCAAAGAGCGCAGGCACTTTTTCGGGTTGTTCCTCCAAGGTCCCGGATTCAAAACAAGCGTCCTCAGCCGCTGTTTTCCCGCAAGGTTTTTTGCGGTATCTGCGGCATGGGCCTGGCTTATCAGAGAATATCCAAGCCTTACTACAAATGCACGATGTCCAGAGGACAGCAGCAGGAAGAATGTAAGTCAGTTCGTATTGCTGAGGACGATTTGAAAGCCTGTGTGCTGTCGGAACTGCGGGCGCATATCACCGCAAAACAGAAAACAGATGTTGAGGATTCCGCCACAATACAGGCGCGGATCACGGCCTTGGAACAGCGGATAGAAAAACAGTGGTCCGCAAAAAAAGATGCCTTTGTACGGTGGTCTGATGGTCTCATTACCAAAGCCGAATACAAGAATATCTGCGCTGAGAAACAGAGGGAAATTCAAAGGCTTCGCGGAGAGATAGATAGACTGGGCAGCGTGACCGTCGGCTACAGAGAGGATGAAAGCTATCCCCAGCTGACTGATACGAAAGAGCTGACCCGTGATATACTGGATACTCTGGTTCAAGATGTCCATGTGTTTGACGATGGGCGCGTTGAAATTGAGTGGAAAAGCCATGCTGCCGCAGAGGATATATAGTACCTGTGTAACGGAGGTTGAGAAATGGGTGATTTCTGTTATTTATGTCCTCGCTGGAATGATTGGCTGGACCAGTGTGACGCACCATATTGGTGTCCTGACAAGGATAAAGTTAATGTCTATTGGAAACAGCGGCAAAACGCAGAAGATTCTCCTTGAAACTGGCGTTTTCGCTATATTAAGCCGCAAATTTTTGTCGATATTTTTGCTTGACCACTCTTGACACTTTCAGATGAGGGCATCACCGGCACCAGCATGAAGAAACGGACGGAATTTAAGCGGATGATCGCCGCCTGCAAGCGGGGCCGCATTGACATGATCCTCACCAAGTCCCTCTCCCGCTTCGCCCGGAATACGGTGGACTGCCTGGATACGGTGCGTATCCTAAAGGCCAACGGCATCGGTGTGATCTTCGAAAAGGAAAACATCAATACCTTAACCGAGTCCAGCGAGTTCCTCATTACCCTGTTCAGCGGCTTCGCCCAGGCGGAGAGCGAATCCCTCAGTAAAAATGTCAGACAGGGGAAGCAGTTTGGGATGAAGGATGGTATCGTTCACTTCCAATACAAGAAACTGTTGGGTTACCGCAGAGGCGAGAACGGCCAGCCGGAGATCGTCCCGGAGGAAGCGGAGACAGTGCGGAAAATCTACTGTCGTTACCTGGAGGGGGCCAGCGAGGGCGAGATCAAAAAGGAGCTGGAGGCGGACAATGTTCCCACAGCCGCCGGCCTCGCGGGGTGGTCCCACCGGGTGGTCCACAGCATTCTCACCAACGAAAAATACATCGGAGACGCCCTGCTGCAAAAGACCTATGTCACCGACTGTATCAGTAAAAAGGTGGTCAGGAATCGGGGGGAATTGCCCATGTACTACATCGAAAATAATCATCCGGGTATCGTCCCCAAGGAACTGTTCCAGCGGGTGCAGGAGGAGATGGCCCGGAGGACCAGCAAGCGGAAGGTGATGCAGAAAAGCGGCAAGACCGAGCAGGGCAAATACTCCGCCAAGTACGCCCTGTCCGAGCTGTTGGTCTGTGGGGAGTGTGGGACCCCCTACAAGCGGTGTACCTGGTCCAGGAACGGCAAGAAGCGGATCGTCTGGCGGTGCGTCTCTCGGCTAGAGTTCGGCAGGTCATACTGCCACAGCTCCCCCACCCTGGACGAGAGCAAGCTGCACAACGCCATCGTAGCCGCTCTGAATCAGTACGGCGCCGACCGGGCCAAGGTGATCGAAGATACCCTGGCAATAGCGGAGATCGTCCAGAGCCAGGTTGGTGAGGACGGTGTGAGCCTGCTGGCCCTCCAGAACCGGCTGAAGGAGCTGTCAGCGGAACAGGACATCCTGCTGGATAAAGTGCTGAACGCTAACGATATGGGTGATTTGGACTTGGATGACCAGCTCAAAGCACTAGCCGAGGAAAAGCAAGGCATCCTGGAGCAGATGGCCGCGCTCCGGCAGGACGAGAAACAGCAGGCCCTTCGGGAATCCAGGCGGCGGGAGAGGGACGAGTGGCTGGAACAGCAGGAGCTGAAATTTACACATTACGATGACATTATCACCCGCCGATTTATCGAGAAAGTCACCGTGCTGGACGCTGAGACCATCTTGGTAAAGATTCAGGATACCGATGTAGAAATCGAGCAGAATCTATGCTAAAATAGAGTCAGAAAGTGAGGATACTATGGCCATATTCATAACAGGAGACACTCACGGAAATTTTAAGCGGTTTGAGAACACCATCTTCTATGAGCAGGTGGGGCTGACCAAACGGGACTGCGTCATTATTTGCGGAGACATGGGCGGGATATGGGACGGCAGCTCCGAGGAACAGCGTCAGCTGGACTGGCTGGAACAGAGACCCTACACCACCCTGTTCGTCTCGGGTAACCACGAAAACTACGACCTGTTAGCCGAGTACCCCGTAGAGGAGTGGCACGGCGGACAGGTGCAGCGTATCCGCCCCTCGGTGATCCATCTGATGCGTGGGCAGGTGTACGACATACAAGGGAAGAAGTTCTTCACCATGGGCGGTGCCAGCAGCCATGACATTGGCGGCGGAATCCTGGAGCTGGATGATCCTGAGTTTGAGAAAAAACAGGAACGGCTAGAGGCCAGCAGAGCACTGTACCGGGTCAACCATATGTCCTGGTGGAAGGAAGAACTACCCAGTGACGAAGAATATGAAACGGCCATAGCCAATCTGGAACGGTATGGATGGGAGGTCGATTACATCATCTCTCATTGCTGCCCTACGTCGATTCAGGATGCGTTGAGTGGTGGTGCATACCAGGCAGACCGACTGACGGACTTTTTCGAGGAAGTGTCCCAACGGTGTCGGTTTAAGTATTGGTTTTGTGGGCATTACCATTTGAATGAAATTCTGAAGCAGCGATATGTGCTGCTATATGAGCAAATTATTCAGTTGAAATTATGAATGGATCAGGGGGGCCAGATATCGAATATATTTCGATGGTTGGCTCTCTTGATCCACTTTCAGTTTGTCTGAGAATTTAAAATATAATATAAAAATGGTAAAAACTTTCTGGACATTTTGTCTGGTTATGGTATAATATAGTTGAAAATGACGGATAATACTCAATTATCTTTCTTCTGCGAAGAT
>OFFQ01001653.1_pt1 | contig 12599 bp, 11 predicted proteins | sample 1521411 | NCBI WGS metagenome assembly OFFQ01 (sample SAMEA3504110, study PRJEB24116) | mouse gut metagenome | biome: mouse gut; feature: mouse-associated habitat; material: faeces | place: Denmark | collected 2011 | reverse complement strand
ACCCCGCCTATGACCGGGAGGACTTCCGCCAGCTGGCAATGGTGGCCGCCAACGTCTCCGACGTGGAGTTTCTGATCTGCGACATCGGGGGTCATGTGCTCCTCTCCACCGACAAAACCCTGGAGGGCAGGGTGGTCACTATGCCGGAGGAGATGGTCCAGGAGGTGCTGTCGGAGGGCATCTGCGTCCAGCGGGACGACCTGGGAGGGCTGTACGCCGGCAAGCGGTTTATCCTGGGCGTGCCCGCCCTGTCCAGCGGCGGACAGTCCACAGCGGGCATGGCCTTCGCCGTGTCCACCAACGCCTCCCTGAACGCCATGTGGCAGGGCTTCATCGGCCTCTTCTTCATGACCGCCTTCGTGGTGCTGATGGTGACCTTCATGGCCTCCTCCGTCACCGCCATGCGGCAGGTGAAGCCCATCCGGGAGATGGTGGAAGCCACCCGGCGCTATGCCGAGGGGGATTTTGATGTCCGCATGAACGACTATGGCCGGGGGGACGAGGTGGGAGAGCTGGCGGCCTCCTTCAACGCCATGGCGGAATCCCTCCAGCAGACGGAGCGGCAGCGGCGGGAGTTCATCGCCAACATCTCCCACGAGCTGAAAACCCCCATGACCACCATCGCCGGCTACACCGACGGTATTCTGGACGGCACCATTCCCCCGGAGAACGAGCGGCAGTATCTCCAGATCATTTCGGACGAGAGCCGCCGCCTCAGCCGCCTGGTGCGGCGGATGCTGGACGTGAGCCAGCTCCAGGCCATCGACCCCCTGCGGGGCGGGGCCCATTTCGACCTCTGCGAGAGCATGCGCCGGGTGCTGATTTCCATGGAGAAGAAGATCACGGACCGGGAGCTGGACGTGGAGGCGGACATCCCCGAGGGGCCTATCCTGGTCCTGGGGGACAACGACCTGATTACCCAGGTCATCTACAACCTGCTGGAAAATGCGGCGAAGTTCGCCTACAAGGGCTCCACCCTCTACCTGGGACTGACCCTCCGGGACGGGCGGGCCCACGTTATGGTGCGCAACTGCGGGGACACCATCCCCGCCGGGGAGCTGCCTTTGCTGTTTGAGCGGTTCCACAAAAGCGACAAGTCCCGCAGCGAGGACAAGGACGGCGTGGGCCTGGGGCTCTACATTGTCAAGACGATTTTGGAGCAGCATAAGGAAAAGATCAACGTCACCAGCGAGAGCGGCGTGACCACCTTTTCCTTTTCGCTGGCCACGAAATGAGGAAACATGGGAGAACGTGAGAAAGCCGGGCCGCTGCCCGGCGAGATCATGGAGGTCTACCGCGCCGCCCTTCCCGGCGGCGGGCGGGACCCCCGGGAGGTCGTGGCATGCTACCGCCAGCCGGACCCCCGGGAGGTGGTGGAGCTGGTGGTGGATCTGTGCGGCCGGCGGCTGCCCGGCGGCATGGGCATCCCCTCGGGCCAGATCCAGGTCCTGTGCCCCACCCGGCGGGGGGCCTGGGGCACCGCCGCCCTCAATGAGGCCCTCCAGGCCGCCCTCAATCCTCCGGCCAAGGGCAAGGCCCAGATGGTCTGGGGGGACAAGGTCTTCCGGGTGGGGGACCGGGTGATGCAGACCCGGAACAACTATGACGCCCTCTGGGTCCGCGCCGACGGTCTCCAGGGTTCCGGCATCTTCAACGGGGACGTGGGTACTGTGGAGGACATCGACGCCGCCGGGGAGCTGATGACCGTCCTCTTTGACGACCGCACCGCCACCTACGTCTCGGACATGCTCATGGAGCTGGAGCTGGCCTACGCCATGACGGTACATAAGAGCCAGGGCAGCGAGTACCGGGCGGTAGTGCTGACAGCCCTGCCGGCGGCGCCGGCGCTGATGGTCCGGGGGGTGCTGTACACCGGCGTCACCCGGGCCCGGGAGCTGCTGGTGGTGGTGGGGGACGACGAGGCCCTGGCCCGCATGGCCGCCAACGACCGCCAGCAGCGCCGCTACAGCGGCCTGCGGTGGCGGCTGGCCCGGGGCGGCGTCCAGACCGGCCCCCTGCTGCCCGAGCTCCACGAGAAGGGGCCAAGCTTATAATCAAACAACTTGAAAAGAAGCTCTGCTTCTTTTCAAGCGCCCAGACTGAAAGCCTGGGCAGGCCGCTTTCGCGGCCTTGGTTTGGATTTCATCGTCAAATACAGCGTGTTCCACACGCTGGCGGGCTTTGCACGCCTGAAAAACAGCAGCGCTGTTTTTCAGGTTATTTGACTATATCGTGACCAGGCCGGCCCTGACACACATTTTATCTTATTAGTCACTGTGCATAGTACCACAAATTCTGACCGGCCACAAGGACTGACTGTAGATTTTCTGTGAAATTTCTGTGAATCCCCCTTCCGAAACCCCCTCCCTTTGTGGTATACTGGCATGGATTGAATGATTTTCTCAGCGACAAGGGGGCGCGCCGCCCCTGGAGAGAGAGGAACAACATGAGAGAAAACGAGCAGCAGCGCCCCGGCGAGGGCCTGATTGAGGGCCGCAACGCGGTCACCGAGGCCCTGCGGGCCGGAACGGCCATTGACAAGCTGTATGTCGCCAAGGGGGACACGGACCGCACCCTGGCCCGCATCGCCGCCGAGGCCCGGAGGGCCGGCGTGGTGGTGGTGGAGGCGGACAAGCGGAAGCTGGATGCCATGAGCGCCACCCACAGCCACCAGGGCGTCATCGCCGCAGCCGCAGCCGCGGCCTACGCCTCCCTGGAGGACATCCTCCAGCGCGCGGCGGACCGGGGGGAGTCCCCCCTGCTGGTGGTGTGCGACGAGATCTCCGACCCCCACAACCTGGGGGCCATCATCCGCACCGCCGAGTGCGCCGGAGCCCACGGGGTCATCATCCCCAAGCGGCGCAGCGCGGGCCTCACCGCCGTGGTGGCCAAGACCAGCGCCGGGGCGGTGAGCTATCTCCCCGTAGCCCGGGTGCCCAACATCCCCTCCCTGCTGAAGGACCTGCAAAAGCGGGGCCTGTGGATCTTCGGCACCGCCGCCGGAGGGACCACCGCCCTCTATGACGCGGACCTCCGCTCCCCCGCCGCCATCGTCATCGGCAGCGAGGGGGACGGCATGGGCCGCCTGGTGCGGGAGCAGTGCGATTTCCTGGTGTCCATCCCCATGCGGGGGCAGCTCAATTCCCTGAACGCCTCGGCGGCGGCGGCAGTGGTTCTGTACGAGGCCGTGCGGCAGCGCGGAAGCGCTGAGCCGTCGTGAGCGGAGCGAAGCCGCGCGTGGCGAACAGGCGAAGCGTGACAACGGGAAGCACAATCACAAAATAGGAGGAAATCCATGTCCGATCAGAGGGATCAGAAGGGCCGGAAGGAATATTCCGTGGACGAGATTCTGGCGGAATACGGGTCTGGGAACTATGGAAAATCCAAGAAGGTGGTGGAATTTCCGGAGGGGAGATCCGCGCCGCCGAAGAATGAGACGGACCAGCCCCCCATTCGGGAGATAAAAAAAACCACGCCTAAGGAGGACAAGCCCATCCCGGAGATTGTGCCGGAAGGGGTGGGGCGGACCATCGGCGCCCATCTCCACACGCTGCTGCGCAGGGTGGACCACTATGCAGACCATATGTATGACCAGGCGGAGCCGGACGAGGCCACCCGCCGGGCGGAAAAGTACATCCCCGGCGTGGACCGGGAGGAGCTGCCTGAGGAGGGCAAGCGCGCCCACCGGGACAAGCTCCGGGTGGTGCGGCAGAGGGAAGCCCCTCCGGACACCCCGCCGGCCAAGCTGGCCGCCCAGTATCAGAAGGGACTGAAGGGCCAGGGCTTCCGGGTGCGGTTGGCGATGTTCGTGGGATTGATTGCCATTTTAGCCTCTGTGGAGGTGTCCTTTTTGCCTTGGGCCAGTCTGGCCGGGGTGGTGGAAGATGCGGGCCTGAGCGTTTACCAGCTGCGTTCCCTTATTCTCACTGCGCTGCTGCTGGTGGTGGGGCTGCTGTGCTATGAGGTTGTGGTCGGCGGCGTGCGCCAGCTGGCCACCCTGCGCCCTCGGGCGGAGAGCGTACTGGTGCTGGCCTGGCTGTTCACCCTATTGGACGGCGCCACAGCCGGAAGGCTGGAGCCCCGATACGCCTGCCTGCCCTATTCTGCGGTGACGGCGCTGGGGATGGCCTTTGCCCTGTGGGGGACGCACGAGCGCCGCCGGGGGGACCGGCTGTCCGCCAAAACGGCGGCCCAGACCCGCACGCCCTACGTGGTGTCTTGGGATGAGACACTGTGGTCCAACCGCTCCACCTACACCAAAGCGTCCGGCTCCAGCGTGGGCTTCGGAAGCCAGCTCCAGATGGAGGACGGCGGGCAGAGGGCCTATCGTATTGCCGCGCCGCTGTTGATTTTAGGGTGTATGCTGTGTGCGCTGCTCGCCTCGGTGGGGCAAGGAGTGCCAGGACGGTTTTTGTGGGCGGCCTCCGCCTGTTTTACCGCTGGGGGAGCGTGGTCGGCGCTGCTGTGCTTTGGTCTGCCGTACCGGAAGCTGGCGGAGCGGCTACACAAGCTGGGCGCAGGCTTGGCGGGTTGGCAGGGTGCGGCTAAGTGCGGCCCGGGCGGAGCGATTGTCAGCGATTTAGACCTGTTTCCTCCCGGTTCGATTACCGTGAGCCAGGTGAAGGTGTTCGGCGGCGCGGCAACGGAAAAGGTGGTGGGCTATACCGCCACCATGCTCCGGGTAATGGACTGCGGCCTCACCCGGCCCTTTCATGACCTACTGCGAACCCAGGGTGCGCTCTACCGGGAGGTGTCCGGCCTGGAATGGCATGAGGGCGGGGCCTCAGGGGTAATCCGTGGCAAGGAGGTGCTGGTGGGCACTGCGGCGTATATGCACATCATGGAAGTGACCCTGCCCGCGGGCTACAATATCAAGAACGCGATTTTCTGCGCCGTCAGCGGTCAGCTGTGCGGGATGTTTGTGCTGAATTACGCCATGGACGGGGCGGTAAATCCCAGCCTGTCCGCATTGATGCGGGCGGGGCTGTCCCCGGTGCTGGCGACCCGGGATCCGAACCTGATTCCCACGTTACTGGGGCAGAAGTTCAAGCTGCCGGTGGACAAGATGGAGTTTCCCCCGGTGGGTCGCCGGCTGGAGCTGTCCAAGCCTAATCCGGAGGGTGGCGGAGCACTGGTGGCGTTGCTCAGCCGGGAGGGGCTGGGCGTCTACTGCGACGCGCTGGTGGGGGGCCGCCGGCTGCGCCAGGCCACCCGATGGGGGCTGATTTTCGCGCTGGCGGGGGCGGTGATCGGGCTGTGTCTCACCTATTACCTCACCTCCATCGGGGCCTTCGCATCGCTGACCGTAGCCAATTTTTTGGTATTTATGGTGGCCTGGCTGGTGCCCGAGCTGCTTATTGCCAACTGGGTGAACCAGTTTTGAATGAGAAATCCCCGGTGCGAAGGGCCGCACTCCAGAAAGAATTAAGTGCAAGACAGACCGCTTCGGTTTGTCTTGCACTTTTTATACTGTATAAACCCACTATGACACTTTCGGGGAAAGTATCCGCAAGACAGAGCGATAAACTTGAAGCTGTCAGCCTAAAACTTCCATAACTGTTTCAAATTTATCCTGATAGTGTTTTTTACTTGCGGCAGATAGTTTTTGAAAACTTCTCGTCAACTTGTCTTTTACAAATGTCTTGCCTTCCTCAATTCCCATACCTTTTTGAACGTATGCTAAATATAAAAGACTCGGAACACTATCAAAGTGTGAGATTGCATCGGCATCGGCAACACATAATTCTTCCTGTATCTTCTTTGGGTGTGATAATAAATTTTGCCATAATGCAGTCATCTCCTCTATGCTGTGATGAATACATTATAGTATGTCCACCCGCCTCAATACCATGACACAAAGTAGCATTGAAAATTCAACTCACTTATGTATTGATTTTTCAATCAAAGCCTGTTAAAATGGAAAATGACGAAAACTATACAGTTCTCGTTCAATCCATATAGGCAAAGGGGAAACGAAATGCAACCCATTTTTACAATGCAATATGGGGAGTTTGCAGTTGCAGACTATTTATCTAAGAAAATAAAAGGAACATCTGTCTTTATTCCCGCTTCGGCGCAAGAAAAAGGCATAGACCTGTTATTGTACCGTCATGACCATAATTGCAATAAAGCAAACACGATTCAGGTTAAAATGTCCAGAACATATTATAACGATAAAGAAGATTCAGGCTTCCCATTTTATCTGTGGTTTAATAGATTCCCTGTTCAGCAAAATGCAAACTGGTATATTTTAGTTGGGATATATGCCAAACATTCTGATGATATCCAAAACGCAGGTGCAAAAAGCGCAAAATGGGATACGATAATGCTCGCATTTACCAACAAGGAAATGAGTCAATTTATGGCAGAGGTCAAACAAAAGCGTGACCCTACGAAAGATGACAAAATGTTTGGGTTTGGCTTCGATTCTACCAAGACAATTTTCCAGACAAGAGGTTGGCCAGAAATTCGTGACATGAGCTATTATCTTATAGAAAACCGCATTGATGAAATAACTCATTCATTTGTATAGCAGCACATTATAGACAAGGAGCGAATTATGTACAAGAAGTTGACCGCCTATCTTTCCACGCTTGAAGCTGATGGTTTTGGTGAGTGGATAGTTGATACCGAAAGCAGAGGCACGATAGATAACCCAATACAAATGCCGTATGTTTCATATTCAAGAATGGTGAGGCAGTTCGTTGATGATGTATATGCCTTTGCAGATAAACACCAAGAATATGACCTTTACAGATATAATGTAATTTTGGCCGAAAATGGAATAGAGTGGAATAGAAAATCCATGTATGAAAAGGATGTATCTACTCTGGAGGGAAAGTGCATTGTGGCAATGATTATGGGGGCTGTTCGAGCTGAACGATTTTGTGACGGTGCATTACTTAATTTCTTTCGTACAGGAACAATTACCAAGTGGCTTAGACGGCTTCAAGAAATAGATGAAACATAACGAAAAGAGCTTTGACTGAAACAAACAGCCAAGGCTCTTTTTTATACTATTGAGATACTAAACTTACGGCGAGATAGGGGGAAATACGCCGAGACAGGGAAAGCAAAAGTCCCCAAAAGGTAACAGTAGCAATACTTAGGGGGAGTTAGGGAGAGATAGGGAAAGTGTTAGATAATCCTTCAAGGGTGATTTTCTCCGAACTGATACTGCCTCTGTGATTTCTGATACATTTTTGTACCAACGAAATCCTTTTGTCATCATAACCGTATTCTTTTAGAATACGATGGGCCATTTCTGCCCCGTGGATATGGTGAAGTTCATAGAGACTATAATCTGTAATAGAAGCGATATCATGCAACCAAGCCGCAATCATGACAATTTCCTTATCTGCTCCGTATTGTTCCGCCAGAATTTCCCCATTTTTAACCACTGCAATAATGTGATAATAGCAGCCCATTCCAAACTTATTCGTTGGCTTTTGGCATCTATGATATATTTCATGCCGCAAATTTTCGAAAATATCTTCCCGCATATTTTCACCTCTGTAGAGTTCCACTTTGTCGGTCAGTTCATTATAAAGTAACACCCGCCGAAAAGCAATTTTTTTCAGCGGGTGTTAACTTCCTAACAGTATGTTTCCCAAGCGCCAGGGCCTTTCCTATACACGATGAAGCGGCGGTCCGTCCAGCTCAATCACCGTATCGCAGGCGTTCAGCACGGCGGTCTGGTGGCTGGTGAGTATAATGGGGACGTTTAACTGCCGCAGTCGGTCCAAAATGCGGGCGGTACGCTGGCTGTCAACTCCGGCAAAAGGCTCGTCCAGCAGCAGGAGCGTTCCACCCAGCGCTGCGCACCGGGCCAGGGCCAGTCGGCGGGCCATGCCTCCGGACAGAGCGGAGGGGTGGGAGTTTTCCTCGCCGGACAATTCTGCGAAGTTCAGCCAGAACGGCAGCTCCCCACGGCGGGGCCGGGGCAGAATGTCGGTGATGTGCTGGCCTACTGTGCGCCAGGGGAGCAGCCGGTCCTCCTGAAACAAAAACGCAGTTTGGGCGGGCTGGACGCCGGATATGTGTCCTGACTCCGGCCGCTCCAGCCCTGCCATCACCCGCAGCAGGGTGGTCTTGCCACAGCCGGAGGGACCGGACAGGGCGGTGATGCCCTGCTCTGGGAGCTGTAGGGAAAACTGGTCTAACACCAGGCGTTTTCCATAACGCAGGGTTAAATAATGAAGGGAGATCACACTCTGTTCACCCCCTCCAGACGTCGGCGGAGCAGTCCCTCCAGGGTGAGAGACAGTGCCACGATGGTGAGCGTCCAGGCGAACAGCTCCGGCGTCTCCAGGCCCAGCTTGGCCTGCTGAATGCGGGAGCCGATGGCCTGGCTGGGGGGACAGATGACCTCCGCAGCCACCCCGGACTTCCACGCCAAGCCAAAGGCGGTGAGCATTCCGGCGGAAAAGTGGGAGCGCAGGGCGGGCAGATAGATGAGCCGCAGCATTTTCCCCTGAGAAAAACGGTAGGCGCGGCCCAGCTCCAGCAGCTTGCCGTCCAGCCCGGCCAGCCCCACCGTGAGGGAGCCCCACACCACCGGCAGCACCATCAGCCCCGCGATGACCCAGGGAATGGCAGCCCGAGGGGTCCACAGGTACACCAGCAGAATAAAAGACACCACCGGCGTGGCCCGCACCACCCGCACCGCTGGGGAGACGATGGCGTTAGCCCAGGAGGAGAAGTGGGTGAGGAAGGCCAGGGCCGTCCCTGCTGCCGCTCCCCACAGCAGGCCGAGCACCACGCGGCCCAGGGTGGCCGCCACGGACAGCCAGAAGTCCGTCGTTCCGGCCAGGGTCAGCAGGCTGCGTCCCACCGCAGCGGGGCCGGGGAGAAGAAGCTCCTGGCTCACGCACCAGGCCGCAAGCTGCCATACCCCCAGCCAAAAGACTGGGGGTATGGCGGCTTTTAAACATTTTTTGAGGCGTTCATTCATGGGTCAGGGGACGTAGTAGATGGCGTCGTCCGGCAGGGAGCCGCCCACAGCGGCGGGGTCGATGGAGTACAGTTCTATAAAATAGTTGGAAATAGCACCCATCATGTCCGACCCAGAGATAAAGGCCAGGTGGCACTGGGGAATGGCCTGCTTGGCGATGCCCGCGCTGGGGGTGATGCCGTAGCCCGCCACCAGCTCCGCCGCCGCGTCCACGTTGTTGTTCACATATTGGATAGACGCCTCGTAATCGGTGAGGAAATGCTCCACCAGGTCGTGATAGGTCTCGGCGAACTCCGTCCGGACCACCACGGCGGTCATCACCAGCTGGCTGCCGTTTTGCAGGGCGTCCCACGCCTCGGTCACGTCAACGGCGGCACGGATTTTGCCCTCGCCCTTGGCGATAGCGGCAGTGGCGGCGGGGACGGGCAGCATGGCGTACTGGATTTCCCCGGACAGCAGCTTGGCGGAGATCTCGGAGGCGTCGGCAAAGACCAGCTTTACCTCGGCGGCGTCCATCTCCGTCTCCCGGAGCAGGTAGCGCAGGATATACTCCGGGTTGGCCCCCTGGCCCGCGCAGTAGACGGTGCGCCCCGCCAGGTCGGCGATGGAGTGGACGGTATCTCCGCCGCCCCCCTCCAGAATGTGGAGGACGCCCAGGGTGCCCACGGCGATGATCTGCACTCCGCCGTCCGTCTTGTTATAGAGGTTCACAGCTACATTGGAGGCCACGGTGGCGATGTCGATCTCCCCCTTGGTCAGCCCGGCCACCAGCTCGCTGTTGTCGGTGTAGATATCATATTTATAGTTGCCGTAGCTCAAGTCAGCGGGGCTGTTGTCCACGCGGTCCAGCAGCTTGGCCGCGCCGATGCCGGTGGGGCCGGACAGCACCGCCAAGCGAATTTCCCCGTGCTCCACACTGCTGGGGGTTTCAGTGGGCTCGGGGGAGGGCTCCTGCGTGGGCTCCGCACTGGGCGGGGCGGACTGGGAGGGCTCCTCAGAGGGGGACTGGGACGGGCCAGCCGCGGCGGGCTTGCAGGCGGCGAGGGTGAGCAGCAGAACAAGAGCCAGCAGCAGCGCCGGCAGCTTTAGGTGTTTCATGGTCAAACTTCCTTTCCTTCCATTTCGTTTGTGGCGTGTGACAGGGCGGCCCGGTCAGCGATGCGGATGGTTTTCCCTGACCGGACAATGGCGCCGCTTTCCTCCAAAACCTCAAAAGCGCGGTAGAGGGTGGCACGGCCCACGCCAAGCCGCTGGCACAGCTGGGTGGCGGACAGAGTGAGGGTATCGTCTCCGGCGGCCAGGAGGTAACGAGCCAGCTTTCCGTGGGCAGAGGGGGTGGACACCGCTTCCAGCCGCGCGCTGAGAAACTGAATGCGGCTGGAGAGGTAGGCGGCATAATCCTCGGCAAAGGGGGGAGACTCCCGCAATAGGCGGCGAACGCTGTCTTGAGGGATGAGCAGGGCTTGACAGGGGGTGAGGGCGGTGAGGGTGGTGGGGTAGTGCTCCCGGTCGGTGAATAGGGCGGCGGCGCCGAATATGTCCCCGGCGCTGAGGGTGGACATGAGCAGCGCCTCCCGCCGCACCTGCACCCGGCCCTGAAGCACCATACCCAGGCAGCGGCGAAAGCGCTTGGGCTGGTAAACTGTGCCGCCTTTATCCACCTGGAGCAGCTCCGACTGTTCCAGCGTCTGCTGCCACAGCTCTCCGCTCACTCGGCCAAAGAGGGGGTGCCCCTTAGGCGTCTTCACATTCAAGCAAAGCTCCTCCAAACTGTTTCATTTGATACACATTGAAAGTATACTGGACAAGATATATAATGTCAAGGGGAAAAATGGGAGAAAAAACTTCATGAATTATTTACATACGCCTCTTGTTTTTTGCCAGTGGCTCAGTTATACTAATGTGCGGCTAAAGTTGACATAATGCGAGGGGCTTCGACAGGCCCCATCGCCGGGCCCGGCCCGGCCGGAGTGTGCAGGAAAGGATGCTGTTATGAGCGGCGGCAAAAGACAGAAGAAAAACGCCCGCCATTCGTCTGTCATCGGGCGGGTGGCCAAGGGCCTGTATGTTGTGCTCTTTGTGTTATCTCTTATCATTGTAGTGTCCTTTGTGGCGCTGAATGTGTTCGCGCCCGCCCCCACGGTGGACTCCCAGGTCACGTTCAATCCCGGGCCTCGCGGCCCGGATCAAACCCAACCGCCGGCGGACTCCTCCGACCAACCGGAGGCCACCCCCACGCCGCTGGTGCTCAACCGCCGGGACGGAGTGTACACCTGCCTGCTGCTGGGGGTGGCGGATATGGGCGGAACGGACACGATTATGCTGGGTGTGTTTGACACCCAGGCCAAGACCGCCTCGCTGATCTCCATTCCTCGGGACACGGTGGTGTATTACAATGGAAAATATCAGAAGGTGAACGCCACCTATGCCGGAGGGGAGGAGGCGGTGGCGGATGCTGTGTCCGACCTGCTGGGAGTGCCGGTGGATTTTTGGATGTCCATCAACCTGAAAGCCTTTGAATCCATTGTCAATCAGATCGGCGGAGTGTATTTCACTGTGCCGGTGGACATGGATTATGAGGATCCCTATCAGGATTTATCCATCCACGTCAAGGCGGGCTACCAGCTGCTCAACGGCAAGCAGGCCGTGGGGGTGATGCGCTGCCGCAGCTGCTATCCCAGCGCGGATATCGGCCGCTCGGCCACCCAGCGGGCGTTCCTCACCGCCCTGGTAAAGCAGACTGTGACCCTTTCCAATGCCAGCAAGGTCACGTCCCTCATCAACACGTTCAGCCAGTATGTAAGTACCAGTATGCCGCTGAACGACATGGTGTATTTCGGCACCCAGGCCATCGGCATGGACCTGGACAACGCGCTGAATGCCGCCGGGCTGCCGGGGGAGTGGATCAACCCCTACTGGGAGCTGGACGATGAGGCGGTTCTGGAGCTGGTGAACGACTTGGGCATTTATAAAGAAGAAGTGCCTGCCCAGGTGCTGCACATTGTACATCCATAAAAAATGTCCCCCCGGTTTGAACCGGGGGGACATTTTTTATTTTGTGGCCCAGGCGCCGGTGGCGGCGGCGGTGAGGTAGGCGTTGATGAAGCCGTCCAAGTCGCCGTCCATCACGCCGTCGATGCCGGAGGTCTCAAAGGCGGTGCGGTTGTCCTTCACCAGCTGATAGGGCATAAACACGTAGGAGCGAATCTGGCTGCCCCACTCGATTTTCAGCTGTACGCCCTTGATATCGGAGATTTTGTCCAGGTGCTCCTGCTCCTTGATCTGCATCAGCTTGGAGCGCAGCATCTTCATACAGGTCTCCTCGTTCTGGAACTGAGAGCGCTCTGTCTGGCAGGACACCACGATGCCGGTGGGCTTGTGGATCAGTCGCACAGCGGAGGAGGTTTTATTGATGTGCTGTCCGCCGGCGCCGGAGGAGCGGTATACCTGGCGCTCAATGTCCTCGTCCCGGATGTCCACCTCCACGCTGTCGTCCAGCTCAGGCATGACCTCCACAGCGGCAAAGGAGGTCTGCCGCCGGGCGTTGGCGTCAAAGGGGGAGATGCGCACCAGACGGTGGACGCCGTGCTCGCTCTTGAGGTAGCCATAGGCGTTGTCGCCCTCGATGCGGATGGCGGCGGACTTG
>OFFQ01001631.1_pt1 | contig 12720 bp, 10 predicted proteins | sample 1521411 | NCBI WGS metagenome assembly OFFQ01 (sample SAMEA3504110, study PRJEB24116) | mouse gut metagenome | biome: mouse gut; feature: mouse-associated habitat; material: faeces | place: Denmark | collected 2011 | reverse complement strand
CGAAGGCTATTCTGATGGCCGGCAATGTCTTTGTGGACGGCCAGCGGGAAGACAAGGCCGGAACGACCTTCGATGAAAGCAGGATCCATATCGAGATAAAGGGAAGCAGCCTGAAATATGTGAGCCGGGGCGGCCTGAAACTGGAGAAAGCCATGAAGCAGTTCCCGATCGCGCTTTCCCATACGGTCTGTATGGATATCGGCGCTTCCACGGGCGGCTTTACGGACTGTATGCTGCAAAACGGGGCCGATCTGGTATATGCCGTGGATGTAGGGCACGGCCAGCTGGCCTGGAAGCTGCGCAATGACGAACGGGTCGTCTGTATGGAGAAGACCAATTTCCGTTACGTGACGCCGGCAGATATTGACCGGCAGATCGACTTTGCGTCGGTGGATGTTTCTTTTATCTCGCTGACGAAAATCTTGATCCCGGCCAGGAATCTGCTGCGGGAACAGGGGCATATGGTGTGCCTGATCAAGCCGCAGTTCGAGGCTGGCAGGGATAAAGTAGGCAAGAAGGGGGTCGTCCGGGATCCGGCAGTACATAAGGAAGTGATCGGCAAGGTGATCGACTATGCCGGTCTGGTGGGATTCGGGATCTTGGGACTGACTTATTCACCGATCAAAGGCCCGGAAGGCAATATCGAATATCTGATCTATCTGGAAAAAGAAAGAGAGATTCCGGAGGCGGTAGAGACCATGACGGAAGCAGAAGCGGAAGGTGCGCTTCGGGAATTGACGAAGCGGCAGGATGGCATGGCGCACAGCGCCGAAATGGAAGCGCTGGCCGCGCGTATTGTCGCCGAGGCACACGGCGCTCTGGATGAGACGAAGCAGACATTATGAAGTATTTTTATCTGATCACAAACGAGGTGAAGGATCCGGAGGGCTTCTACACCCGGAAGATAACTGCATATTTGGCCGCGCATGGCGGAAAAGTGGTCTGTACGGAGCATGCGGCATCATATCCCAAATTATGTAAACCGGATTTGGCAAAACCGGAAGTGCCGGACTGTATTCTGGTGCTGGGAGGGGACGGGACGCTTCTGCGGGCGGCCAGAAATCTATTGAATCAGGATATTCCGCTTCTGGGCATTAACCTGGGCACGCTGGGGTATCTGGCGGAGGTGGAGATCGCCGCCATAGAGGAAGCGCTGGATAAGCTGCTGGCCGACCGGTTTACGCGGGAAGAGCGGATGATGCTGGAGGGACAGGTGCGGCGGCAGGACATGACGGAACAGAACTATGCCCTGAATGATATCGTGATCTCCAGATGCGGTTCTCTGCAGGTGCTGACTTTTCAGATCTATGTGAACGGGCAGTTTTTGAACAGCTACAGTGCGGACGGCATGATCGTGGCGACGCCCACGGGATCTACCGGCTATAACATGTCGGCGGGCGGTCCGATCGTGGAGCCGGGCGCCAGTCTTCTGCTGTTGACGCCGATCTGCCCGCATACGCTGAATACAAGAAGCATCGTGCTGGCTCCTGATGACGAGATCAGAATAGAGATTCCGAGAGGGAAGGACGGACAGCGGCAGACGGTGGAAGCCAGTTATGACGGAAGCCATAAGGTGAGACTGCAGACCGACGACAGTATCGTGATCCGCCGGGCAGATAAGACTACCGGTATTTTGAAATTGAATACGGAGAGTTTCCTGACAGTGCTGCACAAGAAGATGAGCGAATAGGGGAAAGGCCGTATCAATAAAAGCGCAGCAGGAATAACAACAGCAGCAGGCAGCAAAGAAAACGCAGCATTCGGGCGAACAGCAATAAATGATAAGAAACAGATAACGAGACAACAGGTATATGAAAAAGAGAAGACATGAAAAAATAATCGAATTGATCGGTCAGTATGAGATTGAAACACAGGAGGAGCTGGCTGACAGACTGTGTGCGGCGGGTTATCAGGTGACACAGGCCACGGTATCGCGGGATATCAGAGAGTTGAAGCTGTCCAAGATCTCAGGCGGTAACGGCAGACAGAAGTACATTGCCTTTACCCGGGAGGAGACACATTTAGGGGATAAGTATATCCGGGTGTTGAGAGAAGGGTATGTATCCATGGAGCTGGCGCAGAATCTTCTGGTCATGAAGACAGTGTCCGGTATGGCGATGGCGGTAGCGGCCGCGGTGGACGCCCTGAAGATCGAGGAGATCGTGGGCTGTATCGCGGGCGACAATACGATCATGATCATGGAAAAAGTAAAAGACTCCATGGAGATCAACGTTGCCCGCTGCTCCGAGGGGGACATATCCTGCAGGAGCGTATTGGTTCTAACCTGCAGCGCATCATCACCGAATGCGGAGACAAAGCCGCCTGCCGCCATGAGCCAGCAGATTCCGGAATGTTCGACAAGCACGCCGCAGATCACAAGCAGCGTGGTGAGCAGAAATACACTTCGATAGCGCAGTTTCCAGCATTTCAAAATGAGTCTGGCGCCAAGTATGCCGCCCGTCTCCATGAAAAACAAAGTAAACCCGAGCATAAAACCTGACAGGCCGGTGCCCGGCAGCTTTGCCTGCAGGAAGAACAGCAGCAGTATGTCAATGGATCCGACAAGAGAATTGCAGAACATAAAGAGGACTGCTTTCCTGGCTGTCTTGAGGAAGGCAACACTTGCAGCAAAACAGTCGATCAGTTCCCTTTTGGTGGTGCGGAAGGCTGTATGCAATTTTGGGGTTCGTACAGAAGGCGGCGCAGAGAAAGGCTGTTTGTTTTCAGCGCCTTGGGATACGCGCGCTTCCTGTAAGGAAGTGAGTACCCAGATTTGCAGAATTCCGATTCCGATGTCTATGCCGTATGCAGCCCGATGCCCGATCAAAAGCGCAAAACCGGCGCACAGGGTAGAGAGGCCGCCGCAGAACCGGCAGATGCTCAGCTGGGCAGAGACATATTTCCCGTAGTGATCCTCACAGGCATTTATTTTCAGGGAATCATATGCGAGGGCGTCTCCCGACCCGGATGCAAAGTTATAGCCTGCCGCCTGAAAGACCATAGATGCGCAGATTGTCCACAGACTGCCGGAAAATATCATGATGATATTGCCGATCATGGTCATGACACTGCTGACGATGAGCATATTTTTCCGTCCAAAGACATCGGCAAGAACACCTGACGGAATTTCAAGGATCAGGCTGGTAAGGTGAAAAATGGTTTCGGCAAAGCCAATCTCCACCAGGCTGTATCCCCGCGCTGCGAGGATTGCCACCCAGGCTCCTGTTAAAGACAGGTTGCCGAGAATAGAAGATAAGTATAATCTCGATAGTTGTTTTTTGATATTTAACATAAAAAATCTCCTTAACTTTTATTTTGCACGTTAAGGAGATAATGTACCAGTTCTATAAGATTTACCGAAAGGGCTGTTTGGTATCCGCTTTATGGTAAATCTTCCTGAAAAAAGGCGCACTATCCCCGTAAAGCGGAAAAATGCTTCCTTTTTGGAGTTGAAGATTTATCATTTTCCAGATCATATATGCTGCCTTTCGTTTATTAACTATGTTTAAGATATCACAGAAAGGGGGAGCTGGCAAGATGAAAGTACTGGGCCGAATTGTAACTGTTTTTTGCAGCACATATCTATGATCTGTTTGCAGCATGGTAAAGCGGGGAGGGGCAGGACGTGGATGAAAAACCTGTATTAAGAAACTATTCTTTATTTTGATTAGTCATTGTCAGGTTCATAGATTCCCAGAAATGATGTTATTTTTCCATGCGGATACGTGCCTTCAATGAGACCGAATTCGGGATCATAATATTTGTGATCATAAAGCAGTGTCCAATGGGTGTATCCTGCATCGGTATGTACCGTGAGGATAGAATATTCGTGCGGTACAGGATTCTTTTTGGAGATACGCGTATTTCTTTCTGCATGTCGGATGCCGTAGAAGTCCAATATCTCGATCAGCTGGCCGATGCTCGTAGGACCGCTTGTCTTCATATCTTTGATCACTTCTTCGATCTTTTTTCCTGTGATCATGGCGATGCATGCCTGTCCGCAGGTTTCAGGTGTTGGCTGCAGGATCAGTTCCATATTTGATTCCCCCTTTAATTTGATGCTGATTATTATCCACTATAAGTCTAACACAGAAATCCATGGTTTGTCTTTATAGAAAAGGTGATTTTTGGGGATCAGGAAGGCTTTGGCTCTCCAACGCCTTGTAAAACAACAGGGCTTCGGCTATAATGAAGAAAAAATGAGGGTATGGGAAATTCATGAGCAAACTGTTTAACGTAAATGCAAACTGTATACCGGGGCTGCAGAATCAGCTTCAATTTTAATAAAAAGAAGCAAATCGGAGTAAAGAACATTACATTTGGAGAAAAGGTGCTTGTGGAAGCGATTGTTTGAGCGTAAATCTGCGAAACAGCCGCTGAAAACAGACGGCAGAATACAGAAAGGACAGAAGAGAAGATGCCTGAATTACCGGAAGTGGAAACGATCAAGAGAGTGATAGAGCCGCAGATCCAGGGACGTATGATCACAAAGGTGGCGGTAAGGCGTCCGGAAGTTGCGGCATATCCGGAAGCGGATGAATTCTGCAGGCGGCTGACGGGACAGACGGTTTCCCATATGGCGCGGCAGGGGAAATTCCTTATCATCCATTTAGAAAATAAGGAACGGATTGTTCTGCATCTGCGGATGACAGGCGGTCTTCTGCTTGCCCCGGCACAGTGTCCGGAAGAAAAGTATACACATGTTGTTTTTTCGCTGGACAATGGGACGGAATTACGGTTTTCCGATATGCGCCGCTTCGGACGTTTCTGGCTTCTTCGGGAGGAGGAGAACGATACCTGCACCGGAATGGATAAATTGGGTCTGGATCCGCTGACTCCGGCCTGTAATGCGGAATATCTGAGCAGCCATTTGAGTAAACGCCGGAAGGCAATCAAAGAATGCCTGTTGGAACAGACGATCATTGCCGGAATCGGCAATATTTACTCTGATGAGATTTTATTTACGGCGGGAATCTATCCGGCGCGTCCCGCCAACAGCTTAAAGCAGACGGAATGGGAACGCCTTGCAGAAGCGATTCCGGAGCGGATCTCCTATTTTATCGAGAAAAACGCCATAACGGCGGAAGAATATCTGGAGACAAAGGGAAGGGATTACCGCAATACGCCGTTTCTGCAGGTATACGGGCATGGCGGCAGTCCCTGTCCGAAATGCAGGGAGACGCTGTGCCGCATGGTGATCGGCGGCAGGAGCAGCGTGTACTGTCCGGTGTGTCAAAAAGATAACTCATGTTAAATGAAGCGCAAATTGTACCGCCTGCCTGACAAATTGCTCCCTTATTTCTTTAAAAGAAGAATTACCCCAGTTCCATTCTGTACTGTTTTCAGAAACCGGATGCCTGTCGGAGCATAGCAGAATCGAAACAGCGGGCAGCGAATAATACCGGCTTACAGACAAAAGGGCTGAAGACTCCATGTCTACGGCTACGCATCCTTTTTCGCGCCAGAGGGCCTCTTTGGCATATGTCTGACGATAAAAAGCATCGCTGGTGACGGTGGGCTCTGTAGATGTTTCAAATCTGTCTGAGAAGCAGGCGTTGGCCTTTGTAAAGAGGGACGGATCCGGTTCGGCAAATTCTATATGTTCAAGATAGTGAAATGAAGTGCCTTCTTCACAAAGTATTTTGTTTGGTATGATCACGCTGCCAACATTGATTTTTTCCCCGAAACCGCCGCACATTCCGACGACAATGATGCGTCTGGCGCCCAAAGCCCTGACGGTCTCCAAAGTGTCAACAGCCGCAGGCGAGCCATAGCCGCCGCGCGTGAAACAGACAGTTTCGTTTCCTTTTATGGAAATACATCTGGAATCCTCCAGGAAGCAGGGGAGTTTTTCAAATAAGGTTATTGTTTGAAAATTGGATTCCAGAAAATCCATGGCCATGCCTATTTCAAAGATTACACAAGTCTTTGGCAGTGCATCAAAATGTGTATTGCCATACCGATTATGAATGTGTTTTTCGGCGGTAATGACCGGCGCTGTGTTATCTTTGGGAAGTGTCCAGTTCATGCGAAACCTCTTTTCTCCGCTTCTTCAAACAGCCGCGGTTGGATCAACGGATAAGTCCAATTTTCCACCGGGGTATCGGTGATCAGAATTTTCTCGATCTCACTGTGCAGCTCTTTTTCAAAAGAAGTGATATCCGCAGCAAACAGCATACCAAAGCTCTCGTCATCTTCGCTTTTGTTCACCTGCGTTTTCCCTTTCACAGAATATACGCAGACAGGTTTCAGCGTAAAATCAATGGCGCCTGTTTCCTCCTGCAGTTCTCTTGCGGCCGTTTCCAGTATGGTCTCGCCGGGTTCTCTGTGTCCGCCCGGGAATTCGTAGGTATCCCGTTCCCGATGCTTGCAGAAAACCCATTTGCCGTCGGTTTTTGCCAGGATGACTGCGAATTTTAAGAGGGAATCGTCCACCTGTTCATAAAAATTGACTTCTACCATGTTCAATGTTCCCTTCTTTATTTGTTATATCGTTTACTATATATTATACAGCCTGAAATGGGTGTTGAAAACAGGTTTTGGTGTATTGCCACGATTAACATTTGCATATATAGTAAACGAAATTTCTAATGTCGCTAACTATAGAATGCAAAGCCTGTGCGTATTTCTGAGGCATGAAGCGTAACCGGCTTTTTTAGTAAGATATTTTTTAGATAATAGTTTCTTGACGGTACATGAAAGAAACTGGTATGGTGAAAGAAAGCTATGAATTCCATGCTACAGGAGAGAATGCAGCGCTGGCCGCGGTGATAAGAGGATAAAAGATGATCAGGCAGGCGGACAAAGAGGAAGGGAACAGACTATGAGAGCGATCGGAATTGATATCGGAACGACCAGCATCTGTCTGGGTGTTTATGAGGAGGAGACGGGGAGACTGTCGGCGGTGCGTCAGGAGAAGAACCACTTCCTCGAGGGCACGTTTCGGCAGGATCCTGACAGAATTTATGCGGTGGTAAAAGAGATGCTGGACAATTTCCTGCAAAGCGATGACAGTACCGACAGACCTTCGGCGATCGGCATTTCCAGCCAGATGCACGGAATTTTGTATGTGGACAGGGCAGGACGGGCCGTTTCTCCCTATTATACATGGAAGGAGGAATCGGGGAACGGGACCTTCGGAGAGGAGACTTACGCGTCTTATCTGTCCCGTGTGACAGGCTGTGAGATGTATACCGGTTACGGGAGCGTGACGCATTTTACTCTGCAGCAGACGGGGCAGATTCCGGCGCAGGCGGTGTGTCTTGCCAATATCGGGGACTATATAGCCATGCGGCTGTGTGATGCAAAAGAACCGGTAATGAGTAGTTCCATTGCGGCCAGTCTGGGGGGATTTGATCTGCGGGGGCGGTGCTTTGCTATGGATGCCCTGGAGAGAGCGGGCGTGGAAACGTCTTATTATCCGCAGGTGAGAGCTGCCGGGTTTGTTCTGGGAACGTATGAGGGGATTCCGGTGACCTGCGCCCAGGGGGACAATCAGGCGAGCTTCTATGCCGCCATAGGGGAGAAGCAGGATGCGCTGAGCGTTAACGTGGGGACCGGATCACAGGTTTCTTTGTTCCACAGAGAGCTGATCGAAGGAACGGAGGCGGAGATCCGCCCTTTTACGGAGAAAGGTTTTCTGTATGTGCAGGCTTCGGTTAATGGCGGCAAGGTTTATGAGCGGCTGGCAGAGTTTGTGAAAGGTACGGTGTATGCAGTGACGGGAATCGAGACGGATGTCTATGAGAAGCTGGAGGAAGCAGGAGCGCAGGTGCATACAACGGACTTGTGTATTGCACCGCTGCTCTACGGCAGCCGGCAAAGGCAGGCGTCTGGCGAAAGTGCGAAGCGGCGGGAGCCCGAAAATCTCATGCTGGGAAGAAATGCGAAGCGGCAGGAGCCTGGGAACCCTGCACCGGGAGGCAGCATGACAGGGCTGACGGCTGAGAATTTTACGCTCGGTAATATGGTGAGGGCTTATGTGACGGGGATGGCGCTTGAACTTTACCAAATGTATGAGCAGCTGCCCGATGTGCTGAAGGCGGGGAAAAGGGAGATTATCGCCAGTGGAAACGGCATACGCAAAAACAGGCTGCTGCGGCAGGAAGTAGAGCGGCTTTTTGGACTTCCGGTCAGATTCCGGGATATTGAGGAGGAGGCGGCAGCAGGCGCGGCCATGTGGGCTTTGGCGGAGGTCAAAAGGCATGAGGAAGAAGAAAGGCAGTAGGAAGAGGACAGGCAGTAGTGAGATGAAAAGCCGCTGTTGCGGCAGAATGGAGGATGGTTAAACATGAAGATCAAAAGAGCGGCCAGCATTCCGCTGATCGTGAGCGACCCTTATTTTTCGGTCTGGTCACCGGCGGATGCCCTGTACGAGACGGATACGGCGCATTGGAGCGGATGCAGGCAGAAGATCAGAGGTTATGTGTCGGTGGATGAGGCTGTTTACTGTTTTATGGGCGACAGGGAGTTTCATCAGGTTATTGAGCAGAAATATGTGGATGTGACAGCCACGGCCACAGAATATTATTTTGAAAATGAAAAGATCGGGCTTACGGTGCGTTTCTGTTCGCCGCTGCTGCTGGACGATTTCACACTTGTGTCGAGACCGTGCACTTATATTGACCTGACAGTGCATAAAAAGACGCCGTGCAATGTACATACAGATTTTCTTATTTATTCCGATCTCGTGCAGCGGGGAGATGACAGGCTGGTCGGGGGCAGCAACCGCAAGGCGCAGGGACAGGACAGGGCGGCTTTTGGCTACGCTTTTATGGGACGGGCGGCGCAGCGGCCTCTGGGAAACAGCGGCGATAATATTACGATCGACTGGGGGTATGCTTACCTGGCTTCTGACGATGAGAAGGCGGTGCTCACCTATGATGGGGGAAACCGCGTGATCGGCTGCCGCATGGATTTTGCCGGGGAGCAGGAGACGAAGGGCATGATCGCCGCTTACGATGACCTGCTTTCCATCAACTATTTCGGGGAATGGCGAAAGGCTTACTGGACGGAGCGCTATACGGATATTCTTGATGCTGTCGGGGCTGCTTTTTTTGACAGAAAAGAGGTGCTTGCCAGGGCGGAGACGCTTGACGGGGATCTTTTTCAAAAGGCCATGGCTTTTGGCGGGGAAGACTATGCGTTTCTGTGCTGTTTAAGTTACAGGCATTCGATCGCCGCGCACAAGCTGGTCACGGATGAAAACGGAGAGGTGATCTTTTTATCCAAAGAGAATGACTCCAACGGCTGCATCGGTACGGTGGATGTGAGTTACCCATCGGTGCCTCTTTTCCTGCTGTATCAGACGGAGTATGTGAAAGGGATGCTGCGCCCCGTGTTCCGGTTTGCGGCCTGTGATGTGTGGGAATATGATTTTGCGCCCCATGACGTAGGACGATATCCTTATGCCTGGGGTCAGGTTTACGGGTTGAACAAAGATAACAGGAAGGGAGATTTTTCCGGGGAGAGCGGGGACGTTTTTCCGCCGTTCTATATGTATCCGCAGGGGAGTGAGGTTTATGATCTCAGGGATCAGATGCCGGTGGAGGAGTGCGGCAATATGCTGATCATGACGGCGGTGGTCTGCCTGCTTGACGGCAGCGGCGATTTCGCCGTGCCCTATCGGGAGACGTTGAAGGCATGGACGAAATATCTGTTGGAGTTCGGCGCAGATCCGGGAGAACAGCTTTGCACGGATGACTTTGCCGGGCATCTGTCTCATAATGTCAATCTGTCTGTGAAGGCGGTGATGGGAATCGAGGCTTACGCCAGACTGGCGGCTCTCTGGGGAGAGGAAAAAGAAGCGCAGGAGTATCACGGGCTTGCCGCAGCTATGGCGGCAGACTGGGAGAAACGGGCAAAGGCGGAGGACCATTATGCGCTTGTCTTCGGCAGTCCGGAGACGTGGAGTCTTAAGTATAATCTGGTGTGGGATAAGTTCTTCGACAGCGGTCTTTTTTCCGGAGAGGTGTACGAAAAGGAGCTTGCTTATTACGTGGAAAAGGTGAACGAGTACGGTACGCCGTTGGACAGCAGGCAGGATTATACGAAGAGCGACTGGATCCTCTGGTGCGCGGCCATGGCCGGAGACCGGGAGCAGGCGGGAAAGCTGATCGCCCCGGTGGCGCATTATCTGGAAAAGACCACGACCCGCTATCCTTTCGGCGACTGGTACGAGACGGTCACGGGAGAATACTGTCACTTTAAGGGCAGGAGCGTGCAGGGCGGTATCTTTATGCCGCTGCTGATGGAGAGCAGAGGGTGAGAAGAAAAGACTGATCCAAAGAACAGGGCAAAAACAGCAGACTACTTCTTATTGACAAAAGTGTCTATGAGGAGTAGTCTTTATTTATACGAAGGAAGACTACATAGAGTAGTATTGGAAGCGGGGAGGGTATCAGTATGGCACAAGTACAACTGGGCGTGATCGAGGCGCGTTTTGCGGATATGATCTGGGAGCGGGAGCCGGTCAGATCTTCCGAACTGGTAAAGCTGGCGGCGGAAGTGTTTCAGTGGAAAAGGACGACTACCCACACGGTGCTGAAACGCCTGTGTGACAAGGGGCTGTTTGAAAACAATAAGGGGACGGTCACCTGCCGGATCACCCGGGAGCAGTTTTATTCTCTGCAGAGCAGGAAATTCGTGGAGGATTCTTTTGCCGGTTCACTGCCTGCTTTTGTGGCCGCTTTTACGAAGGAAAAAGCGCTGACGCCCGAAGAGGCAGCGGAGATCAGACGGATCATTGATGAGGCGTAGCGGACGGGAAGTTGACAGGGGGTGAGGGTATGGAAATGGAAATGATTTTCCTGAATGTGTTCAACAGGAGTCTTGCGGCGGGGTGGTTGATCCTGGCGGTCATTGTCGTGCGTCTCTTGCTGAAAAAAGCGCCAAGGCGGCTGAGTTGTGTGCTGTGGGCAGTCGTGGCGGTCAGGCTTTTGTGTCCGTTTTTTCCGGCAAGCTCTTTCAGTCTGATACCAAGCAGGGAGACGATCAGCGCGGAAGTTGTCAGATTTGCGCCGGCGCCGGCTATTGACAGCGGTATTCCGGCCTTGAATGAAGCGCTAAATCCGATGATCGGCGAGCGGTTTGCACCGGCGCCGGGGACAAGTGTGAATCCGCTCTACATCTGGACGGCAGTCGCAGGCATTGTCTGGCTTGTGGGCGTGGCCGTGATGGCGGGATATGCGTTGCTTGGCAGCCTGCGGATGCGCAGCGTGGTACGGGAGGCTGTGCCGCTGGGGATGTGTGGAGAGTTGTATGAGACCGGGGAAGTGGGGACATGTGCAGAGCTGCACGGGGCCGGGCCGCTGGAGTCAGGGGCTGCGCTGCCGGATAATGTATGGCTGTGTGATGCGGTAAGATCTCCGTTTATTCTGGGGATTGTCAGGCCGAAGATTTATCTGCCTTCCGGTATTACGAGAGAACAGATGCTTTGCATCCTGGCTCATGAACAGGCCCATGTAGAGAGGCTGGATCATTGCCTGAAACCCTTTGGCTGGCTGCTTTTGTCGGTCTACTGGTTCCATCCGCTTGTATGGATAGCTTATATGCTTTTTTGCAGGGATCTGGAGCTTGCCTGCGATGAAAAGGTGGTGGGCGGCATGGATCTGGACGGCAGGAAAGCCTATTCACATGCGCTGCTTGCCTGCAGCCTGCAGAGAAAGATGATATTTTCTTATCCCCTTGCTTTTGGTGAGATTGGTGTCAGGGAGCGGGTCAAGGGCATTCTGCATTACAGGAAGCCGGCCGGCTGGCTTGCGGCTGTGGCGGTTCTTGCCTGTGCGGCTGTGGCAGTGTGCTTTTTAACAGATCCGAAGGAAAAGGCAGATGACAGTAAGATACGTTATCTGGATCAGTGGTACAGCCGGAGCGATCTGTCTGCGGAGACGATAGCGTGGCTGGAGTGGTATAACGGCCTGTCTGCGGAGGAACAGCTGGCGGTCAGCTCCGTGCCTCACGATCTGTATGATCAGGCCGGGTATGGCGGCAGAGCAGACGTGGCGGTGGAGACTGTGGATGCAGAGCATGATGCTGTCGGTGCAGAGGATATGCCTGATAATGCGAAGGATTATATGGATGCCGGGCGGGATGCTGTCGATACCGTGCAAGCCGGGGAGGGGGCTGAGGATCCGGCCATTCATACCGGGACGTTGTCCGCAGCATTCGGGATCCCGCTGCAGCTGCCGGGGAATGAAGGCTGGATTCAGGACATAGAGTACAGACAGCCGGACGGGAATACGGTGGAAGTGGAATATTGGGATGATATTGCAGAGGCAGACTGCAGGATGACAGCAGTCAGGGATGGCGCATTGAATCTGTCTGAGCCGGATATTGCCTATGACGCGGCGCGGGAGGAAACCTGGATGGGCAGCACCGGTTCCGGGCAGCACGTGTATGTAAAGGTGCAGTGTTCCGGCGACGGAAAGCATGTATTGGCCACCTGGGAATACGATAACGGCGAGCATCAGTATCAGTTCGCAGTTCGGGCGGTAGTGTCCGGGGAAAATACAGATATCAGCCCGGTTCCTAAGGCGGTGCTCTCGATGATCAGCTGTCTGGAGTGAGGTATTCCCCAAAAAGTGCTTAGTCTGGCGGGAGGATTTCCTGCGCCATCAGGATATATTTTCCTTCTTCGACAATATGAAATCCGTTCTTTTGCCAGAAGGCACTGCTCTGGGGATTCCCTTTATCAACGCCGAGACGGATCTTACGGCAGCC
>OFFQ01001630.1_pt1 | contig 12722 bp, 11 predicted proteins | sample 1521411 | NCBI WGS metagenome assembly OFFQ01 (sample SAMEA3504110, study PRJEB24116) | mouse gut metagenome | biome: mouse gut; feature: mouse-associated habitat; material: faeces | place: Denmark | collected 2011 | reverse complement strand
TCTTTCCAGGTAAACCCGGCAAGCACATTGCCGATATCGAATATAATCGTCGTAATCATTTTTTCTCTCCTGTCGTACCAATTAATAACACCTTCTATCAAACTCATGAAAGCAGCAATTCCAGCATGTTCCCTGCCGCCACCGTCAGCGGGTTCTTCGGGTTTGTCACCACGCAGAAATGCCGGCCGGGGATCTTCCTGTTAAACCGCAGCTCAAACAGCCGCCCGTCCTCCAGATACTCTCCCGCAAAATCCCTGACCACACAGCCGATCCCGAGACTGCGTAGCGCAAACTGCACGATCATGTCGCTGGTGGCCAGTTCAAATTCCGGCCGGATCACCACATGATTTTCTGATAAAAAGGCATCCATATAACTTCTGGTGCTGGTGTCGCCTTCCAGACAGATCAGCGGCATTTTCTCCAGCTCCTGCAGATCCAGCATCCGGTTCTTGTACTGTATAAACCGCCGGCCTGCCACGAACACATCTTCAATCTCCCGCACCGTCTTCACGCACAGATCGTCCCGCTTCTCAAAAGGGGTGCTGACCACACCGAAATCAATCTTGTTGTCCCGCAGATTTGCCAGTGTCTCCGGCGTGGGCGCATTGCTGACCGCCACCTTGATTTCCGGATATTTCTCATGAAAACGCTCAAGATAGGGAAGCAGATAGAACCGCAGCGTCATGTCACTGGCGCCGATATGGATCTCTCCCAGCTCCAGCTCCAGCATCTGCCTCAGCTTCTGCTCTCCCGAAAGGATCTGCTCATATCCCCTGGCCACATAGCCGTAGAGCAGCTCTCCCTCTGCCGTCAGGCGCACGCCTCTGGAGGCCCTTGCAAGAAGCCGGACCCCCAGAGTCCCCTCCAGCTGCTTTAACGACTGACTGACCGCGGGCTGTGAAATGTTCAGTTCCCTGGCCGCCACGGTCAGACTGCCGGCTCTGGCTGCATGGTAGAACACTTTATAGTATTCCAGATTGTTCAGTATCGTACTCACTGTCAGGTTCTCGCCAGCCCGTCTACGTGAAGTACCTCGCCCGTAATATAGGAAGCACGCTCCGATGCCAGGAATACGAAGGCATTGGCAATATCCTCAGGCTGCCCCATACGCCGCAGCGGAACCTGGGCGATCATGGGTTCGATCACTTCTTTCGGCACGGCACGCATCATGTCCGTATATGTGATACCGGGCGCTACCGCGTTTACGCGCACCCCCTTCGGCCCCAGTTCTCTGGCCAGAGACAGGGTGAATCCGTTGACTGCAAATTTCGAGGTCGGATAGGCGATTCCCGCCGGCTGTCCGTAAATACTCACCATGGAAGAGGTATTGAGGATCACGCCGCTCCCCGCCGCCACCATATGTTCGCTGGCAGCCTTGGAACAGTTGAATACGCCCTTCACGTTCAGGTCCATCACCTTCTCAAACTTTTCTTCCGTATAATCCACAAAAGGCGTGCTCTCCGAGACACCTGCATTGTTGACAAGAATATCGATCCTGCCGTATTTCTCCACGACAGCGTCAAACGCCTCCTTTACCGCACTGTAATCCGACAGGTCAGGCCAGATCCCTTCCACGGCCGCATCCGCATATGCTTCCTTTAACTTATCCACCGCCGTCTGCGCGGTCTCCTGCCGGCTCGCACACAATACGACTCTGGCGCCCTCTTTGATAAAGGCTTCCACTGTCGCATAGCCGATTCCTCTGCTGCCGCCCGTTACGATCGCAATTTTATTCTCCAGTAACATTCGTTCACCCTCCTTAATGTCTTTGCCTTAACGCTGCCTATAGTATAGCATAAAATTCCATCCGCAGCACATTAAGTATGAGATTTATTTTTTCCTGTAGATGATATCGGAGCGGCCCGGGCCATTGGAGACCATGGTGATCGGATAGCCGATCTGCTCCTCGATAAACTCCACATAGCGGCGGCAGTTTTCCGGCAGGTCCTCATAGTTGCGGATGCCTCTGATATCGCATTTCCAGCCGGGCAGCTTCTTCAACACCGGCTTTGCCCGCTCCAGCTTACAGGTAACCGGAAAGTCTGTGGTCACCTCGCCGTCGATCTCGTAACCCACACAGACCGGTATCTCCTCCAGATACCCCAGCACATCCAGCACCGTAAAAGCCACATCCGTGGTGCCCTGCAGACGGCAGCCGTATTTGGAGGCCACACAGTCAAACCAGCCCATACGCCGGGGCCGTCCCGTCGTCGCCCCGTACTCGCCGCCGTCTCCGCCGCGTCTGCGCAGCTCATCCGCCTCATCCCCGAAGATTTCCGACACGAAGGCGCCTGCCCCCACCGCCGAAGAATACGCCTTGCACACCGTGACGATCTCCTTGATCGCATGAGGCGGCAGCCCCGCACCGATGGCGCCGAAAGCCGCCAGTGTGGAGGAAGACGTCACCATTGGATAGATACCGTGGTCGGGATCCTTCAACGTACCCAGCTGCCCTTCCAGCAGCACGGTCTTCCCCTCCTTCAGGGCCCGGTCCAGATAAGCGGACACATCGCACACATAGGACGCTATCATCTCCCTGTACCCGTGCAGCGTGTCAAGCAGCTCCTGCGGCCTGATCAGCGGTTTATGGTACAGGTGCTCCAGAATGACATTCTTCATCTCGCAGACACGGTTCACCTTTTCCTGTAAAAGAGCCTCGTCAAAAAGCTCACTCACCTGAAAACCGATCTTCGCATATTTGTCCGAATAAAAAGGAGCGATCCCGGATTTCGTGGAACCGAACGACTTACCTCCCAGCCGTTCTTCCTCATACTGGTCGAACAGGATATGATACGGCATCACCATCTGACACCGGTCGGATACCAGGATCTTCGGCATCGGTACATTTCTCTCCGTGATCGACCGGATCTCGTCTGTCAGGATCGGTATGTTAAGCGCCACGCCGTTGCCGATCACACTCGTCGTATGGCTGTAGAAAACACCCGACGGCAGCGTGTGCAGGGCAAACTTTCCATAGTCGTTCACGATCGTGTGCCCCGCATTCGCGCCGCCCTGAAAGCGGACGATGATATCCGCCTTCTCCGCCAGCATATCCGTGATCTTGCCCTTGCCTTCATCTCCCCAGTTGGCTCCTACGACTGCCTTTACCATTGTAATTCCTCCTTCTTGCTTCTGATCTGTACTTTTTATAGTTAACGACATAACAAAGACGGGTCGTGAAACCCGTCCGTTGCGTCCTGCCGCAGAACAGTCCGCCGCAGAACACAGGTTTACTTTCTGATTATACAGCACATTTAATCATAAGTAAAATCAATAATTATTATACAATATATAATTATATCTAATCTTTGCACAGGAACAGCACACACCGCTTTTTTATCAGAATGCCCGCCTCCATGCCGGAGCACTTTGATAAAAAAGCTGCTGTTCTTCTTTCATCCTGTCGGACACGAAATCCGAAACATATCTTCGCAGGCCCTGTGCACAAGCTGTGCCTGCTCCGTATCCGCCATCTTGTAATACACTTCCCTGCCTTCCTTCCTGCTGACAATCAACCCGCTCTTCCGCAAAAACTTCAGATGATGGGAAACCGCCGGATCACTCATCTCCATAGCTGCCGCAATATTGCTGACACATTCCTCGCAATGGCACAGAAGCCAGAAAATCCTCAGCCTGCTGCCGTCACTGATCTGCTTAAACATCTCTGCTGCCTGGATGCACTCCTCCTGTCCCGGCAGCTTTGCAAGCACCCGGTCAATATTATCTCCATGATTATGGGGCAGATTCCCTGTCACCGGATTTTTTCTCTGTTCTCTCTCCCTGTCCATTCTGTCGTGTCGTCTCCTTCTACGCCCCGTCTCCTCAATGTAACAATACAACTTCTATTCCTTGTAATACAACGCCCTGGTGGCATTCAGCACAGCAATAATCATCACGCCCACATCTGCAAAGATGGCCCACCACATATTCAATGTCCCTGCCGCTCCCAGACCAAGACAGATAAACTTCACTGCCAGCGCGAAGATAATATTCTGATATACGATTCTCAGCGTCTTTCTGGAAATGCCGATGGCTGTCGCGATCTTCTCAGGGTTGTCATCCATCAGCACGATATCTGCGGCCTCGATGGCCGCGTCGGCTCCCAGCGCCCCCATGGCGATGCCCAGATCCGCCCGGGAAAGCACGGGCGCATCATTGATGCCGTCCCCCACAAACGCCAGTTTCTCTTTTCGTCCTTTTTCGGCCAGCAACGCTTCTACTTCCGCCACCTTATCCGCCGGCAAAAGCTCACTCTTGACCACATCCACACCAAGCTCTGCGGCTACGACATCGGCCACGGCTTTGGCATCTCCGGTCAGCATGACTACTTTCTCTACACCCGCCGCCTTGACGCCCGCAACGGCCGCCTTCGCGTTTGGCTTCACCACATCCGCGATCAGGATATAACCGGCATAGCTGCCGTCCACCGCCACATGTACCTCCGTCCCGATCTGTTCCGGTATCTCATAGGCAACGCGGAGCCGCTCCATCAGCTTCCGGTTGCCTGCCGCCACCTGCCTGCCGTCCACCCGTGCGGTAACGCCGTGACCGCCGATTTCCTCCACATCACTTATTCGCGCCGCATCCACGGGCCTGCCGTAAGCCTCCCGCAGGCTGCGGCTGATAGGATGATTCGAATAGTGCTCTGCATAGACCGCCGCCTCCAAAAGCGCCTCCCCGGCACCATCCGATGTACTTCCCGAAGCAGGAATAACATGTGTTACCTCAAATACGCCCTTTGTCAGTGTGCCCGTCTTATCGCACACAAGACAGGTGGTCTTTGACAATGCCTCCAGATAGTTGGAGCCTTTGACCAGTATGCCTTTGGCCGAAGCGCCGCCGATCCCGAGATCACCAGCGCACAGGGACAGCTGATGACCAGCGTCGTGAGCGCCCGGATGACCCACTGTGACCATCCGGCAGGCTGTCCTGTCAGCAGCTTGACAAGCGGCGGCACGACCGCCAGCGCCAGGGCCCCCAGACAGACGGCCGGCGTATAATATCTGGCAAATCTGGTGATAAAATTCTCGGATCGGGATTTCTTCATGCTGGAGTTCTCCACCAGATCCAGGATCTTCGACACGGTGGATTCCCCGAAAGCCTTCGTCGTCCGGATACGCAATACCCCCGACATGTTCACGCAGCCACTGATCACCTCGTCCCCCTCTGCCGCTTCTCTCGGCAGGCTTTCACCTGTCAGGGCGCTTGTGTTCAGTGTGGAAGCCCCCTCCACGATCACGCCGTCGATGGGCACCTTCTCTCCCGGCTGTACCGTGATGATCGTCCCCGGCTCCACCTCCTCCGGATCCACCTGCACCAGCACGCCGTCCTGCTCTATATTGGCATAATCCGGGCGTATGTCCATCAGTTCGCTGATATTTTTGCGGCTTTTTCCAATGGCGTAACTCTGGAACAGTTCGCCAATCTGGTAAAACAGCATAACCGCCACACCTTCCTGGTACTCTCCCAGGGCGATAGCGCCTACTGTGGCCACGGCCATCAGGAAATTCTCGTCAAAAATCTCCCTGTGGAAGATGCCCAGGGCCGCCTTCCGCAGAATGTCATGGCCGATAATGAGGTAGGGAACCAGGTACAGGGCAAATTTCAGCCAGCCTTCCGCCGGTATAAAGGGGAGTACAAGCATCAGAATGGCTGCAGCAATGATTCTATATAAGACTTTTTTCTGTTTCTTTGTCATCTCCGTCACCTTACTTTTTCAATGCAGTGATGGTCAAAAGGGGCTTTGCGGCTCCCGTTTTGACACTGATATCATGTTATAAAAAGGAACCGCCGAAACGATCCCTTTCAGATATTTGCCGACTGTCAGTCCAAAAAGATTTCGCAGTCGCTTTCCACTTTTTTACAGGCCTTGAGGACGCTCTGCATCACTGCCTTTTCGTCCGCCGCTTCTGTAAACTCCACTTTCATTTTCTGGGTCATAAAGCTTACCGTCGCCGCCAGGACGCCCTCCACCTTTTTTGCCGCTTCCTCCATTTTCAGGGCGCAATTTGCGCAGTCAACCTCAATTTTATAGGTTTTCTTCATGGTAATCCTCCTCCTTCTGATTGCGGTTCTTTTTCATGCTTCCGTATCTTTCCCTTCGTTCTGCTTCTGCAGTATATGGCCATGCGGCCAAAACATATGAATTATTGTTCATATGTTTATATTACCATAGATTCCTGAAATGTCAATATGGAATTCATAATTCTTTTCAATGTCTGTTCATCTCATCTCCAAATGAACTTGACAACTTCCGGGAGCTGTGGTATTTTATAACCAGCCTCGATATGTCAATACTCGATATATCGAGAGCGGATAGAAAGGAGGGAGTTAATTGAATGAGGCATTGCGAAAAAAATACATACCCATGACAGAGACAATTTACTATACGCTCCTGGCGCTGATTCAGCCCAGGCATGGTTATGCCGTCATACAATATGTCAATGTGCTGAGCGGGGGCAGGATAACGCTGGGAACCGGCACGCTGTATACCATGGTAGGGCGCCTGACCGCGGACGGTGTAATTGTGACGCTGCCCGGGAGGGAGAAGAAGACTTATCAGATTACCCAGGAGGGCATGGCGCTGCTGACGGAGGAAACCGAACGTCTGGAGCGGCAGCTTGCGGACGGGCGAAAAATGCTGTCAGGGGGGGTATTTACCGTACCGAAGAGACAGGACGAAGAACAGGCTGCAGAAAATTCCCGGGAAGAAGTTATTTTTGTGTAAAGGGCAGGGCAGCGCGAATACAGGCTGTCTGACGGCGTAACATTAGCTGGACAGTAAAGTCGCAAAGGCTACCCTTTAGTGCTATCGCGCTTTACCCTTTAGTGCTATCGCGCAGCGGTTTAAATTAGGAGGAAAGAGATGAAACTGGAAGTAAAGGATATCCGAAAAAGCTTCGGAGAAAAGGAGGTACTTCACGGCATTCGCTTTGCGGTGGAGAGCGGAAAGGCGCTGGGGCTGCTTGGCAGAAACGGTGCGGGCAAGACGACCACAATCCGCATCCTGATGGATGTGTTTCACGCGAACAGCGGGGAAATCCTGCTGGACGGTAGGAAATTTGTTCCGTCAAAGCATCAGATAGGCTATCTGCCCGAGGAGCGGGGCCTGTATCCGAAGAGGACCGTGTTGGACCAGATGATATATCTGGCGTGCCTTAGGGGGATGAAGCCCAGGGAGGCGAAGGAAAGTGCCGCGAAGTGGCTGGCAAGGCTGGAGGTGGATGAATACGCCGCCCGGAAGCTGGAGACGCTTTCCAAGGGGAATCAGCAGAAGGTGCAGCTTGCGGCTACCCTGGTGTGCAATCCGGATATTGTAATCCTGGATGAGCCTTTCAGCGGGCTGGACCCGGTGAATTCCCAGATTTTGAAGGATGTGGTGAGCGAGCTGATTCAGGAGAACAGGCTGGTGATTTTCTCCAGCCATCAGATGAGTTACGTGGAAGAATTCTGTGACCACATAGCTGTAATAGACCACGGAGAGGTGGTGATGGCAGGGGAATTGAAGGAAATTAAGAAGGAGTATGGCAGGAACCGGCTGATGCTGGCTGCGGAAAATTACGATCTGGATAAGCTGGCGGAGAAGACAGAGCAGGAGTGGAGTCCTTATGTGCATATATCCGGAAGGAAGAAGGAATTTCTGATTCTGGAGCTGGAGGACGGCATGGACAGGCGCAAGTTTATGGAACAGCTGGTGAAATCCGATGTGGAGGTGGAGAAATTCGGGGGATATGAGCCGTCTCTGAACGACATTTTTGTGAGTAAGGTGGGTGAGGAAGCATGAAAAGGTTTGCGATTGTATTACGGTATGAACTGAAGGAGTATTTTACGAACAAGCTGTTTATGGTACTGACCGCCATTCTGGCGGTACTGGGTGTACTGCTGCTTTTTCTGCCCCGCGTTGTGGATATGTCCGGCTTTACAGGCGTAGTGATTGTAGGCGGAGGAAGCGGGGAACAAGAGACAAAGGGAGAGGAAGAAAAGCCGGTTTACATGTATCTGGACCTGGCGGGCGTGGTGCAGCCGGAAATTCTGACGCAGATGTTTCCCGACACGGCCTGGAAGGAAGCGGCGGATGAGGACGCAGTCAGACAGGCGGTGGAGTCCCAGGAGGCCGAGGCCGGGTTTGTGGTGACCGGAGCCGCGGAATATGAGTACTATGTTTTTAACAAATCCTTGACGGACAGGAATGCCGCGAGCTTTGAGCAGGCGATGAAGCTTTTCTATCGGATGGATTACTGCCGTTCTGCGGGGTGGGATCTGGAAGAGATTACGGCTATGTACGACGTACCCATTGCGGTGACGGAGAATGTGCTGAACAAGGATTCGGGAAGCAACTACTGGTATTGTTATGCGCTGGTGATCATCGTGTTTATGCTGATTGTGTATTACGGGCAGATGATTGCCGTCTCCGTTACCAACGAGAAGAGCAACCGGGCTATCGAGGTGCTGGTGACCAGTACTTCTCCCAACAGCCTGCTGTTCGGCAAGGTGATTGCCGGGGCCATCGGAGGTGTATTCCAGATGGGGGTAGTGCTGGGGGCCGTGCTTATTTCCTATCAGGTGAACAGGGAGCAGTGGGGCGGCATGCTGGATATGTTCTTCCATATTCCGGGTGAGGTGCTGCTGGCATTTGCCTTCTTCGGGTTGGGCGGATATCTGTTTTACGCGTTTCTCTACGGGGCCATGGGCGCTCTGGTCAGCAAGACGGAAGACATCAGCAAGAGTGTGTCCGGACTGATGGTAGTCATCATGGCAGTGTATTTCTTCTCGCTGCTTCAGCTGACCAATGTGGACGGGCAGGTTATCCGGGTTCTGTCATTTCTGCCGGTCAGCTCGTACAGCACCATGTTTGCACGGATTGCCATGGGAACGGTGGCGCCCTGGGAGGTAATCGTGTCTTTCCTGATATTGGCGTTGTCAACTGCGGGCACAGGGATCCTGGGAGCAAAAATCTACCGTATGGGTACCCTTCGGTACGGCAATCCCATTAAAATCAGCACGGCGCTGAAGGATTTAAAGAAGAGTGAATAAAGTCCGAACTGCACTGCTGTGGGCTTGGGACGGGCGGCGGGGAAGGGCATTCCGGTGTCCGTGCCGTAAGCCGCAGCAGCACAGTGGGTACAGATTACATAGATTGATTATATATAAATTGCAGAAATCGGGATGTCAGATCAGGGTCATAGATTCTGCCGCTTTCCTGCTGCAGCTTCTGTATGGCTTCTTCTACGGTGTAGAACCCGCCCCTTACAGTGGGGTGTGTCCTGCCGACATAATCTGTGGCCAGGCGGATAAGCCGGGCCTCCACGGGGATATCTTCTCCCTTCAGGTTGTTGGGATATCCGCTGCCGTCCCAGTTTTCGTGGGAGCAGTGGATGATATCGGCAATTCTGTAGAGTTCGTCGAACTGCCTTGCCATGGTGTAGCCATGCACCACATGCATGTGGACCTGGGAGGTTTCCTCCTCTGTCCTGAACTGCCCGCGGATGACGAAGGATTCCGGCAGCTTTGCCATGCCGATGTCCTGATAGTGGGCGGCAAGGCTGATTTCCCGGGCCTGCTCCTTTGAAAACTGCAGGTACACGGCGAACCTGCAGGTGAGTTCGGCAATGTCTTCCGCCACTTCTTTGTTCAGGACCTGTCGGTCATACAGTCGCTCCATGATATAATTGGGAATCCGCAGTTCATGTTTCAGCGCGGTTTTGTTCTGATACATTTTTACATCCGCCCTGGAGAAGCAGTCCTGGAGGGTTTCTGCCGAACTGTTCCACTCGGCGGCGCCCAGAGCCACCGAGAGCGGAAGCGTCAGGCTTTTGTCCAGGCGGCAGTTGCGCGCCACACGCCTGCAGTAGTCCAGGGCGGTTTCCAGTTTTGTATCTGGAAGTATTGCACGGAATTCGTCACCGCCGCACCTGGCCACCAGCCAATCGCTTTTGGACAGCTCATCCATGATTTTGGCGATGTTCTGCAGAAGCATATCACCTGCCTCGTGGCCGAAGATGTCGTTGGTCAGTTTCAGAAAATTGGCATCTGCAGATATCATGCAGATATTCCGGTCCTTCTGCTCGGAATAGAAGGCCACGGACTCTTCGAATTTCCGCCTGTTGTACAGCCCGGTCATGGAATCCCGCTCGGCAAGCCCTTCCAGCACATTTTTCTCCCGGAGATAGAGGGATTCCTGGTCCTCCAGGGAATGCACCGTGGATTTCAGATTCAGGTTGGTATGGACTAAACGGTAGAGATGCCTTGTCGTCAGGCAAAGCAGGCTTAATATATGGTTCAAATGTTCGGCATGAAACAGGGGCAGTGCATGAATCCTGCTCAGATAAACCGTCTCGTCGACTTGAAGGGCGCGGGCGATTTCCCGGTACCTCTCATCGCAGACAGTATCCTCTGACAGACGGATGCCTTCCATCAGCAGGATGACTACAATAGAGTCGTCATGCGTGATATTGATCAGGACATCCGTCAGGCCTGTGATCGGACAAAAGCGTATGTTGAAGACAGATTCCCTGCAGGCACAAAGCTCGGAGACAAACTGCCTGTAAGAGGCATCGGCAAGGGGGGATGCGCTGAAAATCTCACGCTGAAAACTGCCGCAGCGGTTATCGTGGACGAGCAGTTTTCCGGAAGGGGTCAGGACACGGATACCCGCCGTCATGGCAACGGACAGGGCATCTGCCAGTTCCTGGATGGAACCAATATCGGGAACATCGGGAATTGCGTACGTTTTCATGGTCACCTCTTAATCGAGTCGCAGCGCGGCGGCATGAAGGCCGGAGGCTTCGGTAAAAACCGCAGCGCGACGGTATTAAAACCGAAGGGACTTCGGATGGCTGTTTCGTTTTATTATACTGTTTTTTCCCTCTAAAATCAAGGTGTCTGTGGGACTTTCATCCGGGAGCGACCCATGGCTGGTAACAGTTCAGACAGGGCGCTGAACTGTTACGAGAATGCACACAAAACGCGAAAAGAATGCGTTTTGGCGCCCGCAAGTCTCGCAAAATTGCACAGAGCGCAATTTTGACTTCGCGAGAGGGGCTGTCTGAACTGTTACCATGGCGGCTACCGCGCCAGCTCATACAGCCAGATGCCCCAATAGCTGTCCTCGGTGTCAAAATAGCCCGAAAAGGTAAGCCCCATTTCCTCCGCGTCCGCAATCTGCGCACCGGAAAAAAGGTACTGGCAGCCCAGAGCTTTCAGCGCGTCCAGGTCGAAGGCCAGATCTTCATATTGTACGCCGCTGTCCTTCCGCAGCATCCAGTACGTGCCGGTTACGCTGTTAAACAGGTAACATCTGCTTCCCCAGCAATCGAAATACACTCTGGCTTCTTCATTCCGGGCAAGCTCTCCAGCGATAACCTGTCTGAACCGATGCTTATACGCCAACGGGTAATTATTGGAATAGCCGTCCACCGTGTAGAAGCCGTGCATGAGGGCAGGTGCCGGACTTATGCCCAGATGTGCAACGCGGTAAGAGGACATTTCTTTTCCGATGGCATCTTCCAGCCGCTGCATCAAATCCTCCGAGTAAAAACTTTCCCAGGATATATAGCCGGTGACGCCGCTGCCGTTATTGATCTGATTGATATTCATATAAAACAGGGAATTAACCCGGATCAGATTCAGGGTCGGAAACAATACCAGTATCAGCGCCGCCGTTTTATACCAGGCCGCTCCGGGCATTTTCCACAGAAAGCCGAATACCAGGGCAAATTCCAGATACCATAAAGCCGGATAGAGCCAGTAAAAACGTTCCGCCTGAAAATAGCGCAGGAAACCGTCCATGGAATTTTTGAAATCCACTGCCGGCCGGGATTTGCATATGGCATAGAAAAAGGCAATGCCAATCAGGGCAGCCATGCCGGCCAGGGCCAGGCGGAAGGTTTTTCGGAGTTCCGGCTTCAGGGTTCCCTTTTTCCCCATTCTCAGGCAGTATATACCCTCGCCTGCCAGCAATATGACGATTGGCAGGATGAGGTAATCGTGGAGGGACTCCACATGCTGGGCGCCGTGAAAAAAGACATCCTTTACTGTGGGCCAGAAGGCAGCGGCCGCGTTCACAAGTTCATCCCTGTGGCTGGCATAGCTGCGCTGTCCCAGAAGCAGTTCCGCGAAAAGCCTGTAGTTGACAATGAGGTACACTGCCGTAAGCAGGGCGAAGCCGCAGTTCACATGAAGGTTACGGCGCTTTTGAATAAGGCGGATCAGGATAACCAGGAGCCAGAAGCACAGAACCGCATAGCCGATCAGCACCAGGTGGGTGGTAAGCCCGAAAAAGACGATGAGTCCGTATGCCGCCGCCGTATGCCGCCTTTCGGACAGCAGCAGGAAGGCATAGAGCAGCAAAGGGACACCCATTATCGACAGGCCGTATACGGGCTGGACGGGAAGCATGCAGAAGCATCCTGCCATGGCCAGCGCAAGAATACCGCTTCCGGACAGCTTTTTCACACTGCCGTACATGCCCCAGAAACCGCTGGCGCAGACGGCCAGATACTGTATCAGAAAGGCGGTCAGGGGTGTGAACAGGCAATACAGGGGGATGAACAGAACCGCGGAGGGCTGCATTCCGCTTTTGCCGATGCCGCCCAGGATCTCCGGAAAGACAGTGCCGGAGTCAAACAGATGCCTTGCATTCAGCACATAGGTCAGGAGCGTCTCGTCCAGCTGGTCATGAACGGGAAATACGCTGCCTTGTTTCAGTATGAGGTAGGGGGCGA
>OFFQ01001626.1_pt1 | contig 12747 bp, 7 predicted proteins | sample 1521411 | NCBI WGS metagenome assembly OFFQ01 (sample SAMEA3504110, study PRJEB24116) | mouse gut metagenome | biome: mouse gut; feature: mouse-associated habitat; material: faeces | place: Denmark | collected 2011 | reverse complement strand
TTTCCCATTCATGGGAAAGGGGGCGGCTCTGGAGGATATACCCACCAGAGCCTCGGCATCGCAAAGTCCGTTGCGCTCCGTTTCCGCCTCCGGCGAAAACTACGCCCACTCCCTTGCTCCGCCTCTCCCCACAAAGTCTCCGACTTTGCGGGGTTCCCCATGTCCTGCGGGGGGACGGGGGACACGGGAACGAAAAAGCCTCTGGTCAGGATGGCCAGAGGTTACTTTTCCATATCCACTTTTTTCTCGCCCTTGCCCAGCTCCGGGGGCTGTTTCTCTTTCCACCCGTCCAGCAGGGCCATGATCTGATCCTTCATCTGACGGGGCGTGGCCTCCTTGCCGAAATACTTCTCCAGTTCAGCGCCGGAAATAATCACAGAAATATCCTCCTTTTTCTTTTCTTCACTCAAAATCGCGTCTATGGCGTCCGGGTTCAGCTTGTTGTCCTTGTCCAGCTCCCGGAGCCGCTTGGCCTGCCCCTGGGACGGGGAGGACTGCTGGCCCTCAATGGAAACAGCGATATACTTCTGGTGCTTGGGCCGGATGCGGGAGATTTCCACGGCGGGGGTGAAAGACAGCTTGCCAGCGTCCATAACCTCTTTCAGTTCGGGAACAAGGTCGTTCAGCCAGAGATACCGCTGGACGGTTTTCACGCTCATGCCGTTGCGCTGGCCCACGCTTTGCAGGGAGAGCTTGCCCGCCTCGTCATCGTCACCCCGCGCCCCCTGGTGCTTGATGGCCTCATACTGCTGTTGCAGGGCCGCCGCCTTTTCGCTGGGCAGGAGCTTTTCACGGTGGCGCAGGTTGTCATCCGTCATAGCGAGGACGGCCTGATCGTCCGTCAGTTCACGGATAATACAGGGCATATTCCCAAACCCGGCCAGCTCACTGGCCCGCTGGCGGCGGTGGCCCGCGATGATTTCATAGCCGCCGCCCTCCCGGGGACGCACCAGCGCGGGCTGGTGTACGCCGTTGTCCTTGACGGACTCCACAAGCCCTTTCATTTCCGCATCGTCCCGCACACCAAAGGGATGGTCTTTGAACGGGAACAGCTCCGAGAGGTTGAGATAAACAATCTCTTCCTTTTCGGCGCGGGTCGCGTCACGGGGCTGGGGCGGCGCTTCCGGCGCAGGCTGGGGAGCGGCGGGGGCCTCTTCTTTGCCCTTTACCGTGGCGGCTTTTGTCCCTTTGCTTTGGGACATTTTGTCTCGAGGTGGGGACGGGGGCTTGTCCGTGGCCGCCTTGTCAGCCTTGGCCGGGCGGCCACGGCGGGCCCCCGTCCCTCCCGGTTCGCCGGGCCCCGCTTTTTCTTCCTTGGGCTTGCGGCCCCGCCTGCCCTTGGGCTTATCCGGCTCGGGCGCTTTTTCCTTGGCGGCCTTGTCCTTTTTGGCGGGCCCCTTTTCCCCGGCGGCCTTTTCCTCCGGGGCCGGGGTGGGCGGCTGTTCCGGTTCGGGCGGCTCGTTCTTTTCCACCTCCGCACGTTCCGCCGCCCGCCGCTCCGCCATCAGCTTTTCAATCTGGTCAGCGGATACACTCACCTCGCCGGGAGCACCAGCCGGGGCATCCTGGGCGGGCGCATCCACGGCGGCCTGCTCGGGAATGTTCTCCGGGGCCGGGGGCTCCGGCGCGGGTGTTTCCGGGGCAGGAGCATCCGCCGGGCCAGTATCGAACAAGCTGGGCTGGGGATTTTCCTCCGGGCTCACGTTCAATTTTTCGTCTGCCATTCGTTACCTCCTTATTTAATTTCGTGAATGTTGCACAAATCTTGTGCTAAAACTTTGTTACTATTTTTTCGCCTCCCTCCCGGCTATCCACGCAAAAAAGCCGCCCGTTTTTTCTTGCCGGACGGCTTTTTGCGTAATGTGATAGCTCAAATAATATTTTTTTGTGATTGCTGGCTCCGAAAAGCCTTGATATTACAGTGTTCCTATTAAAACTCATCCATAAGAAACATACAAAGCCTGTCAGACAACTGGCAAATATGGTGGGGATAAGTAGGTATGTGTATGGTTCTATAGACTCTCCAAACAGCAACATCAATACGAATTTACCCAGCAAAAACGCCCCCGCAAGCGCCACACCTGTCAAGGTTGCTAGAAGTAGGACAACCTTTCCAAACAGGGTTAAAATCTTTCGGTACTTCCCATGTGTATAATAGTCACTGATTGCTCCATTTAATGGCGTTAGGATGAGATTTGAGGCCATCTGAACAATAACCGCAATCGTAGATACGCTTCCATAGTATCCCAGCATCTCCTCCCCGAGGTACCGTTCGATAAAAAAACGGGCGGTGAGGACAATGGAGTTGAGAAGCAGACTATAGCCTAGGACTGGCAGGCAGTCTTTGGAGAGATAGAACAAACTGTGTCTATTAACCTCACATGAAATATCCGTAAGTTTGCGAACCGTGCGGAAGTCATACAAGAAAAATATCACTGCTGTCAGTATAGCCATGATAAGCAGTGCAAAAGGAAGTTGGCCCGAGAGTTTGTATACCAAAGTAAACGATGCGATCAGGATAACCCCTCTGTAGATGCATGACCGCCCAACAATATCCAGCCGCCACTGCTTTTGCAGGATGCCATGGAAAACATCCGCAAACGCTTCTACTGTTTTCATAAGCATATAAGCAACAATGCTTATGGCAACGTCTAGACGATAGCTACTTATCATAGTAAAAGCGATACATAGAATGAAGGCAACAGAGCATGTGATGAACCTATGGGATATATAGTCCGACTGGCTGTATTTCTCCGACAGGTCCGATACCTGATAGTTTCTCACACTAAAGGCTGCAAGGGTTGCAAAGATGTTCGTTGCGGAGATCGCCAGGGTCAGGACACCTGCATCCGCATAGCTCCCGGAGATACGCACAACTGCAACGCTTAAAAGCCACTGGCAGCCTAAATAAAAAATGTTGCCAGTTGTATTCCATATGATATTGCGCCCAACCGTTTTATTGTCCATAATTTCTCTTGCAACTGCCTCTTTGATGAAACGTACTCTAATGCTTATCCACTTGCTTCTGGAGCATATTCATCTGTATTTCAAAACTCTGCCGGCTCTTCTTTCCCTCTGTATCCAAAATTAATCCACAGACAAATGTTTGTAGTGAGAACAGTGCCATAAAACAAGCCGCGATGAAAGTTGGCAGCCGCGGGACCATACCACTACGCTGGTATTCTCCGATGATGGGAAATAGCAATATGAAAGCAATTGCCATCATAACTATGGATAAACTTCCAAAAAAGGCAAACGGCTTATAGTCCTTGAATAAACGCGCGATGGTAAGGAGTACTTTAAACCCATCTGAAAGGGTATTTAATTTTGACACACTTCCCTGCGGACGGTCCCGGTATCCCACCGGTACAGAAGTAATAGAAAAGTTCTTATCTAAGGCATGAATGGTCATTTCCGTCTCAATCTCGAAGCCTTTAGATAATACAGGAAAGCTTTTTACAAATATTCGGCTGAAGGCTCGATACCCGGTCATAATATCCGTTACGTTACCTTTAAAAAAATTGTTCACCAGCTTTCTTACCAATATATTTCCAGTATTATGGAAACGGCGTTTATTCTCTGTAAAGTATGTAGACGAGAGCCGGTCTCCAATGACCATCTCATATCCTTCATCCAGAACTTTAGCTATCATTTTCTTTGCGTCTGATGCGGGATATGTATCATCGCCATCAATCATCAAATAGCAGTCCGCCTCTATCTCCCTGAACATTGTTCGTATGACATTTCCTTTTCCCTGCTTTCGTTCCATACGAACAATCGCACCAGCTTCACGCGCAATCTTCGCAGTCCCATCTGTAGAATTGTTGTCATAGACATAGATATCTGCCTCAGGTAATGCGTTTCTATAGTCTGCTACCACCTTGCCTATTGTCTGCGCCTCATTGTAGCATGGGATTAATACGGCAACTTTTTTCACTTTTCCACATCCTCTCTAATGCGATTATCTCGTGCTCTCCTGCTTATCACCAGCTTCCGATCCCCCAATATCGCACCAAAAGAAGAAATATTGGATAAATAGTCATTATGGCATAATAACAAATTTTATAAAGCCCAGCAGGAATAAACCCGAGGAAATCTTTCTTTGTATGCATGGGAATAAACAGCAACGGCAATATCGGGTAAAAATAACGTCCCTGCACACCCTCAATTCTCGGTAGAAGCCGCATACTCACTGAGTAAGGCAAGCTGCTATCAATGCCGTAAATAAAGAATCCCCAACTGATCATAGTCATAAGTACCGAAATAAAGAGAATAACCAATACCCCGTACCAAACCAGCAGATCTCTGCGCGAAAAAGAAACAACTGCTATATGCTTGGAAGGTACCTTTTGAACTGAAGATTTTTCATGATGTATCATTGCTATTACAAACAAAGATATCAAACCGATCCACGTAATAATCTCATTCACGGGAACATCATAATTCCCCAAAGCTGCAGCCAGCCCACGCAGCCAACCCTGCCAATGCACAGCACAAGTTGACACGCAGAGCCTGATTAATTGCGGCAAGGACATAATATATCCCCACAGCATTTTATTGATTTCCCCATATCCTAGGTTGTCAAGAAGTGTAAAACTAACTGCTGCACAGGCGCAGATACCGGCTAATACAAATGAAATCACAGCAACGCGATGATGTTTAATCCATGCTGCATTGATGGTAATCTGTTTGACTCCACCTAGTTTTATTTCCAACTTATGGATCGGTATAATAAATACCAATCCCAGTAACAATACATAAATTACCTTTCCGATCAAAAGTCCTATGGCCAATATTGCTAAGACCGCTAGCTGCTTCCATGATACTTTTTCTGCCCTTACTTTCAGATGAAGAATATACGCAATTGTAAAGAAAGACAGCGCATTATTAAAGCTATCATATGATAACGAGCCTGCCTCCTGCATCGCGACTGGGAGGAGCATAATCATCATCATCAAATTCTTCTTAAATGGAATTACCTTTAGTGTAAGCGCACCAATTGCAATATAGAGCGCAAGGGCCCCCAGTTCTCCTAACTGCAATATCCAATAGGCAGGTAGATGCAGCAACTGCCCTATCGTGACGCCTAATACTTGGCCGGGCCGTCTTATCATGCGGAGTGACGGACTCCCTCCGCCAAAATGGTAATCATCCAATCGGCGTGAAGAAGCGTCAATATAAGCTGAAACATCGACAATCTCCCCGGCATTGAGCATAACCCCCTGAAGCCCTTGATTTCCTAATGCATCCAGTAATCGTTGCTCTGTGCCGCTATTTCCACTATCACTGTATACGCCATTAATGTGGGCCCTTTCATCAGGCACCTGCAAAGTGGGAATTAGGAAAGACATGCTTGTACCCATTATCAGTGCAATCACCGCAAAGACAGTGGAAATAGATATCCTCTTTCGGACGCAAAAGGACGATAACTTCTTGTCCAAATCAAAATATTTCCACAGATGAGCCACCATGAAAAAACAGAAAATACCAAGAAACACAGTTAAAATCTTCGCTGAGAAAGGAGATGTATCTTGTGTATGGGTATTTATCTCTGCACTTGTCAACGGCAGAATCCGATCAGGCAGCTCAACTCCAGTAAAACGATCTCCCGTCATACCAACATTGAGCATAATGCTCCGCACCGGCTGGCTGCATGGAATTGGAAAGGTTAGTTTATTTTTGTCCTGATGAACATACTTATAGGTATAAGACTGCGAATCACTATAGCCGCCGCCTGTATTCCAATATATTTGAATATCATAATCCTTTTTAACCATGTCGCTTCCACGGAAGTGCATCTCAATATTTGACACTGCCCCATTGATCGGAAGCTCTGTTCGTTCATAGGCGATGAGCGGATCCCCCTTAAAATCATATTCTGTTTCTCGGGATACACGGTTTGAAAGTTCGCTTTCGCCAAACTTTAAGTTGCTCTCCCATTTGCTAAGATCCATCAGGGACGATTTCATACTATTCACAGATACTTCTCGGTAATTTACGAAGGATAATACCGGAGCAAGGAATAGGACTGATGCCAAAATAGCGCTCACACTATATCGGAAAATTTCCTTCTTAAATTGGGCAAACCTCCAAATATACAGAATGCTTGCTGCCAGCAACAAACTATTGAGCACTATAGCGATGCCTGTACGGTATGATCTCACTCGCCTGGAAAGATCAAAAATCAAACTCCCATCCAGTCTTTTGCCATTCTCTTCTGCAAACATAGTTTGGGTAACGTTTTTATTCGCGTATACAGCAATACAGTCCTCTTCTCCAGCATATTCAGCCCATACCCGAATCCGAAGCGCTTTTCCACTCAGCTGCTGGGGGGTATCAAGCTGAAAATATTGATACGTGTTGTCTAGCAACGATTCTGTGTTCAGGTGCCCACTGTAAATCTTAGTTGCATCTGTATCATTCCACAGCTCCACACAGACCACACCATCTTCTGTGTTCTGTTTGTATGTGGCAAAAAAAAGGGAAAAAGAGTCTACTGTTCCCTCATTGGTTGCCAAATATTGCTCAAGGACCGTTCCCCTTTGCAAAGGAACTGAAAACTCATTTATATCTCTGGTTCTTCCATTTCCAAATTGTATTAGATATTCCGTCTTTTTCGCACAAATTGCCACAATTTCTGCTATAGTCATCGCAATCATAAATAGCAAAAGGACTCTTTTCCAGGGCAACCTTTTTACTACATCCCAGGCCCGCTTCTTTTCGCCCCTTGAAGCCCGAGCTCTAGCAGTCCCTATAATCCAAACGAGGAGCACCGCCCCAATAAGTACTAAATCCACGTATAGGATAATCCGTTTACTATTAATGCCTTCATATCTTTTATCCAGAATCAGAGTATTCTCCCCCGGTATTCCCTCAATTTGGAATGGTGCTGTCTGGAAAGCACTGGCCAAAGATGTATTCAGATAGAGCGGACTTTGGGTGGATGTTTCAGAAAAAATCTTTATATAATAGACACCCTCATTGCTAATAATGCTCCTTGATGTGATATACACAAATTGGTTCTCTTTGATATCTGCAAGAGCTACAGAGGTCTTTCCTAAGATGGAACCGAAGTCATCCTCAAGCTGGAAAATATAGTTTCCAGTGCTATCGCTCTGCGCACCAATATATATACCAATCCGCGCCAGCCGCTTTTCCAGCTGGACAGGTAGGGACAAAATCTCCCCCGAATTTAGCGCATAGCGCTGGTTGTTATCTTCGCTGTAATAGTCGATAGATGCCTCCCCCTCTGATATCTGAGGCGAGAAGCTGGCAAGATAGGTGCCCAGTTTCTCCGAGAATAAAAGAGAGATAAGCAACCACGTCGCTAGTAATACAGGGATAATATATTTTCCAACCTTCTGCTTACTTTTCATAGTTTTAAATTTCTCCAGTTCCTAATTATTGGGAAGGCTCCATTATGCCGGCTCTGTATATCCAAGCGTCTATCCCTTAAGCCCCGTTTCCGTATGGCTGTGGTGCTCTTTCACTCTCCATCTTCCATTTAAAACCGGGAAATACCGGTCTATATCGCGTGCAATTCTACAGTTTAACCATAGTGTGGCAAGTGTGATTGTTATCACGTCAACAGTCGAAGCAATCGAAGGTATTCCCATGTTGAGCATAGGCAGGAGACTAAGTGGAATAAAACTGTGGGTAATAAATTCCAACCCCATCAATGACACGCCGTTCCTACCAATCCCACTAAGAAAAGACGATCTCTCGAGTAAAATACTTAGATATATCACGCCAAAACAAATGATTATTGTGGTAATTGTGCGGTAAAACTCCAATATAACGATGTTGGAATAAATAATATGGGAGATGTTCCCGATTTCTGTCACCTTGCCCAAGAACAAAATCAATGATGTGACGGTTGCCAACAGACCACATGTGTGGAAATGGATTGGATGTATCTTCCGCAAAGACGCATATTTATTTAAATAATCATATACGAGCGCACCTAAAGCATACCAAAACAGGTACTGCGCCGCTCCGCCTAAACTAAACCAATTATTGACTATTTTTATACCCGGTAATTGACTGAATTTCAAAATCGCATTATACCTCTCTGGGATAACAGGATTCTCACCAAACAGCAGATGCGTTACCCAAAAAATTCCCAGCAAAATGGCACTGAACATAGCCGGAAAAAACCAATAATTGGGCTGAATAGAGGCCGGATTCTGAACTAATACCGCTAATTCGCTAATCTCAAAAGTCTCCGCATCTAATCTGCTTATAACAAAGCTAATGCACCCCCACATAAGCATTGGGACAGCAATCGCACATACTTTTTCTCTCGTAAAACGGGTAAGTTTTTTTTGAGGCTGTATACAAAAGAATCCTGCAATGATAAAAAACAGCTGTAAATGAAAACTATACGCCAGCGTGGTTACTCTGGCGGTACTCCAATGGCCTAAATAGACGAAAACCATTGCAAATCCCTTGGCTACATCCACCCACCCAATCCGTTCTGCTCTCTCCATATATACCTCTCCGTATTATCCGCCATATATCTCCAGGATCTTAGACTCTATACTCCGCCAATTTCTACTATCCGCTGTATATAGGCCACTGCAATAAAGTTTTTCCCTTAGTTCACAATCAGAGCAAATTCTCTCAATCGCCTTTACAGCCGCGTCAATATCGCCTTGTTCATAAAGCAAACAATTTTCGCCGTCTTTCAAATACTCCGCATTTCCATCATTTGATACGGCCACCACATATCCGCCTGTGGCCATCATCTCCAGGGGAGGATAGGAGAAGCTCTCCAAAATAGTTGTTTTCAGGAGTATGTCGCATTGTAAATAGATATCCGGCACATCATCGTAAGCCACTTGATGTAGGAACTTGTCCAGTTGATACCATTCCTTTGGCTTTCCTTGGTAAGACATAAACCAGATTTCGTATTTTTGTCTATTGAGCCTCCCGACTACTTTAAATGCCTCGTCTACATTTTTATAGTAGTCATCGCTATTGCCCTCTATCAAAATGCGTATCTTCTTTTTTCCGAATATTCGTTTCTGAGATTTAAAGCGCGAGAGCTCGATTCCATTCGGAATGTATGTAGAACGGCGACCGAAATCATCGTGTAGCCATTTCTCACACCATTTGGAAATTGTGAGGTACCGTATATCATCTAAAGAATATGTTTGATTTGCGCTGAAGCGAAAAATACTCCCAGGTGCAGAAAAATCAGTCTCAAAGCCTTGTACTAAATAGCTTCTTGTTGAGATTGCAGGATACATCCGGATAAAATTGGTGGTGGACCACAGTGTTGCCACAGCTTGGTCAAAGCTGCCGTGTATTTGTGACATATTGGTAGATATAACAGGGAAAGTTTCGCCTAAATATGTAACATCTTTCTCTGAAAATCCCTCGCTTAAAATCAGGACGTCATAGCCAGCGTTTCTTAAAACAGACGCGTGCTTTAAGGCGACAAGGATACCCCCGCTTATCTGTGTAGATGGCAGTACGAAGGCAATATTCTTTGTCATTTTCCCCTTGATGTATTTTGAAAAGGAATACCCCGTGTAGAGCGTAACACCATGCTTACTTACATACTGGTAGGCCCGTTCCCCCACTTGCTTGCGTAGCGTGGAATCAAGGATCAGCTTTTCCAGAGTCATAAGCCATTCCTCATTGTTTTCGCAGAGGAATCCCGTTATCCCGTTTTCTATCATCCGCGTCATCGCGCCAACCTTGCTAGCAACTGTGGGGACCTTCACCAAGGATGCCTCCGTCCACTTATTCTCTGACTTAGCCGCATTAAAGATTGTGTTACAGAGCGGAGCAATATTGATATCAACAGATGCAATCAGTCTGGGAAGTTCCTCCCAAGAGACAAACGGCTTTGCTGTAATTCTCTCTTGGACATGGTTCAGCTCTTCCGGGATATCTAACTCACCCACGATATGCAGTTCAACATTTGGGAACTGCCTCATAATTTTTGCCAAGACAGGCAGGATCATCTGGATATCATCGTTGTGTGTTATACTCCCGCTGAAATATCCAATTCGCACAACTCTGCTGGCCTTGCGATTCTCCATCTCCTTTTTCGCTTTAAGGATTTTTTTCCGATCTCTGCGGGAATCTGCCTGATCGGGAGATAAATATGGCAGTTGATCCCGGTCAAATACCGCCCATTTAGACAGTTCAATCATCCGGTCGGAGACTACGTTTCGGTTGATATACACCTCCGGAACATAGTTTCGCAGTTCATCTGCCAGTCCCTCTGTTGTTGTAATCGCACCATCGCAGAGGCGCAACGTCCGCTGCATCCTTTCCACGCCGCTGTCATAATTTGCCTTTTCTTCCGGCGGCATGTTCTGAACATAGGGAATCTGATCCGTATATTTTCTATCAATGACCAGATCATCAATGTCAAAGAGAACTCGCTTATTCATTGACTTCGCCAGTTGAATGAACTCGCCCACCACATCCGTATAAGGGCAGCGGAAAAAGATGAACACGCGGTACCTTTTAACCAAATCAAGGCTCAATTTTTCGTAGAAAACCTCGTTGCTGCTCACACCATTGGCAAAAAGCTGCTCGCGCTGGTGGGTCACCCGGTACCTGGACGGATGAGGCAGAAAACAACCATTGATGAACAGGACATCCATAAACATCGTTTCCGGAGAATTGGCGTTATCCTCCTTCTTCACGTTTTTCTTCACATAATTCATCGACTTTAGGGCAAACGCCCGCAGTCCATCGTTTTTCAGGGTTGCTATGCTCTTTTCCCACAGCATCTTCGCCCGCCCCATATCTCGTTCCCTCCAACATCAATTTGCTGACGCCTCATATGCGTCGCAACCGCTTTTAGTATCTCCAGTCATAACTACCTCGCCGCGCTCCAGCCAAATCACCCGATTGCACATCTCCCGAATCTGCTGGATACTATGCGACACAAACAGCACGGTAGTCCCGCCGCCCATGAGTTGCAGCATCCTGCGTTTGCTTTTTTCCTGAAACTCCGCATCCCCCACAGCCAAAATCTCATCCACAATGAGGATATCCGGCTGCACCACCGTGGCAATGGAGAACGCCAGCCGCATCACCATACCGGAGGAGTAGTTCCGCAGCGGCACGTCAATGAACTGCCCCAGCTCCGAAAACGCCACAATCTCCTCATATTTCTCCTTGAGGAACTGCTCAGAATACCCCAGAATCGCCCCGTTGAGGAACACATTCTCCCGGCCTGTCAGGTCAAAGTCAAACCCACTCCCCAGCTCCAGCATAGGCACAATCGCCCCGTTCACCTGCACGCTCCCGGTGGTGGGCTTGAGTATCCCAGAGATCACTTTCAACAGCGTGGACTTCCCCGCGCCGTTGTGCCCGATGATCCCCAGAACTTCCCCCTTCTTTACCTCGAAGCTCACACCCTTCAGCGCCCAGAACTCCTCATACTGGATCTTCCCCTTCACCAGCTGCACCAGATATTCCTTCATGCTCTTGATCCGATCGTAGGTCATCAGGTACTTTACCGATACATTTTTCGCTTTTATCATGTCTTCCTCACAGGTTCAAAATGAACTTATCCTGGTTTTTCTTAAAGATGATTGCGCCGAATATCAGGGGCACAAAGGACGCAATCAGGCACAGCGCGTAGGCCTTCGGCTCCGGCGATACGCCGTCAATCAGCACAATACGGACAAACCGGATGATGTGGTACATGGGATTGCACTTGTAGACCGCCATGTACTGGGCCGGGATGATGCTCTCCGGGTAGAAAATCGGCGTGGCGTACATCCACAGCATACTGACCACGCCCCACAAAAACTGGGTGTCCCGGAAGAACACCATCAATGTGGACAGGATGAAGCCCATCCCGATGCAGAAACCCACCAGACAGATCAGTCCAAAGGGCAGCAACAGGATGGCCGGCCGAATGGGCGTACCCGTCAGCAGCATCACCGCCAGCAGGGGGATGAGGGACAGCAACAGATTGATGGCAGAGGAAAATACCCTGGACACCGGGTATATATACTTGGGCACATATACCTTGGTAATCAGCGCGGCGTTGCCCACGATGGCCTGCAGACCCATGGTAGTGGCCTCGCTGAAGAAGTTGAAGCACACGATACCGGAGAGCAGATACAGCCGGAAGTTGGGGATGTCCGACTTGAACAGGGTGGAGAACACAATATACTGGACCATCATGGTCAGCAGTGGGTTGAGGAAACTCCACAGTATGCCCAGTACAGAGCGCTTGTACTTGGTTTTGAAGTCCCGCGCCACCAGTTGGCGCATTAAATATCCATACCGCTGGAAAGCGGAAATCAGCCGCAGGGACAGGCAGTTCCTGCCCTGCCGCGCGGCGCAGCAAAGCCAGACGCAGTATCCTGCCGCCATAAGTCCCGCCCCCAGAATGAAGTACCAGTACAATGTGCCGAACCAGAAATAGCTCCGGTTGTGGAAGCTGTAGTGCAGCAGTCCCTCCCGGGCCTCGCCGTTCACCAGCAGCCGGTCCTGGATTTCTACAGGGATTTCCGCCCGGGCGGCAGCAATCGTGCTGCCCTGCCAGGCGGTAACCGCGCTACCCGGCGCGCCGTCCGGACTGGCCAGCACCAGCGCGTACCGCGCCCCCGGCGTCACCTGGACAGGCTGGGCAAAGGAGACTGTACGGACAGCATTGTCCATGATTTCCACCCCGGATAGTTCCGTCTGCGCCAGTGTAAGGCCGTTTCCATCCACAATACTCACAAAAACCCGGCATTGGTTTTCTCTGGCATACGTGGACAA
>OFFQ01001617.1_pt1 | contig 12794 bp, 6 predicted proteins | sample 1521411 | NCBI WGS metagenome assembly OFFQ01 (sample SAMEA3504110, study PRJEB24116) | mouse gut metagenome | biome: mouse gut; feature: mouse-associated habitat; material: faeces | place: Denmark | collected 2011 | reverse complement strand
AATCTATAATAGTATATTACATAATAAAACTTACCGACTTCTTATATCGGTAAGTTTTTATAACTATAAAATTTTATAAGAATTAATCTAAGATTTTCTTTTTTTTGAAATATAGTATCCAGCTAAACTCAATGTCATTAATGCAACTGTTGTTCCAATTACATTATCATCTCCAGTTTTTACACTTACTGTTGTATCTCCTGGTTTTACTGTTTCTACTGGTTTTGCTTCTAATCCTGCTAATGCTTTTGTTAAAGCTATCTCTGCTGCTTTTACTTCTGCCTCGCTAGCTTCTGGATTTTCTAATACTGCTTTTGCATTTAATACTTCATTTTCTACCACTGCCCATGTTTTTGCACTGTAGTTTGCACTATTTAATCCATTTGCTTTATTGATTAAATCTTGTAATAAATCTTTACTTGGTTTTAATCTTAAGTTCAAGTATGCTCTCATTAATGCTTCATATGCTGCATCTATTTCTTCTTGTGTTGCATCTGCATTTTCTAATACTGTTAATGCTTCTGCCATTGGAGCTGTTAATCCTTCTACTGTTGTAGCTATATATTTGCTTGTATCTAAACCATTTACCATATCATATAGATTTTGTAATAATGATTTATCTGCTCTTACAACTAATTGTCCAATTCCTTGTGTTAAGTTATTTAATGCTTCTACAACTTCTTTTTCTAATGCATTTTCATCATCCATCACATCTTTTGCTGCATCCAATGCTTCTTGGAAGTTTGCCCATGAATCAGTTGTATAGTTACCTTCTTCATATTTTTCAGCTTCTGCAATTAATTCACCTAACGCAGTCTTGTCTCCTTTTAAGAATTCAAGCATGTGAATTGCAGTTGATAAACGTGTAAATGAAGCATCAATTGTTAATTGATCTGCTGTTTCATCTGCTAAAATTGTTTCAGCTTCTGCTAACGCTGCTTCAAATTCTGCTACTACTGCAGGAACAACATTTTCTAAAGCACCTTGTTCTTTTAATACATTAGCAGTTTCTACTGCAATTTGTAATGCTGCTTTACTTGTTTCTACAACTTCAGAATCTTTTGCAAGTCCATAGAAATTCAATTCTGCAATAGATGCATATGCATTAGGTCTATCACCTAATGATTCGATAGCAATAAATCTTACATATCTAGCTTCTACTTTATCGAATTTAATTTCTTTTGCAACACCAGGTTCATCTAATGAATTACCATCGTTTGCTAAATATCCTTCAACTACTGGTGTAAATACTTTATTTTCACCTTCGTCATTACTTACTTCAATACGATAATGTGTAATGTGTCCATTTCTACTACTTTGACGTGCTAACATATCAACTTGTTCTAAGTTATATACAGCACCCAAATCAATAGTTACATATTGAGGTAATTTATAGCTACTACTATAATTTGAATGCCAAATTGTATTTTTGTCACCATCAATTACATTACTTGCATCTTCTTGTTCAGCTGCTGACATACTTGATTCATCATAACGACTCATTCCTGATTGAGGAATTAAGTTTGCGCTTGATGGTTGATCATTATTAGATCCTTTAAATTCAAGATCTTTCATTGCATTAACAATATCAATTGTTGCTTTATCAATATCAGCTTGTGTAGTTGATTCTGCATCAATTAATTCTTTAGCAGCATCTACTGCTAATTTAACTTGTGCATAACTTTCAGCTGTATATAGATTTTCATGTAATGCTGTAAATTTAGCAATTTGTTCTTCTAATACAGATACATTTACACCAGCTACAACTTCCAATTCTTGAGTTGCTACAAACTCACCATCTTCAGATGTAGCAGTTAAAGTTACTGTTCCTTCAGAAATACCTTGAATTGCAAAGATATAAGTTGATTCTGTTGGAATCTTGATTACTTTTGCAATACTTTCATCACTACTTGTGATGTTATAGAATGGATTGCTAGCGTTATTTGGAGTAACAGTGGCAGAAACTTCTGCTAAACCTCCCACATAAACGTTTTTAGCACTTGATTCATCAAATTCAATACCTGTTACATTAACTGCTGTGTCAGTGATGAATTCGATTTCTCTTAAAGATAACATACGATTTGATTCACTACCAGTTTGAGTTCCTGTAGCAGTTCCATTACTTGTCATAGGAGTAATTACTACACGATCAATACTAGCAGCTTCTGCTGGTACTGTAAATTCAAATACATCTTGTGCAGAGCTAAATGTACCTAAATTATATTCAGTTTCACCACTATAACCTACTGCTTTAATACTTGTAACACGACCATTACTGCTTGTACGATTATATACTTTTACTGTTTTTAATGGTTCTGCATTATTGAATTCAAAATTCATATCTGTAGGAAGCTTAACTTCTTCTGCAATATCAGTTTCTGCTCCTAAATACCATTTAAATTCAGCAAGAGTTCCACTTGTATCACCATCAAATAAAATATCTTTCCAATTTGATTGTTGCCATAATTCGTCACCAGTCATGTTTTCTTTAACATCATTGCTGAATGAAATATTAGCAAAATCAGATACTCCTAAAACATTTTGAGTTTCTGGTGCTGTTGGAACTTGAGTAATATCAATTAAAGCATCTGCTTTTGATAAATCTTGTCCAACTACAATTGCTCTTGTTGCTTTAGTATCCCAAGTAAAGTCAGCATTAGCTTTAATTGTTACTTTAGCAAGACTACCTGTACCATTTAATAAATCTTGTTTTCCAACATTTGTAAAGCATACATAGTTATCAACTGATCCATCAGAATGGAATCTAGTTTTTGAGAAGTTTCTCATAAATACTGTTGATAATGAAGCTGATCCAAAGTTTGTAACTTCAAATAAATCACTATCAACTGGCATTTCAACACTAAATGCATTTACATTCTTTAATCCAATACCATAGTAATCTAATGTTACTATATCTCCAGCTTTAATATCAGTTTTTGATGGAACGATTTCAATCTTACCATCTACACCTTGAGCTGCATTAGTAATTTGTTCACCTAATAAACTAGCTACAAAGGCAATATCATATGCATCAATAATATCATTATTATCAATGTTTCCTAATGTTGAATAATCCCAATCACTATCAACTGGTTTCAATCCAACATAGTTTTCATAGAATGTTAAATCATTATCATCAACTGTACCAGAGTTGTTTACATCTCCAACAACCCAAGCATCTGTACCATCCACTTTATATGGTGTAATTTCTGAAGCTGAGAAGAATCCACCTTTAGAAGATAACACACTCAATTTTAAGTAACGAGCTTTTAATCCAGTTAATGGCATTTCTTTAATATCATCAACTTCCATGCTAGTGCTATATGTCCATGCATCATTAGCATTTCCATCCCATACTTTTGTATAGTTTACACCATCTAAACTTGCATAAACATCCATACGAGTAACTGTACCATTACCCTTGTTATCCATACGAGGTTGGTAAGTTAATTTATCAAGTTGATAAGCTGCTCCTAAATCTAATGTTAACATTTGATCTGGAGTTACTGCATTAGTTGAATGGAACATTGTATTAACATCATGATCAAATGCCCCAGCTAATTTACCCCATGAATCTCCATAAGCCCAAGTTGCAGTTACATTAGGAACATTACGATATGGATTATCATCAGTTTTAATTGTGATTAAATTTGACCAATTTGAATAATGACCATTAGCAGCCACAGTACGTACACGATATGTATGATCTGTTAAATAATCTAATCCAACTTGTGTATAATCTGTAGAAGTGATATTTCTATATACAACACCATCTACTTCAATATCATAACTAGCTGCTTCGTCTACTGCATTCCATGCAACATTAATTTCAGAATCAGTTTTTGATACTTCAGTTAATCCACTTGGAACAGTTAAATCTGCATCTAATACATCTTCACCTAAATCTTGTTCATTTTTAAATCCATTAACATTTACTGTAAAATCGTAAGCAGTAATATCTACTTTTTCTGCAGATTTTACATATAATTTAGGAGTTGTTGTATCTTCAATACCTTCATAGTCAGAACCTTCTGTTGCATAATCTTTTACGATTACTGAAGGATTTTCATTATAGAAGTATACATTACCTGTTGCAGCATCATATTCTTCTTGAGTTGAAACTTGTCTAAATGTTACATCTTCACCTGCAACATTACCAGTTACACCTGTAGGAGCTTGAGATACATTTACAACAAATTCTGTAGATCTTTCTTTTACCATTCCTACATAACTTCCAGTAGCCTTGTTAGCTTTTAAAGTTGCAGTTTCACCTTCTACATTAGAAGTTAATAAAGTATTAACAGATCCACCACCTAAAGTTTTTCCATCATCTTCATATACTTCAAATTCTGATGAACCATGTGGATAGAATTCTACAATACGTTGTGATCTATCTAGACCTTTAGTATTAGTTTCTGAAACTTCTTCAGGATTGTTGTTTTCTGCATACATTGGGATAATAGCCCCATTTTTAACAAATACAGGAAGTTTCCATAATGGTGCATCAAAGTTATTTAATACTTGTCCACCTCTATATTGTTGTCCAGTAAAATAGTCAACCCAAATATCACTTGTTGAAGGTAAATAGATATCATTTCTAATATCATTTCCATTAGCATCAGAATTTGTATTCTGATAAATTGGAGCAACTAAGAAATTATCTCCCCACATATATTGATATTGCGTATTAGTACCTAAAGTATATGGATTAGCTTCTTCTAAGAACATTGCTCTCATCATTGGTAATCCACCTTTAGCTGTAGCCTCATGTGAAATAGTATTAGTATAAGGCATTAATTGTGCTTTTAATTTTAAATATGTTCTATTGATAGATGTAGCATCTTCACCAAGAGCCCATGGTGATTTTTGGTTAGATCCCCAACCATCCATATCTAACATATAAGTAGTGAATGCTTTCCATTGGAAGTCACGAGCTTGAACCACTTGATTCTTTCCACCAAAAATTCCATCCATGTCACTACCGATATTTGGTTGTCCAGATAAAGCAGTTCCAATATAAGTTGGAATATGGAATCTTATATATTCCCATTGTCCTCCTGATTGGTCACCACTCCAGATACCACCATAGCGTTGTGTACCTGCCCAACCATTTAAAGTAACAATATTTGGTTTTAAATTTGATTTTGATGCAATTGCATCATAAGCAACGCTGATACCATTTAAAGCCATTGAGTATCCAGCACCAACCCAAGCAACGTCAGTTTTTACTGAATGAACTCCAGCTTCTACTTCTTTATAAATATCTCGTTCACCCTTTTGAGGATTACTTGGGTCTGCAGGCCATAAATTTGATTGTGTCCATAAACCTGTTTGAACCCCTTTAGAAATTGCATAATCTGAGAAATTCTTTAAATTTTCAATATCTCCAGCTTGGCTATCTGTTTGACCATATCCACAACCATAACCATCATTTGGTAAGAACCATCCAAGTGGCATATCATTATCTTCATGATCTTCGATAATTTGTTGAGCTGTTGTATTTTCATCACCTAATAATGTTTCTTTTACTCCACCATTATCAGATTGTGATTCTTTATACCATTTATCTCCTAATTTAACTGCTCCACTTGTTCCTTCAGATACTTCTAACCAATAGTCACGGTTGTAACAGTTTAAATGTCCTAAATATGAAGCATATTCAGGCAATTCTGCAGGATTTCCTGTTAATTCATAGTAGTCACCTAAAATATCAACTGGTTGATCATCAACGAAATAATATGCATCAAATCGTTTTTCATTATGAGTAGTAGTTATTACATTACCATCTTTAGATCCAAAGTCATACTCACCAGGTTTCCAAGTGTTTCTTACAACACCATATCCATTAGTAGACCAATAGAAAGGATTAGGACTAGTTACTGATTTATCTACCCATGTATTAGTAGTAGCAATCTTAATAGATTTACCTTTATGTGAGAAACGTCCGTTTTGTGTTCCACCACCATAGAAATATTCATTTTCATCAGTTTTTAATGTTTGAACAGTACTTCCTGATTTATATTTTAATGGCGCTACTTCTTCCCATACTACTGTTCCATCAGCTTTCATTAATTTTACTAATGTTTGAGCCTTATTAATTTCAATTTTAATTTTTTCAGTTGAAATTGTAATAGTAGTATCTGTTTCCTCTAATGTTGGTGTAACATTATACTCTGTTTCATACTGTTCATCAGTTTTATTTGTAATAGTTGCAGTATGATCACTACTATTTGGAGCAGGATAATCTCTAAATGGCTCTCCTTCAGGTGCCATATACATTCTAAAAGCATTTTCTTCTAAGAATGTAAAACGAATTTTTTCACCAGTTTGAATTGTTAAATCTACCTTATTCCCATCTACTGTAGCAGCTGTAACCGCACCTAAAACGCTATAGCCTGCAGCATCTGTGGCATAAGAAGATATCTCATCAGATAGTGCATTTTTCGCCGATAATCCGACCATTGTTGTACTAACTGTAGAAAGTGTCATCAATGTTGCTAATGATAGTACACTTATTTTATGAAATCTTTTTTTATTCATTTTGTTTCCCCTTTCTAAAAAAATATAAACTTTAATGCAAAATTATTTCTTTATTCACTCCTTTCTTTTTAGTTCCAACTATAGTTGAAATCTATGATTACGCTTTCAACCGTTGTTAATAATATAATGACTTAATTAAACAAACTTAAGTCATTAGTAACGATAATCATCGGCCTTTATTTTTATAGGCTCTCTAATCATCCATAGATATAATATTACAAAAATAAAAAATAGTATTTAGAGTAGTTAAAAAAAAATTTGCACTTTTTCACAATAAGCAAAAGTCCAAAAAATCACTTTCAAATTTTCAGCAAAAATATAATTCTTTGTCAATTGGGCATTTACTCTTTACTCCAATAATATTCTAATAACAATTAAATTACTTATTATACTAAATAAAAGTGTTAAACAAATTAATAACACTTGTCTAACACTTATTATCTAAATCATTGTCACTTTTTAGTTATAATTTTTTAGGATCAAGCCTTGCACTCAAAACAGCAACTACTAATCTTGAAGTAATTTCATCAATCTCATCTTGAGTTGCTAAATTACTCTCATTAATATTTTTAGCTTCTTCTAAAATTTCATTAATACCAATAACTGTATTAGGTTTATACTTATCAATATTATTTACAATATTTTCAGCAAAATTAATAACTGATAATAATGCACTTTTATTTACCTTTAAAACTAAATCATTAACAACAGATAGTAATTCATTATAAGTACGATCAACTTCCTCTTGACTTACATTTGGCTCATTAAATATAATAACAGCTTCTTGCAATTTTGTTTGTAAAGCATTCCAGCTTACTTCTGTATATTTATTAGAATCTAAACTATTAACTTCACTAATTAATTTTTCTAAATCTGATTTATTTACCTTTTGCATTCCTAACAATGCACTGTTTAGATTCCTTGTAGCATCTTGAATTAACTGGATATCTTTACTTTGGATATCAATTAAATTTTTAGCTATCGCTACTGCACTTCTTAAAGTTATAATACTATCTTCTGGATAATCACTTAAATCACCATTTAATAGCTCATTAGCATTAACCAATAAAGTATTTAATTCTTTTCTTGCTGCTAATAATAATAAATTATCTTTTTGTTCTTCTAATTCTGTTAATAATTGATTTACATCATTTGCACTAATATTAGTAAATTCTGTTTCTAATAATCTTTCTGTTTCCTCTATTACTAATTTTAATTCTAAGAATTCTTCTGATGTATAATCATTTTCTAAGTTTTTACATTCTTCTAGTTTTGTTTGTAATTCATTTAACAAATCTTGTGATGCTCTTTCAATTAAACCATTAATTGCATTCTCTAAATCTGCAATGGCTTGATTCACTTCTACTTGACTAGCATCTTGATTTTCCAAAACTGATTCTGCATTTGCAAGTGCTGTTTCTAAGATTGCATATGTATCCTTAGTATAGATATCTTCTATAGCACTAGCTTGAGAAACTAACGCTTCCAATTTACTTGTATCGACATCAAATACAGTTATTGTACAAACATCTTGCTTTCCATTAGAAGTAGTTACTGTAATTGTTGTTTCTCCAACACCTTTTGCTGTTACTAAACCATTTTCCACAATTGCAACAGTTTCATTATTTGATATCCAGCTAAGTGTCTTATCATCAGTTGTATCAATTGGATTGATTTGTGCTACTAAAGTTTCTGATTTTCCAACCTTTAGTATTAATTGATGTTTATCCAAAATTACTGATTCAATTGGAACTGCTTTTTTCGTCACAGTAACTTGACAAGTTGCGGTTTTACCATTACTTGTTATTACTGTAATTGTTGCTTCTCCAACACCTTTTGCCATCACTAAACCATTTTCTACAACTGCAACAGCTTCATTATTTGATGTCCATCTAAGTGTCTTATCATCAGTTGTATTAACTGGATTAATTGTTGCTACTAACTCTTCTGTCTGTTCTTCTTCAATCAATAATTCAGTTTTATTCAATGTTACATTCTCAATTGGAATATTTTCAACCGCTGGAATAACTGTAATTTTACATTCTGCTTTCTTTCCATTAACAGTTTCTACAGTAATTGTTGCAATACCTTTTTTTACTGTTCTAACTTCACCATTTTGATCTACTGTTGCTACACTTGGATTACTTGATTTCCATGTTAATTCTTTTGAATCAGTAGTATCATTAGGATTAATTGTTGCTCTTAATAGCTGAGATTTCCCCTCTTCAAGAGTAATTGCTGTAAGATTTAAAGCAACTGATGTAATTTCACTAATTACTGTAACAGTACATGTACTACTTATTCCACTGCTTGTTTTTACTGTAATTATTGCTTCTCCTGGATTTCTTGCTGTTATTAACCCAGTTGAACTGACTGTTGCAATTTCATTATCACTAGATATCCAAGTTAAACTTTTATCCTCAGTAGTATCACTAGGGCTAATTGATGCTCTCAAACCACTTGTTGTTTGTTTTTTCATCACTAACTCTTTTTTATTCAAAGAAATTGCTGTAATAGGAACATGTCTATTTGTAATTGTAACTTTACTTGTATCAGTCAATCCATTAGTATTTCTTACAGTTATTGTAGCTTCACCTTCTGCCAAGGCTGTTACAACACCATTTTCATCAACTGCTGCTACACTTGGATTACTTGAAACCCATGTTAATTGAGAATTATTCGCAATTGTATATGGTGTTAGAATTACAACATATTTTCTTGAATCATTAACATTTAAAGTCAATTCTTTTTTATCTAAATTCAAACCTGTATTAATCAAACTAAATGCATAACCATTTCTTCTCATATATAAATGAGCTTCAGAATCTTCTATTACTGATGCTACAACTTTTGGAGAGTTTGAAAAAATACGACTACCAATTCCATTAGAACTAATAGTATCTGGAAAAATAACACTTCTTAAATTTAAACAATCTGCAAATGCAGTATCTTGAATAGAACTTACACCATTTGGAATGACAACAGTATCTAACTTATCACAATATCTAAATAAACTTGTAGAAATTTCTCCTAATTTCTTAGGAAGCTTTACAGTCTCTAAGTTACTACAATAACTAAATGTTGAATTACCTATTTGAGTTACTGAATCTGGAATATCTATATTTTTTAAACTCACACATCCACTAAATACATTATCTCCCAAAGATACAATTGTATCTGGAATTTCTATGTTCTCTAAAGATGCACAGCCACTAAATGTAGCATTTCCAATTCTAGTAACCTGACTTGGGATATTAATATTTTTTAAGGAACTGCAGCCACTAAATGATGCATATCCTAAACCTGTGACACTTTCTGGTAAAAATATACTTTTTAAACTGATACAATCTTGAAAAACACTTTGTCCAATACTTATTAAAGTATCTGGCAATTGTACTTCTTCTAAACTTAAACATCCCTGAAATGCACCTGAACCTAAAACAGTTACTCCTTCAGGTAAAGTAATACTTTTCAATCCAGTACAATGAACAAATGCATTTCCTCCAATAGATGTTAATGTACTAGGAAAATCAATACTTTCTAAAGACTTACAATTTCCAAATACCATTCCACCTATTGTTTTAATTCCCTCAGGTATTTCTACGCTTTTTAAGTTTATACAATCAAAAAATGCACCATAAGAAATAGATTTAATTCCGTTAGGAATCACTAAACTTTCAAGACTATTACAACCTGCAAAAGCATATTGACCTAATGAAACAACTGAATCTGGAATATTCATTGTTTGTAACTGGCTACATTGTGAAAAAGCATAGTTTTCAATACTAATTACAGTATCAGGAACTTCTAATGTTTCTATACTTTTACATTCAGCAAATGCTCCATAACCAATTTTTTTAACTGTTTTCCCACCAATTTCTTTTGGAATAACCAAATTCTTTTCACTTCCAGAATAGTTTAATATAATAGCTGATTCATCATCAATTAACTCATAAGAATAATCCCCACTATATGTTATATTCCCATTACATGTAATTTCTATAGCATTATCAATCATGTTATCCTTAATTGTTACACGATAAGGGCAAATATGATATATTATATCTTTGTTTTTATCATTTATTAAATGATTTGTAATTGCATTACCAGATGCAACTATATGTTCAACATTATCTTGTTTACCTTTAAAAATAACTATATGATTATTTGCTCTTTCTCTGTAAAATTTAGCTGTTTCATCTAAATCAACTTTAGAATGATATATGTCATTACTTATACTTATCATTCCAATATTTCTTAGTCCTTTTGATGTATAAATTTCATTAAATTCAGTAGCGATATAATCTGATAATTTATTAAAACTATTGATTATTCCATCATTACATATACTTCCATTTGTAACGCATGAAAAATGTTAAAATCCTTGATTTCCGCTTTATTATTCCATCAACTAAATATTCAATTATTTCAGGCTCTAAAAATGGTTCTCCACCTGTTAATAATAAATTTTGTACTGTTCCAATTTCATCTAAAAATTTATCAATTACTTTTTTATTTAGAACTTGATTTTGTGGCTTTCCCCTCATACAATGGGGACATTTCATATTACATTTTCTTGTTATTTCTAATGCCATAGATCTAAACGGTAATTTTGTAATATCTTTTTCAATATCTGATTTCTTATCTTTATTTAAGTAGTCCAATAATTCTTCTCCTAGTGTCACCACTACCGATTTTAATGTCTTTTATATCCGTAACTTTCTGGCACTTCACAAACAAGTATTTTAGCTGCATATACCTTTTCAGGCTCTTGTTTACTCTGCCAAATTTCAAACTCTACTATCGAACCTTTAACCAGTTCATAATCATCTGTTAGCTGTGTACAGTGTGCAAAATAACTTTGTCCATCATCATAACAACGAATAAAACCAAATTTACGTTCTCTATTCCAACTGGTAACTACACCCATGTATCTAGGTCTAGGCTTCCAAACCTTTTTCTTTTTTGCTTCCTGATTTTCCATATAAAAAAACTTCAATATCCTTTCTCAAAACATAGCCGCCTTTGGTCTTGGCTTGCAAAACACAAAGGCTCTATAATTATTCTTATATTCTTTGCCCCACACAACAAAAGGAACATTTTTACTCCGCAAGTTATACGCCGTATGAATATCATATGTAATAGTCAAATCTGGACTATTATAATCTTCCTTTTCAAATGCTCCTGTGTCGTATGGATATAATGTCAATATTTCTTCTTCCGAAAGAGTGTGACCAAATAAATCCGCTATTTCATCGGTTCTCGAATTATTCAACGGCAACAGCTTCACTTACTTTCGTTTCAGATTTTTCCTCATAGTTTTTCTTGTGAAATTCTTCCACATCTTTTAACAGTTCTTCCGTCCTATCGAATACCCAAAAATATTTATCCGTCTTATAGTGGGTACAACGGAAAAGGTATTGTAACCTTTTTCTTTAATCAGATAGTGCAATTCTGATCTAGTGGTACACCAATAGAAACGCTCCATAAGTTCTTTTTTGTAAATCTCAAACTCTTCTCTTGTCATACAATCTTTCTCCTTTTCAATCCACTAATAATTTATACCGCTATGTTTAATACATAATTGCCTTTATAGGTTTCTGCCGAAACTAAAATCTTTTCTTTATTCTTATACTTCTGTATTGCTTCATATTTTGGCACATAAATTTTCTGAATAGGTTGTTTCAATTCAAATTTATAATCTGGCACTTTGTAAGTAGGAGTCTCCAAAAATCCATCATCATTTATAAAAATCTTGTCGTGTAAACAATGCTCCACGCCAAAATCCTGAAAATATTTCATATTGTGCGATTCAAGAATTGGTAATAGATACTCTGTAAGACCTAACTTATCCAACCAGTAAATATTAACATCTTTCCATTTACCACCGTCTTTATAATAGCCAATAAAGCCACCATCAACCGCAAGTAGCATAGTCTTTAATAAATTATTCATCTTTTCAATGCCACCATATAAGCCGATAAGAAATGTAAGTGTGCTAAAATTATATTTGTTCTTATATTCTCTGGAAATTACATTCGGATTTACCCTATTAGAATTAGGGATGAATGTTCTGTGATTGTCGAAAGTTAATTGATTCCGACCTATTGATAAATCAACATAGATAGGTATTTTCCACCCATAATCTGTAATAACATCATTTTCAAACAAACCTTTTTCAAAACTATAAAAACCACCTATTTCTAGTCCAAAAAGTGTATGCAATCTTTGGCAACTAAAAAGACTATCGCAAT
>OFFQ01001609.1_pt1 | contig 12824 bp, 15 predicted proteins | sample 1521411 | NCBI WGS metagenome assembly OFFQ01 (sample SAMEA3504110, study PRJEB24116) | mouse gut metagenome | biome: mouse gut; feature: mouse-associated habitat; material: faeces | place: Denmark | collected 2011 | reverse complement strand
GCGGCCCAGCACATCGCCCACGCAGGTGGCGGACTTTTTGAAGGGCTTGTCAGATGTCAGGTTGTCCTCGTACATGGCGTAGAGGATGCGCCGGTGGACGGGCTTGAGGCCGTCCCGCACGTCGGGCAGGGCCCGGCCCACGATGACCGACATGGCGTACTCAATATAGGAATTGGTCATCTCCGGCACCAGGGGAGACGCCACAATCTTCTGTTCCGGGAACCGGATCTCCTCCGGATCGTACTGTGGTTTTTTGCTCATTATGCTTCCTCGCTTTTCGTCTAATCCCGTTTTTCAAACACAATGCGGCTGGAATCCAGCCCGAACTCGTCCTCCCGGGCGGCCCGGAAGCCGGCTATTCTCAGCTCATACCGGGAAATCGCCTCGTCGGCAAACGGCGCGCCGCCCTCGTACTCCTCCGCTGTGATCTCCAGGTCCTCCCGGGGCTCTATCTCAAAGACATAGGTCCCGCCTATCTCCAGCTCCTGGGCCAGATCTCCCACCTGGAGGGTGAAGGGTCCGCTCTGGAACAGGGTGACCACCGCCACCCGTGGGGTCTCGCTGTCCAGCACATAGTCCGGGATCAGATCCCGCACCCTGGCCGCAAAGGTCCCGCTGACGGTCACCGACAGGGCCTCCGCCCCATCAGCCTCCTCCAGCCGGGCCTGGAGCGCGTCCCGCTCCGCGCATACCCTGTCGTACTCCTCCCGGGATACGCCGCCGCAGCCCGCCAGGGCCAGCAGCAGCGCCAGCAGGGAGAGGATTAATCCGCGCTTCATTCCTCGTCACCCTCTTTAGTAGTCCAGGTTCACGGCGTACTTGGCGTTCTTCTCAATAAATTCCTTTCTGGGCTCCACCTTCTCCCCCATGAGGACCGTAAAGATGGCGTCCGCCTGGACCGCGTCGTCCAGCTCAATGCGGCGGAGGGTCCGCTTCTCCGGGTCCATGGTGGTCTCCCAGAGCTCGTGGGGGTTCATCTCGCCCAGGCCCTTGAAGCGGCTGATGTCCACCTTGGCGTTGGGATTGTCCCCCCGGAGCTGGGAGGAGATCTGGTCCCGCTCCTCCTCCGAGAAGGCCAGACGGGTGGTCTTGCCCCGGCTGAGCTTGAAGAGGGGCGGCACGGCGGAGTAGACGTAGCCCTGCTCAATGAGTGGCCGCATGAACCGGAAGAAGAAGGTCAGGAGCAGGGTACGGATGTGGCTGCCGTCCACGTCCGCATCGGCCATGATGATAACCTTGTGGTAGCGCAGCTTGTTGACGTCAAAGTCCTCCCCAATGCCGGCCCCCAGGGCGGTAATCACCGGCTGAAGCTTGTCGTTGCCGTAGACCTTATCCACCCGGGCCTTCTCCACGTTGAGCATCTTGCCCCACAGGGGGAGAATGGCCTGGAACCGGGAGTCCCGGCCCTGGGTGGCGGAGCCTCCTGCGGAGTCGCCCTCCACGATGTAGAGCTCCGTCAGCTCCGGGTTGTTCTCATTGCAGTCCCGCAGCTTATCCGGCATGGCCGCGCCGCCCAGGGCGGTCTTGCGGCGGATGGACTCCTTGGCCTTCCGGGCGGCCTCCCGGGCCCGGTTGGCCATCATGGCCTTGTCCAGGATGAGCCGGGCCACCTTGGGATTCTCCTCCAGGTACTCCTCCAGCTTCTCCGACACCACAGAGGCCGTCAGGGTGCGGATGGAGGCGTTGCCCAGCTTGGCCTTTGTCTGGCCCTCGAACTGGGCGTCCGTCAGCTTCACGGAGATGACGCAGGTGATGCCCTCCCGGCAGTCCTCGCCGGAGACCTTGTCGTCCCCCTTGATGATATTGGTCTTTTTCCCGTAGGCGTTGAGGGCCGTGGTGAGGGCCCGCTTGAAGCCCTCCTCGTGCATGCCCCCCTCCGGGGTGCGCACATCGTTGGCAAAGGAGACTATGGTCTCGCTGTAGCTGTCGTTGTATTGCAGGGCCACCTCCACGGAGGAGTCGTCCTTCTGACCGGCCATGTAGACCACGTCCTCGTGGACCGGGGTCTTGTTGGCGTTAAGCCAGGTGACGTACTCCCGGATCCCCCCCTCGTAGCGCATGGAGTCGGCCTCATCCCGCCCCTCCCGTCTGTCGTAAGTGGAGATTTGCAGGCCCGCGTTCAGAAACGCCTGCTGCTGCATCCGGGTGTGGATGATGTCGTAGCTGTAGGTGGTCACGTCGAACATCTCCGGGTCCGGCTTGAAGGTGACCACGGTGCCGGTTTTCTCCGTCGTCCCCACCACCCGCATGGGCTGGGTGATCTCTCCCCGGGAGAACTTCATCTCATAGATCTGGCCGTTCTTGTGGACCTGGACCTCCAGCCACTGGCTCAAGGCGTTGACCACGCTGGCGCCCACGCCGTGGAGGCCGCCGGATACCTTGTAGCCCCCGCCGCCGAACTTGCCGCCGGCGTGGAGAACCGTAAAGACCACCTCCAGGGCGGGCAGGCCCGTCTGGGGCTGGATGTCCACGGGGATGCCCCGGCCGTTGTCGGTGACGGTGATGGTGTCGCCCTCGTTGATGGTGACGGTGATCTCATCGCAGAAGCCGGCCAGGGCTTCGTCGATGGAGTTGTCCACGATCTCGTAGACCAAGTGGTGCAGTCCCGATTCGCTGGTGGAGCCGATATACATGCCCGGCCGCTTGCGCACCGCCTCCAGGCCCTCCAGTACTTGGATCTCACTGCCGCCGTACTCGTGGGTCACCTGATTTACGGACAGCTCGCTTCTTTCCATTACTTCAGACATCTTTTCATTGACCTCCAGTCAGTGTGTGGGAAACATGGCGGACAGGCCCTCCAGCCGCCCCAGAAGGGTGGCCGGCGCCAGAGGGGAGATGTAGACCCGCTGCCACGATCCCGCAGGGGAGCACACCACCAGGGACTTGGGCAGGTCGCCGCCGGCGCTCACCACCATCCCTTCCTCCTCCGCCGCCCGGAGATAAGCGCGGGTGTCCCGGGCGGTGGAGGCGTTGTCCAGATCGAATATGCCAATAATGTCGTCCGTTGGAACGGAGACATTGTTTCCTAAATGTAAATACATATATTTTTTATACAGTTCGTTGTTTTTCTTGGGGAGATCCTGCCCTTTGTCCCGGGGACTGTGGCGGTCTCTGGCGGGAGCGTCTATCTGACCGGCAGCGCCGGGCGCGGACGCCGCCTGCGGGGTTACCTGCGGGACAGGCGCTCACCCCGGCAAAACAACCCCTCCGCTCACCCGGTAAACATTCCCCTTCAGCAGGGAGTGCAGCCGGTCCTCCTCGCAGCAGGTGATGAACACCTGCCCGCTGCCCAGGCGGTTTAATACGTATTCCTGCCGCCGGGGATCCAGCTCGCTGAGTACGTCGTCCAGAAGCAGGACAGGATACTCCCCGATAATCTCCCGGTGGATCTCCCTGGCCGCCAGCTTCATGGACAGCGCCGCCGTCCTGGTCTGCCCCTGGGAGGCAAAGGATCTGGCGCTGACGCCGTTGAGAGACACCTCCAGATCGTCTTTGTGGGGCCCGGAGAGGCACTGACGGCTGGAGATCTCCGCGCTGTAGTGGGTCCTCTGGTGCTCCAGAAGCTGCCCCACCAGCGTCCGGTGATCCCCAAAGGGATCGGTCACCGTCTTTACCGTGGTATAGGTGATCTCCAGATCCTCCCTTCCCCCGGAGCACTCCAGATGGGCCGGCGCGGCGTACTGCCCCAGCAGGCGGGCGAAGCGGGAGCGGTAGTGGATGAGCGCCGCCCCCGCCTCCGCCATGCGCAGGTTGAAGTCCGGCAGGGTGGCCATGAGATCCGGCCGCTCAGCGCAGTCCCTGAGAAGCCGGGTCTTGTGCTCGTGGAGGCGCTGGTACTCCGCCAGGGCCGCCGCGTACCGGGGCCGCAGCTGACACAGCGACGCGTCCATGAACCGCCGCCGGGCCGCCGCCCCCTCCCGGATGAGCTGGAGATCCTCCGGGGAAAAGAAGACCGTGTTCAATACGCCGCTCAGCTCCGAGGCGGACTTGGCCGGGACCTTGTTGACGCTGATCTTCTTTTTCCGCCCCGCCCCGGCCTCGATGCGGCTGATAAACGCCCGGTCCCGGGTCCGGACCGTCCCCTCCAGCAGAAATCCTCCCTCCCCGAACCGGATCAGCTCCCGGTCCGTGCGGGTGCGGTGGGATCTGCCGCAGGAGAGGCAGACCACGGCCTCCAGCAGGTTCGTCTTCCCCTGGGCGTTCTCCCCCCAGATCACGTTGCATACGGGGTGGAAGTCCACCTTCTGGGACTGGTAGTTGCGAAAATTCTCCAGAAAGAGGCTGTCAAGGCGCATAGACCACCTGGAAAGACCGGCCCTGGAAGGACGCAACGTCCCCTTCCCGCAGTTTTCTGCCCCGCTGGAGGCAGACCTCGCCGTTGACCGCCGCCTCCCCGGCCTGTATGCGGATCTTTGCCTCGCCCCCCGTGGCCGCAAGGCCTGTGAGCTTTAAGAGATCCTGTAGACGGATATACTCCGTGGTAATGGATATTGTTTCCATATGCAGTATTTCCCAATCATCCGTTTTTCAGCCGTACCGGCAGCACCATGTAGAGGAAGCTCTCCCCCCCCTCTGTGGGGGTGATGATACAGGGGGAGATACCCGTGTTCATCTCCAGCCGGACCTCCTCTGCCGGGGCGTACTTCAGCGCGTCCAGAAGATAGCGGTTGTTGAAGCCGATCTCCAGCCCGCCGCCGTCTCCGCTGACCGTACACACGTCCTTTGCCTCGCCGTTGGCGGTTTTGGCGGACATGTAGGCCTTGTTTTCCTTGAAGATGCACCGTACGGGGCTCTTCTGCTTGTCAGAGATCACCACGCTCACCCGGTCAATGGATTCCATCATGGCCTTGGTGGAGGTGGTGATGGAGATGGGGTTGGACCGGGGGATGGCCGCTTTGTAGTCCAAAAACTCCCCCTCCAGCCGCCGGCAGATGAGCTGGGTGCTTCCCACATCAAAAAGAAGGTGCCGGTTGCCCAGGGTGATGGAGGCGGTTTCATCGGTGTCCTCGCAGATCCGCTCCACCTCGTTGAGGGCGCTTCCCGGTGCCACGAAGCGGAAGGAGCCGCTGATGTTCTCCAGTGGTTCCCGCCGCAGGGCCAGCCGGAAGCCGTCCACGCTGACCACCGTGAGGCCCTCCTCCCCGATTTCAAAGAGGGAGCCCATGTGGACAGGGCGGATCTCATCTGTGGATACGGCAAAGGAGGTCTGGGCGATCATGGAGCGGAGGATATTCTGCTTGATCTGGATGGAGTACTGGTCCTCCACCTCCGGGAGTTCGGGATAGTCCTCTGCGGACAGGGCGAGGATGTCGTAGGCTGCGTCGCCGCAGGTGAGTTTTACGTTGAGCGCATTGTCAGAGGAGAAGGTGACCACGTCGTCCGGCAGACGGCGGATGATTTCCCCGAAGAGCCGGGCGGAGAGGACCAGGGAGCCGGGCTCTGTGATGTCCGCGTCCAGCCGGGTGCGGATGCCGGTCTGCATGTTGTAGCCGGATACGGTGAGCTGGTGGTCCGCATGGAGCAGCAGACCCTCCAGGGCGGGGATGGAGCTCTTGGCTGCCACAGTCCTGGAGGCGGTGGTGATGGCGGATTGAAGTAGGGTTTTTTCACAGGAAAATTTCATGGCTGGTTTTCCTTTCTTTTTTCGGCCGGCGGAATATTGGCCGGTTAAGAAGCATAGTATATTTATTTTTCAGAAGTAGAAGCGGTAGGGCGAAAAATTGTGGATTATGGCGGCAAGCCATTGAAAATGCTGGAAAAATTGGAAGAATAAGGGGTGTGGAAAACAGAGCGGGTTGTCCACGCTTTTCCACGACCGCATAGGGGACAATTTTTTTCCACAGCCGATGTGGAGAATATTTTGTTGGTATTGTGGAAAACTTGGGGGAAAATGTTGAAATGGAAACGGCCGTTTCACAGCCCTACTTGGTGGAGTTGATGTTGGTGATAATGGCCTTTACCGTCTCCGCGTAGGTCGGGTCCGCCTTCATCTTTTTCTCTACCTTGTTGATGGAGTTGAGCACCGTGGAGTGGTCCCGGCCGCCGAAGACCTTTCCCGTGTCGTCCAGAGACAGGCTGGTGAGACGGCGAATGAGGTACATAGCCGTCTGCCGGGCGTTGAGGGAGTCCCGGCTCCGGGATTGGCCCTTGATCTGGTCCTCCTCCAGCCGGAAGTACCGGCAGACCTCCTTGATGATGGTCTCCGGAGTGATGATGAATTCGTTGGACCGGCTCATGTCCTGGAGCGCCCGGTCTACGGCGGCGGTGTTGATCTCAATGCCGTCCAGGTCCTTGAAGGCCTTGATCTTCTTGACCGTGCCCTCCAGCTGGCGGACGTTGGCGGTGATCTTGGAGGCAATGTAGCCGGCGATCTCGTCGCTGAGGATGAAGCCCAGCTGGGCGGCCTTGTTTTTGAGGATAGCCACTCGGGTCTCCAGTACCGGAGGCTGTACGTCCGCCATCAGGCCCCACTCGAACCGGGTCCGCAGCCGGTCGTCCAGCTGGGCCATCTCCTGGGGAGGCCGGTCGGAGGTGAGCACGATCTGCTTTTTCGCCTCGTAGAGGGCGTTGAAGGTGTGGAAGAACTCGTTCTGGGTCTCCACCTTGCCGGCCACGAACTGGATGTCGTCCACCAGCATGAGGTCCGCCTCCCGGTACTTGGTGCGGAACTCATTCATGGCCCGGCCGGAGCGGACGGTCTCAATGTAGTCGTTGATGAACTCGTCGCCCTTGATATAGAGGATTTTCGCGGAGGGGAATTTGCCGCGGATGACGTGAGCGATGGCGTAGAGCAGGTGGGTCTTGCCCAGCCCCGAGTCGCCGTAGATGAAAAGGGGGTTGTAGTGCTGCCCCGGCGCGTCCGCCACCGCCCGGGCCGCACTACAGGCCAGACGGTTGGAGGGGCCCACCACAAAGGTGTCAAAGGTAAACTCCCCGCTCTCCATCAGGGATACGGGCTTCTCCTCCTCCTTGCTCTGAAAGCGCTGAAGGCCTCCGTCGTCCAGCAGGTGGACGGCGATGTCGGCGGAGAAGATGTCCTTGAGTCCCGCCTCAATGTTGGGAAGGAAGCGGTCCTGGATGTTGGTGCGCTTGAAGGTGTTGGGACAGTGGAGGTAGAGGTTGTTTCCCTCCAGGGCCACTACTGTCGTTTCGTCGAACCATGTCTTGATGGTGGTCTCCGACAGATCCTCCCGGAGCCTGGTCAGGATCATGGACCAGATATCGGAAACAGATTGCATAGAAGCTCTCCCTCTCTTTTTCCTTAGTGACGGTCTTGTTTCTTTGACAGCCGAAAATGTTCCTAGGATAGTATAGCAGAAAATGGATGGGATTGCAACAGATACTTATTCTATATATAGGAGAAATATAACGGCTCCAGGGAGAGCTTTGCTGGCAGCTTGACGGCGGCGCGAAAGACCCCGCTTGGGCAAAAGAGCTGTTTTTTGAATTTTTTGTTGACACAGATCCCTTTTTTATGTATAATAACGTTTGCCTGTCCTGCGGCAGGCTGAAATGCGTCAACTGCGGGGGGATGACTGTCATGCCCCGCCGTCGAGTAGTGGGGGGCGAGAGCTCCGCACAGCCATATTTTGAGTAGGAGGTGTATGCAAATGTTCCGTACCTATCAGCCCAAAAAGCGTCAGCGCTCCAAGGAGCACGGGTTCCGTAAGAGGATGAGGACCGCCAATGGCCGCAAGGTGCTCGCCCGCCGCCGCGCCAAGGGCCGCGCCCGCCTGACCCATTGAGGTTCGCGGCGTTTGCATCGCAAATAAGATAGATCGGGGGGACGGCAAGAATTTTTTCATGCCGTCCCTGCGCGCCTTTTCAGGCCAGCGCCGCCGTCTGTCTGAGAGGAGGCCGTGGGCCGTGAAGAAAACTGTTACCATCAAGGAAAACCGGGCCTTCCGCCGCATCTACAGCCGGGGCAAGTCCGCCGTGACCCCCTTTCTGGTGGTCTACTGCCGGCCCAACCGCCTGGACCACAACCGCCTGGGGGTGACGGTGAGCACCAAGCTGGGCTGCGCCGTGGTGCGCAACCGGGCCCGCCGCCGCCTGCGGGAGGTCTTCCGTCTGGCGGGGCCGGACCTGCGCCAGGGCTATGATATCATCCTGGTGGCCCGCTCCCGGGCCGCGGATGGGGACTATGCCCGGCTCACCCAGGCCTTCTACCGGGCCTGCGGGGAGCTGAAGCTGCTGGAGAGGCGGGAGACATGCTGAAGAAGCTTCTGCTGGGGGCCATCCGGTTCTACCAGCGCAATATCTCCCCGGGCCTTCCGCCCAGGTGCCGCTTTATCCCCACCTGCTCCCAGTACGCCCTCCAGGCCGTGGAGAAGTACGGCGTGTGGCGGGGCGGATGGCTGGCCCTGCGGCGCTTTTTGCGATGCCACCCCTTCTACAGGGGGAACTTCTACGATCCTGTGCCATAGCCCTCCCCTGCCTGAAAGGCGGGGGAAACATTCTACCGGAGGAAACTTTACATGTTTGGTACCTTTGGCAAACTCGTCAGTATGCCCTTTGCCGCGCTGCTGCGCTGGCTGTATGCCGTCAGCGGCTCCTACGGCCTGGCGATTATCTTCTTCAGCCTGGTGGTCACACTGATTATGGTGCCGTTCCAGATGAAGTCCAAGCGCAGTATGGTGCGCATGGGCAAGCTCTCCAGCAAGCAGGCGGAGCTGCAGAAGCAGTACGCCAAGAATCAGCAGAAGTACCAGGAGGAGCTGCAAAAGCTCTATCAGGAGGAGGGCATCAACCCCATGGGCGGCTGCCTGTGGTCCTTCCTCCCCATGTTCATCCTGGTGCCCCTCTATTCCATCATCCGCCAGCCCATCACCTACTTTATGGGCATCAGCGACGCCGCCTGCGCCAGTCTCCGTCAGGCCGCCGAGGGCCTGGGCTACGTGGCGGACCAGATGGCCAACGGCGCCTACGGCGCCTATGAGCAGGTCAACCTTGCCGACTTCATCTCCCGCAACTGGTCCAGCTACGACTGGTCCGGCGTGGAGGGCGTGGGGGACAGGCTGCTCCAGATGCACTTTGACTTCTTCGGCGTCAACCTCAGCGTCCAGCCCCAGGAGGTGTTCAAGGGCTTCTCCATGACATGGCCCGTCATCGGCCTGATTCTCATCCCCCTGCTGGCCGCTGTGATGAACTACGTACAGACCATTGTCATCACCAGGAGCAACGGCCAGTCTCGGGAGCAGCAGGCCAGCATGAAGATGATGAACCTGATGATGCCCCTCATGAGCATCTGGTTCTGCTTCATCATGCCCGCGGCCCTGGGCGTGTACTGGATTGCCAACAGCGTGTGGGGCATGATCCGCGAGTCCGTGCTGGGCAAGTTCTACACCAAGAAGATCAACGCCGAGGAGGAGGAGCGGGAGGCCAAGCGGGAGGCCGCCAGAAAGCTGCGCATGGAGGAGGCCAAGAAGCGGGCCGCCGAGCAGCGGGAGAACGAGAGCAAAAAGCCCAAGAAGCTGCCCCAGAAGGCCCCGGAGAAGAAGGTCTCCACCAACGAGGCGGGCCGGATAGGGGATCGCCCCTACGCCAGAGGCCGCAGCTATCAGGCGGACCGCTATGAAGAGAAGGAGTAAAACGCGCTATGACGACGAAATTTATAGATGTGACCGGCAAGACCGAGGACGAGGCTGTCGCCAAGGCCCTGGCGGAGCTGGGTCTGGAGCGGGAAGAGGTGTCCGTGGAGATCCTGGAGCGGGCAAAGAAGGGCTTTCTGGGCATCGGCGCCAGCCCGGCCAAGGTTCGGGTGACCTACGGTCTGGCGGAGGAGCCGGTAAAGGCCCCCCCGCCGCCCCCCGCTGCTCCTGCGGCTCCGGAGCCCAGGAGGCCCGTCCAGGCCCCGCCGCCGGAGCGGCCGGAGAAGGCGTCCCGGGCGGAGAAACGGGAGGAACGCCGGCGTCCGGAGCGCCGGGAGCGGCCTGAACGAGGGGAGAGGGCCGTGGAGGCCGCGGCCCCTGTGCCGGTGCTGCCGCCCCAGGACCTGGGGGAGATCTGCGACGATGAGAAGGCGGCGCAGATTGTGGAATTTCTCACCGGCCTTCTGGAGCACATGGGCAGCAAGGCCCAGGTGAAGGTGTACCGGAACGAGGAGGGCCGCTACAAGGCCATCCTGGAGGGGGAGAAGCTGGGCGCCCTCATCGGCAGACGGGGCGAGACCCTGGACGCTATCCAGCAGCTGACCAACTACTCCGTCAACCGGGGCGGCGAGAAACGGGTGCGCATCCACGTGGACGCGGAGAACTACCGCCTCAAGCGGGAGCAGAGCCTCCAGCATCTGGCCATGAAGGTGGCGGCCAAGGTGGTCAAGTACAAGCGGAACGTGACCCTGGAGCCCATGAACGCCTACGAGCGCCACGTCATCCACACAGTTCTCCAGAATGTGGAAAATGTCACCACCTACTCCATGGGCACCGAGCCCAACCGCCGGGTCATCGTGGCCTACGACAGGACCGGGGGCAAGCAGCAGCAGTAATTTCATATGCATAGAAAAAGCCGCTCAACGGGAAATTTCCTGTTGAGCGGTTGCTTTTTCTCCGGCCTTGGTCTATAGTGGATGGAGATAACCTTTCACAGACGAAGAGGAGGCCGTACATATGGGAGATCTGGATATCAGGCTGCGTGAGGCGCTGGAAGCGGTCAGGCCGGCGGACAGGGAGCGGGTGGAGGCGGCCCGGCGGCACTGGGACGCGGTGGCCAAGCCTCTCCGCGGCCTGGGGCAGCTGGAGAACGTGGTGTCCCGGCTGGCGGGGACCGCTCCCCTGCGGCGGGAGATGCGCAAGTGCGTGGCCGCTTTCTGCGCGGACAACGGCGTGGTGGCCGAGGGGGTCACCCAGACGGACAGCGGCGTCACCGCCGTGGTGGCCGGGAACATGCTCACCGGCGCGGCCAGCGTGTGCTGCATGGGCGCTGTGGCCGGTGCGGACGTGATCCCCGTGGACGCGGGCATGCTGACGGAGGTGCCGGGTATGCGGTCCATCAAGATCTCCCGGGGTACAAAAAATCTGGCCCAGGAGCCCGCCATGACCCGGGAGGAGTGCCTCACTGTGCTGCTGGCGGGTATGGAGCTGGCCGGGGATTTGGCGGAGAAGTACGATCTTCTGGCCGCCGGGGAAATGGGCATCGGCAACACCACCACCACCAGCGCCGTGGCCGCCGCCCTGCTGGGCCGTCCGGCGGAGGAGATGACCGGCAAGGGGGCCGGGCTCTCCGATGAGGGTCTGGCCCGGAAGATCAGGGTCATCGACAGGGCTATTGCCCTCCACCGGCCGGACCCCCAGGACCCGGTGGACGTGATTGCCAAGGTGGGCGGCTATGATATCGCCGCCATGACCGGATTCTATATAGGCTGCGCCCTCCACAGGACCCCGGCGGTGATGGACGGGTTCATCTCCACCGTGGCGGCCCTGGCGGCGGTGCGGCTGTGCCCGGCGGTGGGGGACGCCCTGACGGCCTCCCACCTGTCGGCGGAGCCGGGGGCGGGGTATGTGATGGAGGAGCTGGGAGTCCCTCCCCTGCTGAAGCTGGGCATGGCCCTGGGGGAGGGCACGGGAGCTGTGTCGGTGATGCCCCTGATCGACATGGCCCTGCGGGTGTATTTCGACATGCCCTCCTTTGACAACATCGGCATTGAGGCCTATCAGCCCCTGTGATGGGAGAGCTTTTACTGGTCTATGGCGGCAGCGGCAGCGGCAAGTCCGCCTGGGCGGAGCGGGAGCTGCTGGCCCGGGCCCGGGGCCGGGCGGTCTACCTGGCCGCCATGGAGTCCTCCAGCCCGGAGGCGGAGGCGCGGATCCAACGTCACCGCGCCATGCGCGCCAGACATGGCGCGGAGGCGGGTCTGAACTTCGTCACCATGGAGCGCCCCACCGGCATCGGTGGCGCGCCGGTCCGCCCCGGCGACTTCGTCCTTCTGGAGGACCTGGGCAATCTTCTCGCCAACGAGATATGGTCCCCCACCGGCTCCGGCCCCGAAAACGCCCCCGCCCATATCCTGGAGGGCGTTGATACGCTCCTGGAGCGCGTGGAGCTTCTTCTGATCGTCAGCATCGACATTTTTTCCGACGGCGTCCGGTACGACGAGTCCACCATGGCCTATATCCGCCAGCTGGCCGCCCTCCACCGCGCCCTGTCCGCCAAAGCGGAACAGACCGTAGAAGTGGTCTGCGGCATCCCCCTGTACCGTCCCGCGCCATCCGGCGGGACCGGAAACTCCCTAAAGTAAGAGGGCAGGTCACCAAGACCCGCCCTCTTTTTCTATCCGCCCAACAATTCGACGATCAATAAAAAGAACTCCCCATGGGAGATGCTCTCCCATCCCCCCAGGGGCGGGGTCCGCCCCAGCCTTGTGGAGCAGAACTGGGCCAGCTCCACCGCCGTACATTTGCCGTCGAAGAACAGGTCGTTGAGGATATTGCCGATGAGCACCTCAAAGGCCGCCGAGGAGCTGAGGCCGCTGCCCTTGAGCACGTTGGAGGTAAGATAGGCGTCAAATCCCTCCAGCGTACCTGGGCCCCATGTCCCGGAAGGGGGCCCGCCCCGAGCGGACCAGCTCCACCCGCCGCCGGACGGTCTCCCATCCGAAGGCCATCATAGCCAGCTCCCCCCGCGTGAGCGCGGCCTCCGGCCGCAGCGCGTTGTCCTGAAAGGCGGGGCACCATCCCAGGCCCAGCAGCCGCCGGGCGGCCCGCCCGTGCCCGCTGTCTGCGGGCACGTCCCGGAAGGGGGCCTGCTCCAGCAGCTCGGAGACCGTCACCACCCGGTACCCGTGGTCGCTGAGGAGCCGCAGCTGCCGCTCCAGCCCGTCGGCCGCC
>OFFQ01001605.1_pt1 | contig 12853 bp, 14 predicted proteins | sample 1521411 | NCBI WGS metagenome assembly OFFQ01 (sample SAMEA3504110, study PRJEB24116) | mouse gut metagenome | biome: mouse gut; feature: mouse-associated habitat; material: faeces | place: Denmark | collected 2011 | reverse complement strand
GCGTAGGTCCAGTAGGTAGTTTTCCCCAGCTTTTGGCCATTGTGGTAGCGTTCCCCGTTCAGCTTCTTGTACTCGCTGGGACAGGGAACCCCCTCCTCGTTGAGCAGCTTGGCGATCCTGATCTTTCCATTACCCTGTTCATACAGATCAAAAATGCGCTGGACCACAGTGGCAGCACATGGGTCGATCAACAGTTTGTTGTGGTCCTCCGGATCCTTCCGGTAGCCGTAGGAAGCAAAGGCTCCGATAAAGGCTCCCTGTTTCTGCTTGGCCTGCATAGCGCTTTTTACCTTGTTGGAGATGTCCCGGGCATACTGCTCGTTGAACACGTTTTTGAAGGGGAGCAACATGTCATAGGGGCCGTTTTCGCTGTCGATATGGTCGTTGACCGCCAGGAAACGGACCCCATGCTCGGGAAACCAGCGCTCCAGATAGCGGCCTGAGTTGATGTAGTCCCGGCCAAACCGGGAGAGGTCTTTGACGATCACACAGTTGGCCTCGCCCTGCTCGATCATCCGCATCATTTCCTGGAATGCCGGGCGGTCAAAGAGGACCCCGCTGTAACCGTCGTCAATCTTTTCTGCCACGACTTCAATCTCCGGGTGCCGGGCAATATAATCATCAATCAGCCGCCGCTGGTTGGCGACGCTGTCGCTTTCCACCGTCTTATCATCGGTATAAGAAAGACGGATGTACTTAATGGCTTTGTAAACCTGCATAAAAAAACACTCCTTTCGTTGCGCAGAAAAATCCCCGCAATCCAAGAAGTGTGGCTGTGCCGTATTCAATTCCTTTTCCAGTTCTTATTGTACCACGCCCCTGCGGGAAAGTCAGCCCTTTTCCTAAAATAATCCGGCTCACCGTAAGATTCCCTTGATACATTCTTCCAGGGTGGCGCCGCCTGCGGCAAAGCTGGCCTGTACGGTGAACCGCCCGCATTTGAAGCGGTAAGGGTCTTTGATCTGCCGTACAAATTCGGCGATCCGTTCCTCACGGGAAAGCTCCTTATCAACGGCAACCTCCCGGATGTCCACCAGTGCGCCGGTTCTGCCGGCAACAACCGTATTTTCCATAATACCAACTCCTTCCTGAAAATTTCTGGCTATCGAAACCACATGAATAAGTCGGGCCTGCGCTCTTACAGTCACAGACCCGGCCCATTGTATCTGATTTCGATCAGCTGCCGTATTTGCCACGCCCCCCGGCAGGCCCTGAACGAACAGGGCAGGGCTGTTACAGGCTGCGGATAGCGTCGCCGCATCATAGCCCCGCATACGCCGCCGCTTTGCCAGAGCAGGCGCACGCCGCAGGAACTCTCCCCAAGTCTTTAGGGAGCCGTGAAGAAGTACCATTATGATCTGTGCCGTTGTCGCGTCCGGCCTGCCACAGCCGGTTTCGTGGGTTGCGTTTACCGCTCGGACATCCTGGATTCATCACCTCCTTAGGCCGCCTGTCACCGCGCCGCCCCATCTGCCGCTCGGAACACAGAATGAAGTACCTGTAACAGCGTATATTCGGTTGTCAAGGAGCAAGCGAGGGGCGTGGCAGTTATGACAGTTTTTCAGTTGGGGCGGGCCGGAGCATATGCTGTACGGCCACACCCGCCAGGCTTGTCCCGCCGGATAAATATGTCCCTCTATTATTCATTTCATTTTTGAGGGTTATTTTCGGGGGCAGGATTAAATTTCTTCCAGAATTTTTTTCAGGCGTCGGAGCCCGCGCTGGATTCCTTCATGCACGGAGCTTACCGCCGAGTGTTCGCTTTTGGCAATTTCCGAAAGGCTCATGCCAAGCAGATAGTGCGAGCATATCCGGTTTCGCTGCTTTTCAGGCAACAGGGAAATAGCCCGGTAGAGCCTCGCATGTTCTTCCTCCTGGACCAAGACATCTTCCGGTGCCAGCACAATCACAAGGGCGTCCCGTTCAACATTCTTGTCATAGTCCAGAGAAAAATATGCCTTATGCCGATATGTACGCAGGAAATGGGCCGCCTCGCTTAATTTATATTCCCGGAGCAGGTCGGCCACCTCGTCCGGCACTTCAACAACAGTATCTTTCGTATAAAACGGGTAATAGTCCCGCAAGTTAATTTCTTTCATGGGTAATTCCTCCAATTTCGATTTTTTTAGTTGATAGGCAAAATCGAAATCAGAGGGTGGGGAGCGACACCCCGGACTATCACCTGCAACAGAGGCAGCAGGAAAGTTTGTCTGTTTTGTAGATAAGAAAAGAGCGCGTACCCGTTTTGTTACAGGCGCGCGCTTAATGGAACATTTTGCTGATTGCTGGGAGAAAAAATAAAAATATGTCGATACAAAAAGTGCCGCAGCTTTTTGAACTGCGGCACTAAAATATATTTGGCTATTTTTTTGTCGTTTCCTGTGAAAATATAGGACTTTTCTAATGTGCATGTCTGCCCCCATATCTGGGGGAGTATAAATGGATTTGTCACTATCCTTTGATATATCCCCCAACCTGTTACATGGGGGATATTATACAGGGGCATATTCGCTTTTTATCGCCAGCCTTTCCCGGTAATGTCCTAAAAATGCCCTAAATTTATCTGTCATATTCCAGCATCAAATTTATAACCGACGCCTCGCACACTGATAACATATCCAGGTGCTTCAGGTGCAATTTGAAGTTTCTGACGAAGGCGGCTCAACAGATTATGGATTGTTTTCGGTGTAACGTCAATATATTCTTCGCCCCAAACATGGTAAGCTATGGTCTCAAAGGTCAATACCCGTTTCTTGTTGACAATCAGTAAGTGGAGTGCATCGAATTCTTTAGCTGTTAATTCTATCTCCTGACCGCTGACACACACCGTTCTTTCCTCCAGGCAAAAATACAGATCACCTTCCCGGATTGTCAGCCAGCAAATTAAATTTATCTATTACCGCAGGTTTGCTGCAAATTAAAATCTTCATTCTAAAAAACATTACTATGTAAATGTGCCGTTTTTTCCGGCACATTGTTTTCGGTATTGAATCCCTACATCCATTGGTATATATTGGTGTATGGAACAAAAAAAGAAAGAACCAAACTCCCCAGCCGGTTCTTTCTTCCTGTAATGGCATCCAGTACTAAGGTGGATGCACTAAAAACACTACAATACTATGATAAGAAAAAACTCACTGATTTGCAAGATGATTCGTATAAAAAAAACATCCATACAGCTTTTCAATGAATATATGCTGTCTTATTCATGGGAGGATGAGACATGTCCATGGTGCGGCTCCAAAGGGAACTGCGTCTCCCATGGCTCTTACATGCGCTCCATGGCTGATTTCACGTATGGAAAGACAGTCTATGGGGAAATCTGTGTCCTGCGGCTGTGCTGTACAAGCTGCGGGCATACCCATGCCATCCTCCCTGATGTCATCATCCCTTACTCTGAATATGGCCTTTTCTTCATCCTTCGGGTGCTGGCAGAATACTTCCTTCCTCTGCATACGGTAGGAAAACTCTGCTCCCGCTTCGGCATCTCCGTGTCCATGCTTTACCGCTGGAGGGACCTCTTCCTGTCCCACAAGCAGGAGTGGCTCGGCATGCTTGTTTCCGCAGAGACCGCCCCGTCCGCATTCATAAAGGGCCTCTGTTTTCTGGAGCAGTATTCCATTTCTTTTGCCTGCCAGTTCGTCCTCCTGTCCGCGCGCTCATTCCTGCAGTCACACAGGAACCCCGCAGATTACCGTCAGGAGTTTTTCTGACACATCCAGTTCTGTGGGGCTTCACACGCCATGGGAATTCCCCTCCCGGCATCCAGGGGATATGATGGAAAAAAACAAAGGAGGATCCATGTCTATGGAACATCACGCAAAAAAACTTTCGGGAGCCGCTGCCATAGCGCAGTTCAAGCTCGCAGTCATAGCCCCTGCCATCCACGGGCTTTATCCGGATGCCTCAAGGAACGCTTATTATAAGCGCGTCACACAGCAGCCGCTCACACTCCCGGACGGCAGTACGGCGCACTATAAGCCAGGGACACTCTCCAAGTGGGAATCCCTTTACCGGAAAGGGGGGATTGACGCGCTCATGCCGAAAGAACGCTCTGACAGCGGCGGGACACGCGTGCTCCCGGATGCCGCCGTGGATGAGATCTACCGCCTGAAAGCGGAATTCCCAAGGCTGAACGCAACACAGATCCACCGCCAGCTTGTGGCAGGCTCGTTCATCCCGGCAACCGTCAGCGTGTGCGCTGTCCAGCGGTTTGTCAAGCACCATGACCTGAAATCCGCAAAAAACCCGTCCATGCGTGACCGCAGGGCATTTGAGGAAGACGCGTTCGGGAAGATGTGGCAGGCAGACACCTGCTACCTCCCTTATATTACAGAAAACGGGGTACGCAGGCGTGTCTACTGTATCATGATCATTGATGACCATTCCAGGCTCCTGGTGGGCGGAGAGCTTTTTTACAGTGATAATGCCTATCACTTCCAGAAAGTACTCAAGGCCGCTGTTTCCGCCTATGGGATCCCGGCGAAACTATACGTTGACAATGGGTGCAGCTATGCAAATGAGCAGCTTTCCCTGATCTGCGGCTCCATCGGGACGGTGCTCCTCCATACAAAAGTAAGGGATGGGGCAAGCAAGGGTTAAGTAAAGAAATCCATTATGTAAAGAAATGTCCGACAAAGCCTAAAATTAAGCAATTCCAGCAGAGATTTCTTTACATAATAATCAATGCTTATTAAATGATTTAAGCCAGGATTTCAAGTCATCATCGCTGTCCCACTTAGCATCTTCGTGAGGAACAATCTCCCTGCTTGCTGCTTCAATGGCTTCACGCTTGAGCTTTGCATCCGTTTTGGCATAAATTTCTGTGGTTTTGACGCTTACATGGCCGAGCAGATCCCTTATGTAGATCAGATCGACACCAGAATCCACAAGTTCCATGGCGGCAGTATGCCGCATTTTGTGTGGGCTGAGGCTGTCCGGGATCAGGTCCGGCGAACTCTCACGGGCCATGGCGCCATATTTTTTGATGATATAATTCACACCCTGACGGGTGAACTGCCTGCCCATGTGGTTTATAAAAAGCCATTCGTCCAGCTTTTCCGGTGACTGGTAGCCCATCATTTTCAAATAGTCCTGTATGATGGGGAGGGAATCCTTCATCAGGGGAATGTAACGGCTCTTTTTTCCTTTGCCATGTACCAGAAGCGTGCGCGGTTCATGGAGTGATAAATCCTTTACCCGGATGCCGGTCAGTTCACTGACGCGGATGCCGGTGGAATACAGGAGCATCAGCATGACGTAGTCACGCAGGCCGTCTGCTTTTCGTGTATCCACCTGCTCCATTAATGCAGAAACGCCATCTGTTTTCAGATATGATATTTCTTTCTGCGGCGCCTTTTTTACAGGAATCCCAAGGATTTTCTGGTATTCATTTAGGAATTCCGGCTTTTCATACATCAGGAAACGGATAAAACTGTTTATTGCTGCCTGTCTCTGGTTCCGCGTTGCTATGCCGCTCTTTCTTTCAGACTGCAGCCAGTCAAGGAAACCGAGAAGGCGTTCGTAAGTCAGGCTACTTATCGTCATCTGATCTGCGGGGATGCCGATGACTTCGTTATAGTAATCCAGAAGGAAGATAAACGCATACCGGTAGGAATCAATGGTTTTGGGCGAGCATCCTTTTTTATTTACAAGGAAATCCGTAAGGAACCGGTTAAGGCAGATGGCAAAATCAGTCTGTTTCATGAAGATCAGCCGCCTTTCCGAACACGCGCTGGAACTTTGCGCTGCATTTTTCCCCGATGTACGGATAGAGTTCCATTGTCAGCCGCACATACCGCTCTGTAGCGTAAATTGTCTTATGGCCCAGATAGGTTGAAAGCACGGGGAGTGCCACATACATGTCCATCCCCTGGTCAACCATCTGTTTAAATGCCCTGACAGCAAATGTGTGCCTCCAGTCATGTATTCTTGGCCCGTGTCCCCCTCCGATATACGGGATGCCGGCCTGTTTCAGGATCATGCGGTGGATATCGTAAAGCCTGTTTTCCTTTCTCCTTATCCCTGCCGCAGATGGAAAAATGTAGTCATCATCACTGAAAAGATAAAAACATTTATCTGAAAACTGCTCAAACAGGCTCTTTATTTCCGGATCCAGAACGATATACCGCTCACAGTCGTTTTTCGTTTCCATAAGCCTTATGATCCCGTTTTCAAGGTCAACATCTTTCTTTTTTATGCCGAGTGTCTCATTAATTCTGGTGCCACAGCAGTACAGGAGCCGGAACAGGACCGGGAACTGGACTGCGTCCATCCGGCTTCGCTCAGAAGTATAAGTGTCAACGGCATGGAAATACCGGAGGATTTCATCATCCGTATAAATATGGGGCTGGAAATCCGTTGCCCGGAAGAATACGTCATGCATAAGGTATACGTCGTATCCTTTTAAGCCAAGATATTTTAGGAAGCACTTGACCTTGTTTACCCTTGCGTAATGGGAAGTGGATGCCTCTGTCTCCTTCTTTTCAGACCATGCATCCGCGTCCTCCTTTGAGAAAGAGACGTCCCGGATGCCCCGCCCGGCGCAGAAACGGTCAAACTGCCTGAGGATAAACGTGAAGCTGGATTCCTTGTATCCGCTTGCAGTTTTGTAATCAAGGTAACGGTCGATCTCTTCTGCAAAGCCGGATATAAATTTCGGTCGGTTCATCCCAGTGTCACCCCCTTATAATGGGAGGTGGCAAGCGCAGGCATAGGCAGCGGGCACAGGGCAAGTTTTCCAATGTCCACCTTGAGGTAAATCTTTGTGGTTTCCGTCCTCTGGTGCCCCAGCACAGTGCCGATCACCGGCATGGATACGTTATTCTTCAGCATGTTTGACGCAAGGCTGTGCCGCAGTGAGTGTGGGCCGTGTTTTTTCTCTTTCCAGCGGGAGATGCCTGCTTCCCTCATATACCGGCACACAATGGAATGGATGGTCGGCGGCTTCAGCGGTGTCCCGTGTTTTCCAACCTCGGCTGAAACGATGACCTCAGGGGCATCTGACTTTGGCCTGCCATGCTTAAGGTAATCAATGATGGCATTGCCAACAGATGAAAGCAGCGGGTATTCAACCGGAACATCCGTCTTGTCCTGACGGAACGATATCCGGTTGCTGTCCCAGTCTATTTGGGAGAACCGGAAGCTGACAATGTCTCCGCTACGCCAGCCATACTCGGCTGCAAGGAGAAGGATCAGGTAGTCGCGTTTGCCAATGGCGGAGGAACGCTCTGCCGCAGATAACACTCTGGATATTTCATCCTCCGTGTAAGTTGTCGGGATTTTACACTGATCCCTGTACTGGTCTTTCAAAACAAACAGCGCGTAATCCGTAGGCGTATATCCATAATGATAAAGGTAATGGAACAGCTGCCTTAAATGGTTGGCACAGGTATGGCGGGCAGACAATGAATAATCCATTGCCTTAAAAAAGCCCTCAATGGCATCGATATCCAGATCCGGGAATCCAAGGCTGTGTCCGGTCAGGTACTGGTTAAAATGATATAAGGCTATCTGCCTGCATGCAATCGTTTTTTCTGACCGCCCAATCATGCGTTCGTGCTGAAAAAACTGGAGAATGAGCTGTCCGGTTTCACCATCATAAGTCCGTTCGACACGGGGTGTCCGGAACTCAAAATCGCCAGCCTGCTGATAAGAGAGCAACATCCGGACGGCCCGGAGCCGTTTTTTCTGCCTGGAAGACATGCCCTTAACAATGATGTGGGAACCGATTTCCTCATCGCAGTACTTATAGCCAATGTCCTGTCCAAACTCGGAAACACCCCTATGGGAAAACCATTGTAAAACAGCATCCCACTCTTTTATAAGAATGTCGGCGTGGTGTGCGTGGTATTCCCTGTCATGCAGTTCCTGTTTGCAAGTATCAATTAATGTTTTTAAATCTGTAATCATAGAACAGATCCTCCTTTCCATTCCATGATACAGCGGATTATTATGTAAAGAAATCTCTGCTGGAATTGCTTAATTTTAGGCTTTGTCGGACATTTCTTTACATAACGGATTTCTTTACTTAACCCTTGTTATGTAAAGATTTACATAACAAGGGGAAAGTCGAACGGCATTTCCGTACGCTCAAGGAACGATGGCTGTACGCACTTGACATCGAATCCATCCAGTCCCTCGCGCAGTTCAACGGCCTGCTTGCGGATTATATCCGGGAATACAATACCACATACCATACCGGTATTAATGGCGTCCCTTTTGAACGCTACCGCGGCACATGCGGCTGTACGCGCCTTCCAAAATCCAGGGAATGGCTGGATGAGTGCTTCCTGAACCGTGTCTGGCGCAGGGTAAACAGGGATTCCACGGTTTCCATTGACAAGGTATCCTATGATGTGCCCATGCAGTTCATCTCCTCAAAAGTGGAGATCCGTTATCTTCCGGATGACATGGGTTCCGCGTTCATCCTTTCTGACGGCGGGCATTACCCGATCCGCAGGACGGACCGCAACGAAAACTGCCGCGCGAAGCGGGAAAACCAGCCTGCCATTGACTATTCGAGGATCGGGGGTGCAGGGTCATGACACCTCTGGCTTATTACGGCCTGTCATTCAACCCGTTTGACAAGCAGGCTGTCCGGGAGAAAGACCGTTTCCTTTCCGCGGACCTTAAGGAAATGACGTCCAGGCTTGATTACTTAAAGGATTCCCGTGGCATTGGCGTGTTCACCGCCAGCCCCGGCATGGGCAAGTCCTTCGCCCTGCGCTGCTTTGCCGCCGGGCTGAACCCGGGCCTTTATCATATGGAATACATCTGCCTTTCCACCGTCAGCGTGATGGAGTTTTACCGCCAGTTCTGCTCTGTGCTCGGCCTGGAGGACCGGGGCGGCAAGCCCGGCATGTTCAAAGCGATACAGGAGCAGGTATACAGCCTTTACAAGGAAAAGCGCAAGCCGCTGCTTCTTGCGGTCGATGAAGCGCAGTACCTGTCCACAGGCATCCTCAATGACATAAAAATGCTGATGAACCACGGGTATGACTCGCTGAACTGCTTCACGCTCGTACTCTGCGGGGAACCGCACCTCAACAGCATCCTGCGCCGCCCGGTGCATGAGGCCCTCCGCCAGCGCATCACGGTGCATTATAATTTCATGGGGCTTGGCGATTCCGAGGTCGCAGAGTATATCACGCATAAGATCACATGTGCCGGTGGATCCCGGGCCATTCTGGACAATGCCGCGCTCTCTGCCGTGCACAGCCATTCAAACGGGAACCCGCGCCTGATCGACAACCTGATGACGGATGCGTTCACACTTGGCTCACAGATGGATAAGAAGACCATCGACGCAGAGGTCATCCTGGCGGCTGTTGCCGGCCAGAACCTGATGTAAGGGAGGTGCGGGCATGGGTTACTATTATAAATGCACCATGGAGGAAAACGGACGTATGGTATCATGGACAGCCAGCATCGACACGCTCAGGATGACAGCATCCGGCCAGTATGAAGCTGAAATAAATGGACGGGGCACCTATTTCCATGTCATTGCGGGACGGCATAAATACGGCAGCTTCCTGTGCATACCAAACCACGATATCGGCTGCGAGCTTGCGGATTTTTCTGATATACGCTGGACGGTCGGACGGCTTTCTATGCATCCGATAGGGAAAGTAGATGCCGTAACAGTAGCTGCCGGTATTAGCCATCTTGAAAAGGCTGGCGCAGTATCCGGGTAAAAAACGTGAAAGGCCATGGATTCTTAAAGTCCATGGCCTTCTGTATGTTTGAAACTGCCGATAGAAGTGTGTTGTTTGTTTACTGGCAGCGTGCGGTTAAATACGGTACTGCGCAGTCAAATATTCAGAACATGTTAAATTAATTCGCTGTTAGTTCTGATTACAATTCGCCGTTCAACACCCGGATTTCCAATAATGGTTGAACTGAACCATTCTGGAAACCGTGACATTTAGAAACAGTACATAGGAAAATATCGGGAAAATCACTCAGATTTTCTCTATTAAGAATATACTGCAATAAATCTTTCTGCTGCTCTGTATCAAGCAAAGCAAACAATTTTTCTCCAATTTGTCTGCCGGATTCAGATATATCCAATACGGCTAATTTCCCATGTCACCACCTCCTTCAAATCAACTTTATTTCAAGATTTTTACCATTATTTTGAATCTTCAACAAAATACATAATTCTCCGTATCAGCTCCGGGATATTTACCGGGGAGATGATATAGTCGTTCACGCCCTCATGCCGGTATTCATATTCCGTGGCAAGGTCGTTGTTCTCGGTGAGGATAAAGAACGGCAGAAGCCGGACAGGGGGATTCTTCATTTGGAACATCCCCGCCACCCGCCGCAGCGTATGAAACAGCTCCATTGCTGTGCCGTCCGGCAGTTCCAGATCGCACAAGATCAGGTCTATTTCCTTATCCTCAAAAATCCGGCGCTTGGCCTCCCCAATCGAGGGAACCAGAATCAAGTCAAAGCCCTTTTGCAGCATAGCCGCCCGCAGCACTCCGGCGTTGGTATCTTCCGCATGGACAAAGAGCAGCTTGTGAAAAGTCGGGGCCTTTTCGCCGGATAATTGACGGTAGGCATATTCCACCAGCTTATCTTGCAGCAGCAGCCCTTTCATTTTGTCCATGCACAGCGTCGCGCCCCGGCGCATAGCCTCTTGTTCGTAGTCGTCCTTGTCATGGCAGGACGCCAGAATAAAAGGCAGCTCCTTATCTGCGGCCCGCACCTCGTTCAGAAAGTCCATGCCGGAACCATCCGGCAGATCGAGATTACAGCAGACCACCAGCGGCATTTCCTCTTGGATGGCGGCCCGCGCTTCTTTCAGTGTACAAGCCGTTTTCACCGGGTAGCCCCGGTGCTGTAAGTATTTTTGCAGACACCATGTATAGGTGTCGCTGTCGTCGATCAGCAGTATCTTTTTCATGTGTCCTCACCCCCAATATTGATTTACCACAAGCATAAACTACAAATGTTACACAAATGTCCGAGGTGCCTTTGATTTCGACAGAAAAACAGGCTGAATTGTTACAAAGCTCGGACATTTCAAAATATTTTGTCAAGGGATAGCAAAAATCAGTGGAGCAGCTAATGAACCGCTCCACTGATTTTCCCAAACGTCCAATTTAACGCTTTTTTAGTTCGGCAATAGCACCATAATGTAAAATATCAAATTCATTAGGCGCAATATGTTCAAGGAGTGTTCTATGTTCTTGTTCCCACATAGAAATTTCTTTTTCGGTAAGCGAAGCACCAATTCCACGACACGCTTTCATTCTTCCATTCCAGCTTTCATGGGTGAATGGTATTCTTACAGTAAATTCTTCGTGATGTACAAGTTCAAAGTTTTCTTTATAGCAATCGGGTATGTCTATTTGATGTATCGTTTCTCCTGCACCACTCCAGTTAGGACTATATTTTAACACAAGTTTTTCACTTGCTCCCGCAATTTTATCCTCAAATGGAAGCCATGCCATATATAAAACAAGAATCTTTCCCTCTTTTTTAAGCATACGATAAAACTTAGGCATAACAATTTTATGGTTAAAATACCAAAAACATTGACAGGCTGTGATTACATCAAAAGAATTATCTGAAAAACTTATATCTTCTGTTGGCACAACGTAATAATCTATATCCATATCTTTTGAAAGGATTTTGGCTTGTTCAATTTGATTTCCTGAAATATCGGTAGCCCTCCACTTCGCCCCATACTGGTACATATTTCTGGGAAGCACCCCTGTCCCTGTTCCAACATCAAGGATAGATTGTCCGTCTATACATAATTTGCGGTCAACAATTTTTTGATAAAATTCTTTTGGATAAATATCACGGAACTTTGCATAATCTAAAGAGGTTTTCCCCCAATCAAAAGGTTTTCCGCTATCTATATTTTTATTTGTTATCTCCATACTATGCCTCCGTCAAACTCAATTTGTATCTCCAATAGAATACCACAATCACACTCATATTTCTATCAGATTTTCATTAAATTTCTTCCTCCCTCCGTTTCGTTTTGTTCTGTTGCCTGTTATGCTGTCGGCTCTCGTTCTGAAGCTCCCTCTCAAGGTTCTTTTTAGTCAGGTCAGCGCATCCTCCACAAACTCATAACACGTTCCGTACCATCTGTGCGGCCCTGTCGGTGTACTGTGTATCATGCTTTCCTCACGCCCCAGCAATCGATAAGCCCGACGGATCTTCTTCGCCTGCTGTTTCGGCCCGGCGATCCCCTCCGGCCCGTTCTCCACCTCCTCCGTGCCGTTCTCGATAAAAAGCGGCCTGGACACGATCAGACAGCAGATATCACTGATATCCCCCAACGCCCACAATCCGGGCGCATAGTTGCAAGGGCACAGATGACATTCCAGGAGGCTGTCCGACGCCCGAAACGCAAACTACTGACCCTGCGTGCGATACAGATTCCTGAAAAACGCTTTCATAGAATAGTTCATAATTGTTCTTCCCTGTCGATTCCTTCCCGGAACGATGCCGGTGTCATACCAGTCTCCCATTTCCTGCACCACCATTTCCAGAGAAACCGGACAAACATTAACGCCGCGCTGACATGCTCATATTGGCTGATCATGTAGTTGAATGTATATCTCCCTATCCGAGTAACAGAAGAAGAAATTACGATTATACAAGTGTCTCCATCTTAAAATAATCAAAATCAGTATTAATGCCTACGGTATACACCGTCCGTACACGCCATACCCACTACTGTTCCAGTAAACTGACCACAATACTCATCTGAAAAATGAGAGGTATCGAAACTTCCCCCAATCATTCTCTCTTCCGGTTTCCCTGCATATGACCATGCAAGCCTTGTCGTCAACCCTTCAATATAGATTTTCAGCTCCAGCGGCTC